>JGI20151J14362_10003204_pt1 | contig 11275 bp, 8 predicted proteins | sample COG_01_FD_14362 | JGI IMG/M metagenome (IMG submission 14362) | reverse complement strand
TGATTCAGCCTATAGCGATGGAAGAAGGATTACGATTCGCGATTCGAGAGGGCGGCCGTACAGTAGGTGCTGGCGTCGTCTCTAAAGTCACGGAGTAAATTAGTTAGGCCAGTAGCTCAATTGGTAGAGCGTCGGTCTCCAAAACCGAAGGTTGGGGGTTCGAGACCCTCCTGGCCTGCCAGTTAGCTGGCAGATTACATAAACAGTTTCCTTAATTGGATGGTAAGCGTAAATGTTAATGGATAAGTTAAAGCTCAGTTTCTCGGCACTAATTTTCGCGGCCGGTATTGTGGGATCCTATATGTTGAGTGATCTCCCGATGGTTGTCCGTGTGCTTTGCGTCCTCGTTGGATTCGCACTTTCCTTTGGTATGCTGTCCCTGACCGTTAAAGGTCAGGACTTGATCCAGTTTGGCCGTGAGGCCATGTTGAGACAAAAAAAGTTGTCTGGCCAACCAGAAAGGAAACTGCGCAGACCACTGGCATCGTGGTAGTGTTTGTGCTGGTGATGGCGCTCGTGTTGTGGGGTATTGACGGCGTGCTCGGATCACTGATTCGAATGATTCTCGGTGTGGAGGGCTAAGTGATATGAAATGGTACGTAGTACATGCTTATTCAGGCTATGAAAAAAGCGTCAAACGAAGCCTTTTGGAGCGTATTGAACGAACAGAAATGGAGCAGCATTTCGGTGAAATATTAGTTCCTGTAGAGGAAGTTATAGAGATTAAAGGCGGCCAAAAATCAATCAGTGAGCGGAAATTCTTTCCTGGATACGTATTAGTGGAAATGAATATGACTGATGAGACTTGGCATTTGGTAAGAGTACTTCTAAGGTTACTGGGTTCGTTGGTGGGTCTGGTAATAAACCTGCGCCTATTACTCAGAAAGAGGTCGATGGCATTCTCGGACAAATTCAAGAAGGAGTTGAGAAGCCTAAGCCGAAAACTTTGTTTGAGCTTGGTGAAGGTGTTCGTGTTAAAGACGGACCGTTTATGGATTTCCACGGGAACGTTGAGGAAGTTAATTACGATAAAAGTAAAATTCGAGTCTCAGTTTCGATTTTTGGGCGATCGACGCCGGTTGAATTAGATTTCGAGCAGGTGGAAAAAGCGTAAAATTATTTTTCTACATAGAAAAACTTAACAATATATTTTCGGTTATAATTTCTGGCTAGATTTTTTTGGGGAGCTTCTTTTTGGGAGGCGCTTGGACCCGCACTTACTATAAAGGAGTGTTTTTGTGGCAAAGAAAGTTGTTGGTTTCATTAAATTGCAAATCCCTGCCGGTAAGGCAAATCCAAGTCCGCCAGTTGGACCAGCTTTAGGTCAGCGAGGCTTGAATATTATGGAGTTTTGCAAGGCATTTAACGCTAAAACACAAAGCTATGAGCCCGGGCTTCCCCTCCCTGTTGTCATTACGGCATTTGCCGATAAGAGTTTTACTTTCATCATTAAAACTCCCCCAGCTTCGGTGCTCATTAAAAAGGCAATCAAATTAGACAAGGGAAGTCCCCGACCTCATACCGACAAAGTCGGAAAGTTGACAAGGGCCCAAGCGGAGGAGATTGCGAAAGCCAAGATGGAGGACCTCAATGCGGGCGACTTAGAGGCTGCTGTAAAAATCATTGCAGGCAGCGCCCGAAGCATGGGTGTAGAGGTTGAGGAGAGCTGAATATGACGAAATTATCGAAAAGAATTAAACAAATTAGAGAAGCAGTTGATCCTAACAAATTCTATTCCCTCAGCGACGCGCTTGGTTTGGCGAAGCAAAACGCAACTGCTAAGTTTGATGAGTCGATTGATATAGCGGTTAATCTTGGTGTGGATGCGAAGAAATCGGATCAGCTGGTCCGGGGTTCGGTTGTACTTCCGAAGGGAACTGGTAAAACCGTGAGGGTAGCCGTGTTTGCACAGGCCGATAAGGCTGAAGAAGCAAAGGCGGCTGGAGCAGATATCGTAGGATTTGAAGATTTGGCAGAGCAAGTAAAAGCCGGATCGATGGATTTCGATGTAGTGATTGCTACTCCAGATGCTATGAGAGTAGTTGGTCAACTGGGTCAGGTGCTGGGACCTAGGGGCCTGATGCCGAATCCAAAGGTGGGGACAGTGACCCCCAACGTTAGCGAGGCGGTTAAAAACGCTAAAGGCGGCCAAGTGCAGTTCCGAACCGATAAGGCGGGTATTATTCACTGCACGATCGGTCGAGCCTCCTTTGCTGAAGATGATCTAGCGGTAAACTTTAAAGCCTTGATAGATGCGTTGAACAAAAATAAGCCTAGCGCATCAAAAGGTGTGTATCTAAAACGTGTCGCTGTTTCAAGCACGATGGGTCCTGGTCTTCGCCTCGATCAATCAGCTTGGGCGAATTAGTAGTCAAGAACTTTGGTACCAGTCCATCGGTAGATACTGGAGGGCTGGGCTGTCAAAGACCGTAGGTGTTCGTGAGAACCTAAATGTAGGGCTTCGGCTCTTCAGCCTGCGCAGATAGTGATACCTAAAGACAAGTCGGTGTTCATGAAATTGGTGAATTGCCCTGCTTGTGTCGAAGTACGCTATTGAAGCTGGTGGTAAGGTATTTTGCCTTACTTTTTGTTAACAATAGGAGAAAAACTTGAGTCTCAATAGGAAACAAAAAGAGGCTGTCATCGGTGAGGTTTCCGACAAGCTTTCGGCTGCAGAAGCGGTAGTGCTTGCTGAGTACCGGGGGTTGACAGTTGAGGAGATGACGCAACTTCGGGTTAGCGCCCGGAATAGTGGTGTTTATCTGCGGGTTCTCAAGAATACTTTGGCCAAGTTGGCGGTTAAAGGCACCCCTTTTGAGGGTTTGTCTGGGGACATGGTAGGCCCATTAGCATATGGGATTTCTGATGACCCTGTCGCTGTTGCTAAAGTCCTTAGTGACTTTTCAAAGAGTAACGATAAGTTTCAGATAAAGGTGGGTTCGATGAAGAACCAGGTGATGTCCGCTGCGGACGTCTCTGTTTTAGCGAAGATGCCGAGTCGAGACGAATTGTTATCTAAGTTGCTAGGTACGATGCAGGCGCCAATCGCAAAGTTCGTTCAAACCCTCAACGAGGTACCAACGAAATTTGTACGGGGTGTTGCTGCGGTCAAAGATATGAAAGAGAAAGAAGCGGCTTAAACATTTTTTAATTTAAGTGAACACTTAAAGTTGATTTTAGGAGAAATGACTATGGGTAAGGCAGAAATTTTAGAAGCAATTTCCGGCATGTCTGTGCTGGAACTCTCTGAGCTCATCACAGAGATGGAAGAGAAATTCGGTGTTTCAGCTGCGGCAGCAGCTGTTGCGGTAGCGGCTCCTGGTGCAGCTGCTGGTGGTGCAGAGGCCGCCGCAGAGAAGACTGAGTTTGACGTGATTGTCGCTAGCGTAGGGGACAATAAAGTTTCGGTCATTAAGGCAGTGCGAGCCATTACTTCACTTGGCCTTAAAGAGGCAAAAGATCTCGTTGATGGTGCGCCAAAGGCAATTAAAGAAGGTGTCACAAAAGCTGAAGCAGATGATTTCAAAAAGCAGCTTGAAGAGGCTGGTGCAACAGTTGAAGTTAAGTAATTTACTTGTGATGGAATAAGCGATGCGGTTTGCCTTCCAAGGGGGGCAAACCGAGTAGCATTTTAGAAAGTCTAGATAAAAATTTTATGATTTTTATTTACGCTTTTTTGTATTTTTAAGGTTTGGTCGGGCTGGGTCATCCAGTCGTCCGCCAGAGGTTGGTAGAGGCCAACCACCAGGCCCTTTTAATTGACTTCAACGCTCACGAGTATCGCTGAGCCTAATATTACGGAGACTTTATGGCCTATTCTTTCACCGAAAAAAAACGTATTCGAAAAAGCTTTGCGAAGCGTCAAGGTGTTGCCCCCGTTCCTTATTTGCTTGCGACTCAGTTAGAATCATATTCCGAGTTTCTTCAGTCAGGAGCTACGTCAGAGGAGCGAGAGTCGCAGGGCTTGCAAAGTGCGTTTGAGTCCATATTCCCGATTGAGAGTCATTCAGGAAACGCACGATTGGAATTCGTATCATACCAAATGGGCGAACCGGCTTTCGACGTCAAAGAATGTCAGCAACGGGGGCTGACTTATGCGGCTCCATTGCGCGCACGCGTTCGCTTAACCTTGCTGGATAAAGATTCTCCCAAACAAGTCATAAAAGAGGCCAAAGAGCAGGTTGTTTATATGGGGGAAATTCCCTTAATGACCTCAACTGGGTCGTTTGTTATTAACGGGACAGAGCGGGTTATTGTTTCTCAATTGCATCGTTCGCCTGGGGTGTTTTTTGAGCATGATCGTGGTAAGACTCATTCTTCGGGTAAATTGTTATTTTCTGCGCGAGTTATTCCCTACCGTGGTTCTTGGCTTGATTTTGAATTTGATCCGAAAGACCACTTATTTTTCCGTATCGATCGTCGTCGGAAGTTACCCGTTTCTATTTTGTTGAAGTCGATTGGGATGAGTGTGGAAGATATTCTAGGCTTCTTTTATTCATTTGATCAATTTGAGTTCGGAAAAAAAGGCCCGGAATTTCATATAAAGCCGGATAGATTGCGAGGTGAGACTGCTCGTTTTGACATTAAGACAAAGCAAGGCAAGTTGATTGTCGAAAAGGATAAGCGCATTACAGCAAAACACGTTCGCGATTTGCGTGAAGCAGGAATTGAAAAAGTTATTGTCGATCATGAATTTCTAGTTGGTAGAATTTTGGCGAGAAATATCATCGATTTAGATACAGGTGAGATCATCGCCTCGGCTAATGAGGAATTAACCGAAGAGCTGATCGAAAAGCTGGTTGAGGGAAATATTGGTGAGATTGAGACGCTCTACGTCAATGACCTAGACCAAGGCGCTTATATTTCGCAAACACTAAGATCGGACGATACTCCAGATCAACTTTCGGCAAAGGTTGCGATATATAGAATGATGCGCCCTGGGGAGCCACCAACGGAAGATTCTGTCAACGCCTTATTCGGCTCTTTGTTCTATACTCCGCAGCGCTACGATTTATCTGCTGTTGGTCGAATGAAATTTAATAGAAGGGCTTATCCGGAGGTTATAGAACCTAAAACATCTGATTGGCTCAAGAGTTTCTACGAGGAGGCTCAGAAGAACACCATTCCAAACGAGGGCACGTTGACTAACGCGGACATATTAGCTGTCATTGCGATTCTGGTCGAATTGCGTAATGGACGCGGAGAGATTGATGATATCGACCACTTAGGAAACAGACGTGTCCGGTCGGTCGGAGAGCTGGCTGAAAATCAATTTCGCTCTGGGTTGGTTAGAGTGGAGCGTGCAGTAAGGGAGCGGTTGTCTCAGGCGGAGTCTGAGAATTTGATGCCCCATGACTTGATTAACGCAAAGCCGGTGTCGGCAGCCGTTCGAGAGTTCTTTGGTTCCTCTCAGTTATCACAATTTATGGATCAAACAAACCCTCTGTCAGAGATTACTCACAAGCGAAGAATATCTGCGCTAGGGCCTGGAGGACTAACGCGTGAGCGTGCTGGTTTTGAAGTCCGAGATGTGCATCCAACACACTATGGTCGAGTTTGTCCTATTGAAACACCAGAGGGACCTAACATTGGTCTCATTAACTCTCTTGCTATTTATGCGCGAACGAATGAATATGGTTTTTTAGAAACACCCTATGTTCGTGTGAAAAATGGCAAGGTCACGGATGAAATTGAATATTTGTCGGCAATTGATGAGGGGCAGTACGTTATTGCGCAAGCAAATGCGGCTTACGATAAAGTAGGTAAGCTAACGGACGAGCTTGTGTCTTGTCGACATCGAGGTGAATTCACCTTGGTATCTCCAGATCGAGTGGAAATGATGGATGTTGCGCCATCACAAATTGTTTCAGTGGCTGCATCTTTGATTCCATTTCTAGAGCATGATGATGCCAATCGAGCCTTGATGGGTTCCAATATGCAGCGGCAGGCTGTGCCTACTTTGCGGGCCGAGAAAGCGCTCGTCGGCACGGGTATCGAGAGAACCGTGGCGGTTGATTCAGGAACTGCGGTTCAAGCCGAACGGGGCGGATTGGTCGATTATGTGGATGCGTCTAGGGTCGTTATCCGTGTTAATGACGATGAGACACGCGCTGGAGATGTCGGAGTCGATATATATAACTTGGTGAAGTACACGCGCTCAAACCAAAATACAAACATTAATCAAAAGCCAATTGTTAAACCTGGAGACATCGTTGCACGGGGCGGGGGGATGTGATTGCAGATGGTGCATCCACAGATTTAGGTGAGTTAGCACTTGGACAGAACCTTCTCGTGGCGTTCATGCCATGGAACGGATTTAACTTTGAGGATTCAATTCTCATCTCAGAAAGAATTGTGGCCGAAGATCGCTTTACATCGATTCATATCGAGGAGTTATCTATTGTGGCCAGGGATACGAAGCTAGGATCAGAAGAGATAACGAGGGACATTTCAAACCTTGCTGAATCCCAGCTGGGGCGCCTGGACGAGTCAGGTGTTGTGTACATTGGGGCTGAAGTTCGTGCTGGCGACGTGTTGGTGGGTAAGGTGACGCCGAAAGGTGAGACGCAATTGACCCCTGAAGAGAAACTACTACGCGCTATCTTTGGTGAAAAGGCCTCCGATGTTAAGGATACGTCTCTGCGTGTCCCATCTGGTATGGCGGGTACCGTGATAGACGTCCAGGTCTTCACGCGTGAGGGCGTTGAAAGAGATAGCCGCGCCCAAATGATTGTGGATGATGAGCTCGGGCGTTTCCGCAAGGATTTGTCAGATCAAATGCGTATCGTCGAAAACGACGCATTTGGACGAATGGAGCGGCTCTTGATTGGTAAGGTCGCCAACGGTGGCCCGAACAAACTAGCGAAAGGTTCAAAAATCACAAAATCCTATCTCGAAGATTTGAATCGTTACGATTGGTTCGATATTCGACTGGCAAATGAAAGTGCAGCTCATCAAGTGGAGCAGGTTCGAGAGGGTATCGATCAGGCTCGATTAGATTTTGATGCTCGATTCGATGAGAAGCAAAAGAAGTTAACTTCGGGTGATGAGTTACCACCGGGAGTTCAGAAAATGGTGAAAGTCTATCTCGCGGTCAAGCGACGCTTGCAGCCGGGCGATAAGATGGCGGGAAGGCACGGCAACAAGGGGGTGATTTCTAAGATCGTACCCATTGAAGACATGCCTCACACTGCTGATGGGACGCCAATGGATATTGTGCTTAATCCTCTCGGTGTGCCCTCTCGAATGAATGTGGGCCAGATTCTTGAGACGCACCTGGGATGGGCGGCAAAGGGTCTAGGACATAAGATTGGCGCGATGTTAAGCGCAAAAAGTAAGATCGATGAGATCAGGAACTTCCTCTCCAAGGTGTATAACACCAGTGGCAAGATAGAGGATATTGATGCTCTGTCAGATCAGGAAGTATTAGACCTGGCGGGCCAACTCAAACATGGCGTGCCTTTTGCAACTCCAGTATTTGACGGGGCAGATGAGCCTGAAATTAGACAGATGTTGGAACTTGCCGGATTGCCTCAGAGTGGGCAGATTGCGCTGATCGATGGAAGAACTGGTGATCAGTTTGACCAGGAAGTTACTGTTGGATATATGCATGTGCTTAAGTTACATCACTTAGTCGATGACAAAATGCACGCGCGCTCCACTGGCCCTTACTCCCTAGTCACTCAACAACCGCTTGGTGGTAAAGCTCAGTTCGGAGGCCAGCGATTTGGGGAAATGGAAGTTTGGGCGTTAGAAGCTTACGGCGCATCGTACACCTTGCAAGAAATGCTAACGGTCAAGTCCGATGATGTTAACGGGCGAACTAAAGTGTATGAAAATATTGTGAAAGGGGAGCATAAAATTGACGCAGGAATGCCTGAATCATTTAACGTTTTAGTCAAAGAGATACGTTCGCTCGTTATCGATATTGACCTTGACCGTCACTAAAGTTTCACTTTAATCGTACCTAGTTCATCGACAAAGAATTTTAAAGGGGTAAACAATGAAAGCGTTGTTGGATCTATTTAAGCAGGCAAACCAAGAAGAAGATTTTGATGCTATTAAAATTAGTCTCGCATCTCCAGAGAAGATTCGATCTTGGTCTTATGGAGAGGTAAAAAAGCCAGAGACAATTAACTATCGGACATTTAAGCCTGAGCGTGATGGTTTGTTTTGTGCAAAGATTTTCGGTCCTGTGAAGGACTATGAGTGCCTATGTGGAAAATATAAAAGGTTAAAGCACCGAGGTGTTATTTGTGAGAAGTGTGGTGTTGAGGTGACACTCTCGAAAGTTCGTCGTGAGCGAATGGCTCATATCGAGCTTGCATCTCCGGTAGCTCATATATGGTTCCTTAAGTCTTTACCTTCAAGGTTGGGAATAGTTCTTGATATTCCTCTTCGAGATATTGAACGAGTGCTTTATTTTGAAGCATACATTGTGACGCATCCAGGTATGACTCCGCTTAATAAGGGGGAGCTTCTGTCCGAAGATAACTACTTAGAGAAGTTTGAGGAGTTCGGTGATGAGTTTTCAGCGGTTATGGGAGCTGAAGGGATTCGAGAGCTTCTTAAGACTATCGACATTGGCGGAGAGATCGAGAAGCTTCGTCAAGAGCTTAGCGAAACCGGTTCCGAGACTAAAATCAAGAAGATTGCGAAGAGATTAAAGGTTTTAGAGGCTTTTCATAAGTCTGGGATTAAGCCTGAGTGGATGGTCATGGAGGTGTTGCCAGTGCTACCACCTGATCTGCGACCCTTGGTGCCGCTGGACGGCGGGCGTTTTGCCACGTCAGATCTCAATGATTTATACCGACGAGTCATTAACCGGAATAACAGGTTAAAACGACTGCTCGAGCTCAAAGCGCCGGAAATCATTTGTAGAAATGAAAAGCGAATGCTCCAAGAATCGGTTGATTCGTTGCTCGATAATGGGCGACGTGGTAAGGCTATGACGGGAGCTAACAAGCGGCCATTGAAGTCTTTAGCGGANATGATCAAAGGNAAGGGNGGTCGTTTCCGCCAGAACTTGTTAGGTAAACGTGTGGACTACTCTGGNCGTTCTGTTATTGTCGTCGGNCCTCAGTTGAAACTCCATCAATGCGGTNTGCCGAAAAAAATGGCACTTGAATTATTCAAGCCATTTATTTTTCANAAGCTTGAGACTTTAGGATTTGCTACAACTATTAAAGCGGCTAAGCGATTAGTTGAGCAGGAGGTTCCGGAGGTATGGGATATTCTGGAAGGGGTGATTAGAGAGCATCCTGTTCTACTAAATAGAGCACCGACGCTCCATCGTTTGGGTATCCAAGCTTTCGAGCCAGTGTTAATTGAAGGTAAAGCGATTCAATTGCATCCTTTAGTGTGTGCGGCCTTCAATGCTGACTTCGACGGTGACCAAATGGCCGTTCACGTCCCTNTATCGATCGAGGCGCAAATGGAAGCAAGAGTTTTGATGATGGCTTCCAACAATGTTTTATCTCCAGCGAACGGAGAGCCGATTATTGTTCCTTCCCAAGATATAGTTTTGGGCCTTTACTATATGTCGAGAGAGAAGATGGGCGCTAAGGGCGAGGGCATGATTTTTGCTAATGTCACTGAAGCGAAGCGCGCCTATGAAAATGGAGANATTGATCTTCAGGCATCATGTGAGGTCCGTATCTCAGAGGCTAAGGTTGACGGGGAAGCTGGTCTCAGNCGGAGGGTTAGTCGCCANAAAACTACTGTTGGACGTTCATTTTTGTCAGAAATTCTCCCNGAAGGTTTGCCTTTTGACATCATNAACAAGACCNTAAAAAAGAAAGAAATTTCTCGGCTAATCAATATTAGTTTCAGAGAGTGTGGTACCCGTGAGACTGTTATTTTTGCCGATAAATTGATGTATACCGGNTTTACTTTCGCAACGCGTGCCGGGTTGTCTTTCGCGGTTAAGGATATGGAGATACCAGAAGATAAGGTAACCATCCTGGCTGAAGCTGAGGAAGAGGTTAAAGAAATTGAGGATCAGTACACCTCAGGACTCGTGACTCAAGGAGANCGTTACAACAAAGTNGTTGATATTTGGGGGCGCGCTGGAGACGTGGTAGCGAAGGCGATGATGGACCGCTTAGGTAAAGAGCCAGTAAAGAAATGGGATGCTGATTCTAACTCTTGGGTGATGCTCAAAGATGAAAAAGGACAGCAAGTACATCAGGAGTCATTCAATTCAATTTATATGATGGCTGATTCTGGTGCCCAGAGGATCTGCGGCTCAGATCAGACAATTAGCTGGAATGCGTGGACTTATGGCGAAACCAGACGGATCGATTATTGAGACGCCGATTACCGCGAACTTTAGAGAGGGTTTAAATGTTCTTCAGTACTTTATATCGACTCACGGTGCTCGAAAAGGACTTGCAGATACCGCACTCAAGACCGCTAACTCGGGATACTTAACTCGAAGGTTGGTTGACGTCACACAAGATTTAGTAGTTGTTGAAGATGACTGCGGTACCTCGCGTGGCTTCGTCCAAAAGGCTTTGATTGAAGGTGGTGAAGTTATTGAGCCACTGAGTGAACGGATTCTTGGGAGGGTTGTTGCGGAGGATTTGATTGATCCAGAAAATGGAGCATTACTCGCAACAGCAGGGACATTACTTGATGAAAAATTAGTGCATCAAATTGAAAACAGCGGAGTTGATGAAGTCAAGGTAAGGACGGCGCTTACGTGTGAAACGCGCTATGGGTTATGCTCCAAGTGTTACGGTCGGGATCTTGGACGTGGACACTTGGTGAGCTCTGGTGAGGCTGTTGGTGTTATTGCTGCCCAATCCATTGGTGAACCTGGCACTCAGTTAACGATGCGGACCTTCCATATAGGTGGGGCCGCTTCACGTACAGCGGTAGCAAGTCAGATCGAATCAAAGTCTAAAGGAGTCATTAAATTTTCTCCTCAGATGCGGTATGTGACCAATGAGCGGAATGAAAAGGTAGTCATAGCTCGGTCTGGCGAGGTAGTCGTGCACGATGAAGTTGGTAGGGAAAGAGAAAGGCATAAGGTTCCCTACGGTGCTTTGTTGCATGTCTCTGATGGGGCATCGGAAAAAGCTGGAAAAATTCTCGCTAATTGGGACCCACACACACGACCGATTGTCACGGAGTACTCTGGTACGGTTAAATTTGAGAATGTTGAAGAAGGCGTTACCGTCGCTCGTCAGATCGATGAGGTTACAGGCTTGTCGACTTTGGTTGTTACTGACCCCAAAAGAAGTTCATCGTCTCAGGGTAAGGACGCTCGTCC
>JGI20151J14362_10003202_pt1 | contig 11279 bp, 6 predicted proteins | sample COG_01_FD_14362 | JGI IMG/M metagenome (IMG submission 14362) | reverse complement strand
CGGGTCCGCCGTCAGAAGCGCGCTCGGTGCAGGTTTGGATGCCTGCCGAATTCATGTTCGATCGTCCGCGTGCGTTCCGTCGGCCGGCGCCGGGGATTTTGGAACTCGCAGAGACCGCGACACGCGCTCAGCGCATCAGCAGATCAGCAGATCAGCGCTTGCCAGCTTGGCAGCCAAGCTCGAAGCCGACGGTTGAGAGCAGTTGAAAACGCGGGTGAGGATAGAGTTGGTTCCTCCCCGCCGGCGCGGCGCGCGCGGCACAGGTTCGGCGCGCGTCAAACGCACACAACCCAACCACCAAGGACATGTCCGCCGCCATGTTCGCGCAGAGCGCGTCCGCGTGCCGGTGCGTGCGCCCCCCCGAACCCGCGCGATCCCCCGTCGCGCCTCGCCGCGTTTCCAGCGATCGGGGAACAGACACAACGACGCTTCGCGCGAATCCCCCCACCCGTCCTCGGCGCTCGCTCGAGGCTCCCCGCGCTCGCGCCCCGCTGACCTCCTCCCCGTCTCTATTGCGAAAAACAGCAGCACCCCCGTGGGCCGCAAGGACTTCTTCAAGGGCTCCAAGCTCAGCGCCTCGCGCGTCTCCGCGCCCCGCGCGATGGTGTCCCGCACCGTCAAGGCCACGGCCGTGTCCATGGAGGAGACGCAGTCCCCCACCGCCATCTCCAACTCCAAGTCCGTCGCCGCGGTGATCCTCGGCGGCGGCGCGGGCACCCGCCTCTACCCCCTCACCAAGCAGCGCGCCAAGCCCGCGGTGCCCATCGGCGGCGCGTACCGCCTCATCGACGTGCCCATGTCCAACTGCCTCAACTCGGGCATCAGCAAGATGTACATCCTGACGCAGTTCAACTCGGTGTCGCTCAACCGCCACCTCGCGCGCACGTACAACTTTGGCAACGGCATCATGTACGGCGGCAACGGCTTCGTGGAGGTGCTCGCGGCGACGCAGACCCCCGGACTCGGCGGCAAGGAGTGGTTCCAGGGCACCGCGGACGCCGTGCGCCAGTACAGCTGGCTGTTTGAGGACATCAAGAACAAGGACGTGCAGGACGTTGTGATCCTCTCCGGCGACCACCTGTACCGCATGGACTACATGGCGTTCGTCGACCGCCACAGGGAGGTGGACGCGGACATCACCATCGGCTGCCTGCCCATGGACGACGAGCGCGCCTCGGACTTCGGCCTGATGAAGATCGACGACACCGGCCGCATCACCGAGTTTGCCGAGAAGCCCGAGGGCGACGCCCTCAAGGCGATGCAGGTGGACACCACCGTGCTCGGCTTGGACGCCGAAGCCGCCGCGGCGAACCCGTACATCGCCTCCATGGGCATCTACGTGTTCAAGAAGGACGCGCTGGTGAACTTCCTGAACAAGGATTACCCCCAGGACAACGACTTCGGCGGCGAGATCATCCCCAAGGCTGCCGCGGACGGGTTCAAGGTGCAGGCGTACCTGTTCAACGACTACTGGGAGGACATCGGGACGATCAAGTCGTTTTTCGAGGCGAACCTGAACCTCGCCAAGAACCCGCCCCAGTTTGAGTTTTACGACGCGCGCGCGCCCATCTACACCTCGCCCCGCTTCCTCCCCCCCGCGAAGATCGAGAAGTGCCACGTCAAGGACGCCATCATCTCGCACGGCTGCTCGCTCTCCGACTGCACGGTGGAGGACGCCATCGTGGGCCTGCGCTCGCAGGTTGGCAAGGGGTGCACGATCAAGCACGCCATGCTCATCGGCGCCGACTACTACGAGTCGGACGAGCAGAAGGCGAAGGTGATCGCCGAGGGCGGCGTACCGGTGGGCATCGGCGAGGGCTCCGTCATCTCCAACGCCATCATCGACAAGAACGCGCGCATCGGGAAGAACTGCACCATCACCAACGCCGCCGGCGTCGAGGACCTCGTCGACGAGGAGAACGGCGTGTACATCCGCTCGGGCATCGTCACCATCCTGCGCAACGCCACCATCCCCGACGGCACCACCATCTGAGCGCCGAAGCCGACATAAGCTGGTGCTTTTTTGCATGATTTTTCAATGGGAACTCGACGGTCTATTTCCTCAAGGAAGTTTTAGAGCTTAGGGTAGGGTTTAGGGTTATAGAGGTACGCCCCACTGTTTGCCCATAGGAGGAACGGGACGCACGTATTTGTAATGTGTACGAGCAAATACACTGAAAGTATTAACAATTCGAAATAATTAACGTGTAGTACGACGTAGTAAATCTTAATCAACGTGCCTGTTTGCCCGTACGACGATGCATTTTAATTATTTCGAACCCTCAGCTTTTTCCCGACTCAGCTCAGCATCCCGTTTTGGCTGCGACTTCGACCGGGTCTCGTCAGAGCGTGAGACGCGCGTCTCGACCCGCACGAGCGCGCACGGGCGCGTGTACGGAGTCGAGGACGCGCGAAGGCCGGACGCGGGGACGATCGGTGCGTCCACCCCGCGGATTCGCGCCGGCGTCAGGTAGACGTCGTCCCCGCCCCACGGTAAAAAGAAGGGCACCTTCTTCGTGGACGTTGGGACGCGATGGCGGAGGAGGAGACGGAACCCGCCGAGGCGCCCGAGCAGATCCCGGAGGCGACGGCGAAGCCGGGCGGGATGTTTCGTGACCTCCTCGAGGGATCCTTCCCCGAGCTGTACGAGGAACCGAAGCCGGAACCCGAGGCTGGGGAGGGCGAGGGGGAGGACGGTGGCGATGGCGCCCCGCCCCCCGAGGGTGATCCCCCAGCCGAGGGCGAGGAGGGCGCCGAGCCCGAGGTGGACGAGTACCAGGAAAGAATAGACGCCATCAGGACCCAGGTGCGACCCATCACTCGCGTGAACCCCCACCCCACGTCGCCGGCGGTCAGACGCGCCGGTCAAACCGAACGTTCCTCTCGTACGCATCCATCACGAACCGACACTGACCCACCGTCCCCGTCCCAACACCCGCCCACGTTCTGAACCCAGACCGCCACGCAGGTTGAGCAGATGGATGAGCTCGAGAGATACCTGGAGGAGAAAGCCGCCGCCGCGGATGAGCTCGAGCGCACGCGCATGGAGGAGAGGGACGCGCTGTACACGGCGGACCACAGAAACGCGAGGATGCCCCGGCTGCCGCACGATCTGGACCTCGACAAGCAACGCGTCGAGGGCGGTGGACTCCTCGACCCGCGGACATTAATGGAGGATAACGAGCGGCGGATGACGGCGAGCATCAAGCCGCCGTCCACCCTGGAGTTCCTGGACGAGACGCGCGAGCCCAAGTACATGGAGCCCACCGAGAACGAACGGGTCCGCGACGCCATCCGAGTCGGAACGAAGAAGTCGGCGCCCGAGTACCCCCGCAAGCTGGTGTTCAGCGCCGAGGAGTGGGAATTGAAGAAACGCGACGCCGAGGATAGACTACGGGAGCTCGGGCGGCGGATGACCCCGGGGCAGATGGACCTGGAGACGCGCGTCATCGAAGGTATGCGCAAGAAGCAGGCGTACCTTCGCAACCCGCGCCACCCCGAGGTTCCGTCGTCTTTGGACGGTACGCTGCCCAAGAAGGTCGGGACGGCGATCGACCCGTCCGCCGTGTTCGTCGTCGAGCCCAACGTGNTCGAGTTTCACCAGTTCGAGCTCGGGGAGACGTACGAGATGCGGCTGACGATTCGGAACAAGTCGTCGCTGAGCCGGCGGCTGCGGATCCTGCCGCCGCCGTCGAAACACTTCAGCATCACCGAGCTCAAGTACCCCAGCGACCACGGGCTGTTGGCGCCGGGCAACGCGGCGTGGGCGACGGTGCGATTTAAACCCGATTCGTTGGCGGACTACGAGGATTTCGTCACGGTCATCACGGAGACGAGCAAGTTCAGGGTGGAGTGCAGCGCGAGGCGGCATCCGCCGTGTCTCACCTTGGACCAGACGCTCGACGTCGGGTACGTGCTCGTGGGTAACGACGTGGAGACGCGCATGCCCTTCAAGAACGTGGGCGGCGAGGGCAGGTTCAGGCTCGTGGACGAGGCGGACTGGCCGGATCACACGACGCCGCTGACCTTGCCCAACGAGGGTGCCATGTTGGCCCGGGGCGAACGGCCGGATCCGGAGCCGGTGCCGTGCGTCAACATCACGCCGTTCAGGGTGGGACCGGGGTACATGGAGCTCAATCCGCTGGACGTGGAGCAGCTCCGCGTGGGGTTCGCGCCGCCCCATCCCGGCACCTTCACGCAGCAGTTCAGGATGGTCTGCGACAACAGCCAGGTGCAGACGTTCACGGTCACGGGGAAAGGGACGATGCTGGACGTGGGACTGACAACGGTGGACGAGAGAGTCACCATCCCCGGGGAGCTATCGCAGGGCCCCGTGTACTTTGGCAAGGTTGTCCCCGGGTCGGTCAACACCAGGACCTTCACGGTCAAGAACACGACGATGGTCCCGGTGCCATTCGTCTGGGAGCACCCGAGGGAGGCCGGGATCTTCGCCGTGGACCCGCCGCTGGGCGTGTTCGAGCCGGACTCGACGAATATCTTCACCGCGACGTTTTCGCCGTCGGAGCTTCAGGCGTACGACGCCGCCGTGAGGCTCGTGGTGGACACGTCCGTGCCCGCGCGCGTGCCCCACCCCGAGGAACCCTTCGACAAGCCGGTGCTCATCGAGGACTTCGTCGTCTCCGGCGTGGGAGCCGAGCGGCACTGCGTCATCGACACGAACCTGGTCAACTACGCGGGATCTCTCCTGCCCGGGCGCCACTACGACCGCGAGGTCACGCTGGTGAACCACAGCGACGCGCCCGCGCCATTCACGTGGTACGGACACGATGAAGGCGCCGGTCTGCTCGTGTACCCGTGCGAAGGGATCCTGCCACCCAACGGCGGATCCGTGACGTGCGTCGTGGAGCTCACGCCGCCGAAAGTGCAACGCGTTGACTTAAATCTAAAATGCGTGGTGGAACACGGACCGTCGTTACCGCTGCGCGTCACCGCGGAGGTTGAAGGGCCGGAGGTTGCCATCGCGCAGTCGCAGGTTGATTTCGGCCTTTTACAGCAGCACGTGGCGGGGGATACCTATCTGCTCATACGCAACCAGAGCGCGATCCCCGCGACGTGGGCGCTCGAGGAGCGAAGACCCGCGGTGGATGGGAAGGATGCGCCGTGCGAGATTGTGTTTTCCGTGCCCGAGGGTGAGCTACCCCCGTACGCCGAGGTTGAGGTTGAGTGCACATTGGTCCCGTCCCAGCCCGGTCCGTACAGGAGCAACGTCGTGTGTACGGCTGGCGGCGGGCGGGTCAGCGTCGTCGCCGCGCGCGCCGACGTCCTCCAGCCCTTGTGCGCGTTGTCCACCTCTGAAGTCGACCTCGGCGTGTGCTACGTCAACGTGCCCGTGGAGCGGGAGATTGTGGTCCAGAACATGACCATGCTCCCGGCGGTGTTCCGGTGGTCCCCCGAGCCCGAGGGTGAGAGCGACGAATGCCGCGATGCCTTCGACTTCGACGTGGATTGGCGCGAGGATGAGATCCCGCCCGGCGGTAGCAAGGCTGTGCGGTTTATATTCACGCCGTTGAGACCGTGCTCGAGGTACGAAGCGCTGATCGCGATGGACGTGGACGGCGCGGCGAAACCGTTGGGTTTTCAACTCGTCGCCGACGCGAGGGGGCTGAGCGTGGAGTACGAGATTCTGCGGGGTTTGAACGGCGTCCCCGTGGCTGGTGACGCGTCGCACGTCGCGGATGAGTCCATCCTGGGCGACCACGTCCAGGTGGACTTTGGCGACGCGTGCGAGATTCGAACGCACGCCACGATGGAGGTGCTCATCAAGAACACGACCGCGATTGAGAGCTCGGTGCGGATCGACGTGGAGAGGCACGGGGTNNCCGACGCGGTGGGCATGAAGGTGATGGAGTGTTGGGCCGCGGCGAGGGGCGCCGACGCCGCGGGTCTCGGCGGCGGCGGCGTCGCGCGCAGGGGCGCCGAGGCTGTCGGGGGTTTGGCGGGTGGCGACGGCATAGTCGCCACGGCGCTGCGAAGGACCACCGTGATGGACGCGGCGAGTTACACGAGCCAGGTGTTCGGTGCCGCGTCCACGCTCGGGCCGGACGCGCTGAAATCCTCGCTGAAGCCGCACGAGCCGGCGACGCACGAGCACCAGGGCGGAACCTACGAGTCGCTGGGGGGTATCAANAAGACCGCGATGAAACACGGTGGCGCCTCGTTCGCGCAGTCCCTCCGCGGCCTGACCCAGCCCTCTCTCCGCGGGTCCCTCCCGACGATCACCGAGAAGCGACTTAAGAAGTCGTCCAGGGCAAAGTCCGGGGCTCCGGTGACGCTGAGCGCGGAGCACGAGAAGGTTGCGTTTTCGCGCGGCTTGGGGGTTCAGATGCACGCCGCGAGGAGCGCGCACGAGGCGGACGCCGAGGCTCTCAAGTCCGGCGACGGCGTCGCGTTCGTCGTCTACCCGTCCCACGGGATCCTCCCGCCCTACGGCGAGTTCAGGGCCATCGTCACGGTGGTCAGCGACATGCCCGGGGAGTACTTTGACGCTTTGCGGTGTTTGGTCGGCGACGTGCCCGAGCGCCGGTTGCCGGTCCGCGCCGGCGTCGTCGGCTCCCCGCTGGTGGTCCAGCCGGTCAAGTACGTCCCGCTGGGTTACGACGCGTACGGCCCGAACGGCCCGAAGGCATTCGCGGGTCTCGACTGGGGTTCCGTGCGCGTCGGCGCGCCCGGTTCCACCAAGCGGTTCTTCTGCGTCAACTACGGTCCGAAGGATATGGTAGTCGAGTTTGCGCCGTGGCTCGACCCGGATCCCAAAAACCCCAAGGACAACGACGTTTCCGCCGCGTCCGCCACGCTGAAACTGGACGAGGTCGGCGGGCGCGTCGGCGTGGACATCGAGGGCCGCGGGAGGATGTGCCAGCGCGTTGGACCCTTCAAGCTCGCGCCGGCGCCCGCGGGGCCCGTGATCGTTCCCAAGCGCGGCGGCTACGTCGGGTTCGCCGTGGAGTACTGGTACGGCGGCACGCGGGCGAAGCGTTTCGTCGGTTCCGTGGTGGGCACGCAGCGCGTCGCGGACACCGAGGTCGTCGAGTCGGACAGGCCGCTGACCCTCGAGCTGGGATGCGCCAAGACGAAGCTGCGGGTGGGAGGCGTCGACGGCGGCGACGACGAGGCGGATGCCAAACTCGCCAACGCCGACGCTACACCGATCAGCGTCAGCATCGGCGGCGCCATCGCTCCGGGCCGCGCGCAGCCGCCCAAGCCCATGAAGCCGCTCGTCGTCAGGCTCACCGCGGATGCCTATCACCCGAGGCTCAAGGCTGACCAGAACGATTCGTTCAAGTGGACGTGCTACGCGCACCGAGACGTGTCGCACTCGTCCTATTTCAAAACTGTGACTCTCACCAACACCAGCGCGGAGGCGCCCGCGACGTTCAGGATGAAACTCGTGGCACCGTTCAGCGTCGTGGAGATCGAGTCGTCTGTCCCGCAGCTCACGTTCGGACGCGGGTATTCGATGACGCGCGCGGGCATTGTACCCGAGGATGTAGAGGGTATCGACTTGAAACTGCCGCCGCGGGAAAACGTTCAGGTGACGATGCGGTTCACGCCGCCCGACCCGGACGTGGACGACGCCGGGCACGTGTACAGGGACGACTACGAGAAGGATGCCGCGCTCGTCGTCCTGTACGACAACGACGACGTGCAGAACTTCCCGGTGTCGGCGCGGTACATCCACCCCGAACTCGTCGCGAACGCGGACACGCTGGACTTTGGCCTCGTGCATCCCAACGCGGCGAAGGAGCTCAAGGCTCTGCGCGTGACGCTGACCAACGACACGCCGACGGATGCGCAGTGGACCGCGACGTTCGATGGTCCCGGCGCGCACGCGTTCGAGTGCGTGCCGCCCACTGGTGTGGTCAAGGGGAAGGGACCCACGGGGTTGGCGCAGACCGCGGATGTTGAAATTTTGATGGCGCCTGATCGCGAGGGGAACTTTGGCGCGGCTGTGGACTTTGGGGTGAGGGTGGGACGCGGGTGCCGCGTGGCGCTGAGCGGTGAGGGGACGTACGCGGAGGAGGAGGAGGGCGGGAAGATGCCGAGGTTCGACCCGGTCGAGGCGCCCATTAGCTTACAGGCGACGGAGGAGTAGAGAGAACATTCTAAAAGTTTTAGTGATGAGCGTATTTTGCCAAACTCGACCTGGTCAAACTTGAAGGATCTGGCCGTCGTGAGAGACACAGAGCCGTGCGGGCGACCTCCGTCGACGACGTATCGGGATCCGCGCGGTGAGCGCGTGGTTAGTAGGTCGACATGTCGTACCGCGAGATTCGAAGTGCGTCCACCGCGCGCGTCCCCGTCCCCGAGGCGTCGGCCCGCGTTTCCAAACGGCTCACTTTCTTTCCCATCGTGCCGTTTTCCCACCTCGAGCGCCCTCGGTATCCGCTGGACGTTCTGACCCCGCCCCTTCCCTCCTCCGACTCGCAGACTTCACGGAGTGCATGCGCTCGCTGGGCTACCCGCGCATCATCTCCGTCGAAAACTTTCGCAACCCCAACTTCGAGCTCGTCGCGGACTGCCTCGACTGGCTCGTGCAGAGGTTCGACGAGAGCGCGGACATCGACGACGACATCAGCACCGAGCAGGACAGGGTCACCTTCCTCAAAAACGTCTCCAAGGTGTTCATGTCCAAGGCGCGGGTTAAGCTCAACATCAAGAGGCTCTACGCCGCCGACGGGTACGCACACGCATCCCACCCCTCACACCATCGTCCCCTTTCAAATCACCCAGCGACAAAGTCACAGATTCGCTGACTTCCCTCCCCTCCCCCCGCTCGTCCCGCAGGCTCGCCGTCAAGGAGCTTCTCAAGATCGCCAACTTGCTCTACCAGGCGACCAAGAACGCGGATGAGGACGACGCCACGGACCCGGACGCCGCGGACGCCTTCGAGCTGGACGCCAAGGCTTTCGACGTGAAGCTCGTGAGGCAGCTCGCGTCTGAGATCACGGCGCGGGGCGCCGCCATCTACGACGCCCTCGGGGATGAGAAACGCCTCCGGGTGGAGCGTTCACGCGCGGTGGGGCGCGACGTGGACCTGGACGAGATCGAGTCGCAGGTGCAGGAGCAGATCGCGTCGGTGCGGGAGAACGTCCAGGGATTGGAGCGCATGCTCGACGACCTTAAGCGCGACGAGGAATCGCTCGAGTCGAAGATTGAAAAGCGCAGAGCTGAGCTGGAGAGAAGCGAGAAGCGGCTCAGCGCGCTGCAGCAGGTACGGCCGGCGTACATGGACGAGTACGAGCAGCTCGAGGCGGGCATGGACGAGATGTACGACTCGTACGTGGAGAAGGTACGGAACCTGGACTACCTGGAGTATCAGCTGAAGGAGATGTCGGCGGATGAGGATGCTAAACAGGCGGAGCGAGAACGGGAGCTCAAGGACATGCAACGACGCATGAGGAACGAGGAGATGAAGATCCTGAAGGGCGAAGGGGACGTGGGCGGTGGTGACGACGAAGAATTCGACATCGACGAACCCGCGCGGGCCAAGCCGGGGTCGTCGCGGAGGAAGTCCCCACCGGCTCCGGCGCCGATGGCCAAGAGGTTCGGTTTGGACGGCAGAGCGGATGGACCTCCGAGGGGCGCCTCACTGGTGGGTGGACGGAGGGAGCCGGCGGTGATGGGGAGCATGACGGGCGGGGACCTCAGCGGGGACAGCAGCGAGGGAGAGCTGTTCGAAGAGGACGACTCGTCGGGCTCGGACAACGACTTCTGAGTAGCCACGCGTAGCCATTTCATCGCAGGCGAGTACGAGTACTGGCGCGTAATCGACCCACGTAACTGAGAATGCTGAATCTCGTCGATGCGCCCCGCTCCCATCAGTGTCCGTGGCGCGGGTTTGGGGACATGACGACCCCGGGCGGCGACCGCGAACCGTATCCGCCTCCCCCGCGTACCCGACGCGCGCGATCCAAGGCGTGTTGGGGCGCCATGTTCTACGATCAGCGCATGGAGGACGCCGGAGTGCCCCCGTGGTGCGCGGGGCTCAACTACGGGCGAAGCAATCCGCCCAAGTCCGACAGCTTCGACACGACGGACAACACCACGGATAAGCTGGGCGCGTTCAAGTACGTGTGCGTCGGGTACGCGGAGCGCAAGTACCCGTTCTACTCGCAGGACGAAGGGGTCAAGGGCGGTGTTAAGCGGGGGAGGGGCGAGGCCAACAAGCTGCCGTACTGCGAGGGGCTCCTGATGCTCGTCACCGACAAGGAGGGCGGCCTGGAGAACCCGCCGCGGGCCGCCCGGTCGCTCACGAATCACCGGAGCGAGGACGCGGACGAGGATAGAAACACGGACGATGTCTCCACGAGCGGTGACGCGCCCGATCCGACGGGAAGTCCGCTGCCGGGCCTCGGCATCCCGGGGCTCTCGTCGGATAGGGCGGAGGCGAGGGAGAGGGGCAGGAACGATAGGGGCGAGGGACAAACCCATCGTGGAGCCCGGGTACGTCCTGCCGAGCGCGGAGTTCGAACGGAAGTTCACGAAGAGCGCGGGGAAGATCGTGAAGAACATGAAGCGACACGTCAACTACATCGCGAGCACGGTCTACGGAGCGGTGGGCGGCGGGGGCGGCGCCGGCGGGACGCGATGACTGTAGTTTTTTTGTCGTGCCCGTGGCGGTGCAAACCTAGCGAGTGAAATCATTTTGAGCATTCATCATCGTTCCGTGTGTTCTATCGTATACGTCGTCTCGACTTGTTCAGTGCGGGCGGCTTCACTCCAGGTTCGTGTGCTCGCGAACCTCCGCGACCCAGCCCCGTTTCCAAGCCTCAATCATCATCGAGGAGTTCACCTCATTCTCGGCATCCGGACCAGTCCGGTCATCTCGTGCACTCCATCCTCCATTCACAAAGCCGACCATGGTCCCGCCGAGGTGTTTAGCGTTGATGTATATCAAGAACATACCCTTGTGGATGCCTTCGATTCTGCAACCATGCTCCAACAAAATCTGGCTCAAGCTCGAGTCTTCAAAACTCTTCATAAATTCTTGCCTCGGATACATCGTCACCACGGGGCGGAGTCCGTCGTCTTCCCTTTCCGTCCGGATGCCGATAACGGGGTCCGCGTTGCGGTTGATGTACGCCGCGAGTACCACAGTGCGAGCTAATCCGGGGACGTTCCTGAACCACCTCTCTCCAAGTATGGTTTCCGGGTGCATACCAAGAGCACACGTCTTTTTGTGCTCGGGCCAATCCGCGTTCTGACACTCTTTGCTGCAGTACCAGCAGGTTTTGCAGCCCGCACATCTTTTTAACCCG
>JGI20151J14362_10003195_pt1 | contig 11293 bp, 7 predicted proteins | sample COG_01_FD_14362 | JGI IMG/M metagenome (IMG submission 14362) | reverse complement strand
AGAAATCCAGGCGCTCATCAAATTTGTCGCCAAAAGTGGTGCTCAAGAAGTGAGCTTAGAAACAGAAGATTTCAAGATTAATATTAAAACTGGGCCAGATGCCAGCGACCAGCCAACGTACGTTCAGGCCGTGGCACCGCAGCAAATGCCGGTAGCTGCGCCAGCCGTTACTCCTGTCGAAGCTGCGCCAGCTGCGCCAACCGTACCAGCGGAAGTCGATGACAGCGCCAACTACATTACGATCAAATCGCCAATGATCGGTACGTTCTACCGCACACCATCGCCTGATCAAGATGCGTTCGTAAAAATTGGCGATTCCATCAAACCAGGTGATGTACTTTGTATCGTCGAGGCGATGAAGCTTTTCAATGAAATTGAAAGTGAGGTCAGCGGTAAAATTGTCAAGATTCTTGTTGACGACAAGACACCTATAGAATACGACCAGCCATTATTCTTGGTTGATCCTTCTTAATTCATTTTAAACCTACCAGGTTATGTTTAAGAAAGTACTCATTGCCAACCGTGGTGAGATTGCCCTTCGCGTCATTCGCACGTGTAAAGAAATGGGCATTAAAACGGTTGCTGTTTATTCGACGGCAGATGCCGATTCATTGCATGTTCGCTTTGCGGATGAAGCGGTCTGTATCGGACCTGCAGCATCGTCAGAAAGCTACTTAAGTATCCCAAACATAATTTCTGCCGCAGAAATAACAAACGCGGATGCCATCCACCCGGGATACGGGTTTTTAAGTGAAAATGCTAAATTCTCTAGAATTTGTGCAGAGCACGGGATCAAATTTATTGGTGCTACGGCTGAGCAAATAGATAAAATGGGAGACAAAGCGACGGCTAAGGAAACCATGAAAGAAGCTGGTGTACCGTGTGTACCAGGATCTGAAGGTATTCTTGAATCGCTCGAGCATGCGCGTAAAACCGCAAAAAAAATTGGCTACCCCGTAATGATGAAGGCGACCGCCGGTGGTGGCGGTAAGGGTATGCGTGCCGTATTTGCCGAAAGTGAGCTTGAAGGAGCTTGGAAAAGTGCACGAAGAGAATCTGCTGCTGCCTTCGGTAACGACGGTATGTACATGGAAAAACTTATCCTTGAGCCACGTCACATCGAGATCCAAGTCATTGGTGATAGTTACGGTAAAGCATGTCATTTATCGGAGCGTGATTGTTCCGTTCAGCGCCGTCATCAGAAGTTGGTCGAGGAAACTCCCTCGCCATTCATGACCGATAAACTGCGCAAGAAAATGGGCGATGCCGCTGTCAAGGCTGCAGAATTCATTGCGTATGAAGGAGCTGGAACAGTAGAATTCCTAGTGGACAAAGACCGCAATTTCTACTTCATGGAAATGAATACGCGTATTCAAGTTGAGCATCCTATCACTGAGCAAGTGGTTGGCTTCGATTTGATTCGTGAGCAAATTAAAGTCGCCGCGGGCGAAAAAATATCAGGCAAGAATTACTTCCCGGAAATGCACAGTATTGAAGTGCGCATCAATGCGGAAGACGCCTTCAACGATTTTCGACCATGCCCAGGTAAGATTGGATCATTCCACGCGCCGGGTGGTCACGGTGTTCGCCTAGATACGCACTGCTACAGTGGGTATATTATTCCACCTTTTTACGATTCGATGATCGCAAAACTCATAGTTACGGCGCGAACTCGTGATGAAGCTATAGTTAAGTTACAGCGTGCCTTGGACGAATTTGTTATTGAAGGGATTAATACAACGATTCCTTTCCATCAGCAGTTATTGCGCGATGAGAATTTCCGCAAAGGCGTTTACACCACGAAGTTTATGGAAGACTTCGAATTGGTTAAAGACTAAAGAAACTTTGATTTATAAAAAAACCCGGCGCGATGCGCCGGGTTTTTTTGTGGCCGCCATTTTTTTTGCCGGTTAAAACAATTTCCGCGGGGCGTGACAATAGGGAGTGCCTCCTTTATTGTCATAATAATCCTGGTGGTAATTTTCCGCCGAATAGAAGGTTGCCGCAGGTAATATCTCGGTTGCTACGTCGTAACCCTTGGCCTCAAGCAGTCCAACTAATTTTTCGGAAACCTCTCGCTGCGCTTGATCCTGGAAGAAAACAGCACTGCGGTATTGTGGACCTATATCAGGACCCTGTCCATTGCGCTGTGTGGGGTCGTGCGTTTCAAAAAACACACGAGCTATCTCTTCAAAGGATACCTGCGCGGGATCGAATACTACATGCACCGCCTCATAATGCCCTGTGCGTTTGCTGCACACCTCGCGGTATGTTGGATTCTTCACCATGCCACCAGTATAACCGCAAGTAGTGGCTAGTACGCCGGGTATTTTTTGCAGGTAAAATTCTGTTCCCCAAAAACAGCCGGATGCCAAGACGGCTACTTCCTGTCCTTCTGCGGGTGCGGGTATGGTGGCCATCGCATATGCATCGCTCATCTTCTTATTGGTTTGTGCCGTACAGCTCGCGGTGAGTGCGAACAAGGCCATTGCTATTGCTTTAAATCTCATACTTAAGTAACGCAAAAACAGCACCGGTGTTTTTGACGACAGTCATCCTTCGAGAAAATTATCCGATGAAGCCCCTTTTTACTAGTATTTCGGCAATCTGAACCGTGTTTGTCGCGGCGCCTTTTCGGAGGTTGTCGCTAACGATCCATAAATTCAGGGCGTTGTCTGTGGTGAAGTCGCGGCGCAATCGGCCCACAAAGACATCGTCCTTTCCCTCCGCCATAAGAGGCATGGGATAGGTATTGAATTCCGGTCTGTCTTGAAGGGTAACCCCAGGCGTTTCCTTCAATACTTTCCGCACGTCTTCTAGTGTGAATTCCCGCTCAAATTCCACGTTGACACTTTCACTGTGGCCACCCTGAACAGGAACGCGTACTGCGGTCGCCGAGAGTTTTATACCTGCATCGCCAATGATTTTGACGGTTTCCTGGGTCATTTTCATTTCCTCCTTTGTGTAATCGTTTTCGAGGAAAATATCGCAATGCGGTATGCAATTTCGATCAATTTTATAGGGATAAACCATCTGAGGGTCTTCCCCGTTGCGTTCACCTTCAAGCTGGTCAACAGCCCCTTTGCCTGTTCCTGTAACGCTTTGGTAGGTACTCACGATCACTCGCTTCGCGCCAAAAGCTTGATGGAGTGGGTGGAGTGCCATAACTAACTGGATCGTCGAACAGTTGGGGTTCGCGATGATGTAATCTTCTGCGGTCAGTTTATCCGCATTAATTTCAGGTACAATCAACTTTTTATCGGGGTCCATACGCCATGCACTGGAATTGTCAACGACACGCGTTCCGGCAGCGGCAAATTTTGGCGCCCACTCGAGCGAGGTTTCGCCTCCGGCAGAGAAAAGTGCTACATCAGGTGCCGCAGCAACGGCCGCCTCCAGGCTTTGAATGGTCCAATCGCGACCACCGAATTGGACCGATTTCCCAACGCTGCGCTGCGACGCCACAGGAATAAGTTCCGTAACTGGGAAGCTGCGCTCTGCCAATACTTTCAAAATAATCTGGCCTACCATACCTGTAGCGCCAACAACTGCAATTCTCATAAAAATTGACTTAACTTAAATAGTACTCCGCAAAGCTACTTCTAAACTGCCTTATGTTCACCGACTTGTTTCGTAGTGCACTAACGCTCTGTTTTTGCCTCATTTTTAACGCGGCCCAAGCCCAATTCTATGCACTTTTTGATTCATTAACCGCTTACCACACCGATTGGGAGGGCGATACTGCCTGGATGCAATTTTCTTCAGAAGGAATGAGAAGTGCTGCGCCAGCTGCGGGTTCTTTGGAATGGCGACGAGAAAGTCGCGCCGCAGTCTTGGGGGTGTGGACCTAAACATACAGATGGATTTTAATCCGTCCAGCGCCAATTATTGCAGCTTTCGCTTTATGGAGTCAAGTTTCGGCTATTACGCCATACAACTCTCGGGTTCGAGCAGCGACGACCTCTCTTTCGTACTGCACACGGCAGAAAAGGATACCATACTCGCTGCAATTTCAGGATACGTCAACAATAGTGCGGTAAACGTTGCACTTCGTATTGAACGGGACAGCAACTACACCTTTCACATTTATGACGCGGATTCTCTTTTATTCAGCACCACCGATAGTACCCTACGTTCCTCAAAAAGTCTGAGCGTGCAGTGCACGTATTCCTCAAGCCGTGTGGATAAATTTTTGTTTTCAACATTACGTGCGGATGGACATGCCTTTCGTGATACCGTTGCACCGAAATTGCTGAACATTGACGTTTTAACGCCGCAAACACTGCGGCTCCATTGGTCCGAACCGACTCTTCCCCCGCCAGGAAGTTTAAATGGTGTAATCGCTCGTTCAGCGCAAGGGGCGCCTCTGGACACCGCATTGTTTCCCTACCTCAGCGAATATTATTGGGACATCACCTTCCTAAGACCCCTAGCCTTGGGGCAAGTTTGGATTGAAATCCCAATGACTACTGATACAGCAGGTAACCTGTTATTCTTCGCACTAGATTCTGTTCAACTAGATTACCCAACCCGCCAAAGCGTGCAAATTCTAGGCATCCACCAAATCGAAGGAAATGACGGAGACTACTTTATCGCCTACAGTCCCGTAGCCATGCCCGCGGCAGAATTGGTGCTCATCACGGAAAGTGGTGTCAAAAAAGCATACGATTGTCCCCTCGATTCTGGCCTTCACCGCTACGGCGTTGGCCTAAATGCAACATTCATTCTTGGATTTTCTATGCCCGATCAAGGCGTACTCATCCTTAAAAACGAGGGCATTCTTGTCGCTGTTCAACCGTACCATTTTCCCTATGCTCCGCACGAATCTTTCGGGGATTTTCTTCTTGTCGCCGATTCCATCACCTACACCAACGCCCAATGGCGCATAACCTCCACCCAAACGTCTTTTCAGGACCAATTCCACCCAAAAACCTTCCCAAAAACCCACCAAAGGCTCTTTTCGGGGGTGAAAACGGTAAAAACTACGTCCAATTTTCCCATTCACTCTATCCCTACCTCCACATGCTTCTCCCGCATCTCGCAGACCAATGGCAGCCGGAAGCGCCTTACCTTTTGCCTGTACAACAAACTACACTGCCCCCTTTACTCGGGGACTCATCCCTCGCGCTTTTAGCACATACCTATCCAGATTCAGGAAAAATTTTCATCAATGAAGTGCATCCTTCGCCAGACCAATTGGACGAATTCATAGAATTAGTCTCTACCAGTGACCGACCACTGCGACTAGACCCGCTTCGACTAATAAAAACAACGGCCGCAGGGACCTCCGCCTACCGTTTCTTCACCACCCCGCCTTCGTTCTGTGCTCTACCAGTGCCTCTATTTCCGCTTTTAGCTCCGCACCAACTTCGCGCTTTCCCTAGTCCTACCGCACTGCCGAACGACAGTACCTCGCTACTGCTCCAAACCACTGATGCGCAAACCCTGGACCAACTCAACTACACGCCGTGGGATGCTCCCCTCGAACACCGCAGTTGGGAACGCATTTCCCTTCTAAGTTCCGGACGTACGCCATCGAATTGGGTACCGCATCATGCACGTTGGTGTTGTCCCACTGAAGCCTCGCCCAATGAAAAAAACAGTTGTTCCTTCCCCGCAACACCTCCCGATTTCAATGCACACCTTCAACGTACCCACCTCAGCTACGATCTCAACCATTACCTCCCTTCAACCGACCTATGGGTATCCATGGCGGCCGGGGAGATCCTTTCCCTTCGGCTTCTAGACCGCTCCGGCCGCCCCCTCACTCAATGGCTTTCTTATGAGGGCATCTCCGGCAGAAACCCCATAGGTATTGGTCCCTACTTATGGAACGAAAGCCCCTTAGAAACAGGTATTTATACACTTCAAGTCCGGCTCAAAAAATCTTCTTTAGTGCGTATAAAAAATCTACCGTTATCAATCTACAATCCGTAATTTTCGCTCAATTAAATACCCAAATGGATAAAGAAGCCAAAATCGTGGCGTTTGATCCGAACGAACCGGCATTAAACACCCATCTATTCGGTCTGCCTTTCGATGCAGACGAATGCGACATTCATGTTTTTCCAGCGCCTTGGGAGGTGACTGTGAGTTATGGCGCAGGAACTGCTGAAGGTCCCGCGGAAATTGAGGTGGCCTCCGCGCAGGTGGACCTGTTCGATGAACAGTTTCCCAACGGCTGGCAGCGGGGCATCTGGATGCACCCCATCGACGAAGCATGGGCAGAAACCAGTGCGAACCTGCGTGAAAAAGCCTCTCAATATTTGACGGCATACGAACAAGACGATGTTAGTGACCTAGAGTTGCGTTTGCTCGACGAGATCAATGATAAATGCGGACATTTCCACCGTTGGGTTGAAAAGAATGTAAGCCAATTATTGGCAAAAGACCGTCGTGTCATCCTTTTAGGCGGCGACCACAGTACATCCTTAGGTTCCTTGCGCGCTCACAAAGCGAAGTATGGCAGCTTTGGTATACTGCAGATTGATGCGCATGCCGACCTCCGGAATGCTTACGAAGGCTTCACCTATTCGCACGCGAGCATTATGTACAATGCCTTAAATGAGGGCTTGACGGACCAATTGTGCATCGTCGGATTACGCGATTACTGCCACGCGGAAGCTACCATGATTGAAAAGGACCAGCGCATCACTGTGCATACCGACAGGGCAATGAACCAGCAACTTTTTTCGGGACGTAATTGGGCTGCCGTAAGCGCAACGATTGTCGCGGACTTGCCACAGCATGTGTATTTAAGTGTGGATATAGACGGGCTTGATCCTTCCCTCTGTCCCGGAACGGGTACGCCAGTTCCCGGGGGCTTATCAATGGCCCAATTTCTTCACCTCATTGATGCCGTTCTCGCCTCTGGTCGTAAAATAATTGGCGCCGATTTAGTCGAGGTAGTTCCTGGTGAAAATCAATGGGATGCCAATGTTGGTGCTCGTGTATTATATGCCTTATCCCACCGCCTTTCCTAGTCGCATATTCGCCTAAAACCACGTACCTTTGTTGAAATTATTTTAAGCACATTGCTATGAAATTCGGTGTAATCACCTTCCCAGGGTCAAACTGTGACCAAGACATGATATATGTACTCGGAACCATTATGGGGCATGAAACGGTCAACTTATGGCACAAAGACACGGACCTTCAGGGCGTGGATTGTGTAGTGTTGCCGGGCGGGTTCTCCTATGGAGATTACCTCCGTTCTGGGGCCATCGCAAAAATGAGTCCGATCATGGGCAGTGTAGTTGAATTTGCAAATAACGGCGGCTACGTTTTGGGCGTCTGTAATGGGTTCCAAATCCTTACAGAAAGTGGATTGTTGCCTGGTGCGCTCCGTCACAACGATAGTCACAAGTTCATTTGTAAAAACGTATTCATCAAACCCGTTTCTAAATCGGCAGGTATAAGTGCTGACCTAGATCATACGCGCGGTTATAAAATCCCAATCGCCCACGGTGAGGGGAATTATTATTGTTCGCAAGAAACGCTCGCAGAATTAAAAGCGAACGACCAGATTCTTTTCCAATACAGCACTGCTGAAGGTGAAGTTGGCCCTGCCGTTAACCCTAACGGCGCGCTAGAGAACATTGCAGGCGTTTCTAACGCAGCAAAAAATGTTTTTGGCATGATGCCTCACCCCGAACGCGCGGCAGATGCAGAGCTCAAGAATGAGGACGGATTGGAATTATTTAAAAGCATGATTGCACACATGGTTGTCGCGTAATCGTTACAAAATTTTAAGCATAAAAAACCCCCCGGAGCTGTCGCTCCGGGGGGTTTTGTTTTATCGCAATGCCGTTGCTTAGTGCAGCACTATTGCTTCATTCTCTATACCTGAATCGGTTATAATCTGGAGTACATAAGTGCCGCGCGCCCAATTCTCTACATCAAGATTGGCTTCACCGCTTATTGTTCCCTTGTACACCAATCGGCCTGCAGCATCCAATAACCGAACGTCTGCCGATCCTTCAATTCTGATAGTCAAAACTTTTTGCGCCGGATTTGGATAGACACTCCATCCCGAAGTTAACGCCTCACCGAATCCTATATTCACCACGCCATACACATCCGACACATTCGAACATAGAATGTTGGAGAAAATTCGAACATAATAATCCCCGTTCGATTGTGGCAAGAAGGTCGCGCCAGTTGCTCCGCTGATGGGATCCATATTCGCGTCTAACCATTCATAGGTAAATGTTCCTGCTGGTGTAGCCGCTTCTAACTCACCCGTCGTGTTTTGCGATACGGTAGGCTTACCGGGCGCAGGTTGTACACTGATCGCACGTTGCTTCGTCTTAGAACAGCCTGTAGTTGCATCAGTGTAGGTATAATACACCCAGTGAGACCCCACGCCCGCTGTTGACGGATAGATGCTGTCGTTAACAATTCCGGAACCGCTGTATACGCCACCCAAAGGCTGCCCTCCTGAAAGCAACTGCGGTCCGTCCAATTCACACACATACCCTTGTGACCCAAGCGTTACNGNAGGTAAACTGTTTACCGTCAAGGTTAATGAATCGGCTACGGAAGGATTGGCAACACAATCGTCCGAACTTAACATTTCTACTTTAAGTACATCGTTGTTCACGAAGGTTCCGCTATAGGTGAATGTATTGCTCGATACCACAGTACCGTTGAGTATCCAATTAATGGTTGGATTCAAACCTCCATTCGTTGGTGTTGCGGTAAATGTTGCACTATCTCCATTACATAAGGTTGTAGAACCCGAGGTCGTTAAAATTATGTCCGCGACTGGAGCGCTGACGATCGTAACGTAGTTAGGCATCACCACGGAATCTACCCCTGCGGCATTTGATACTACCAGTTTTACATCATATGTTCCAGGCGTAGAATAGGTCACCACTGGATTTGCTGAAGTACTTGTGCTTGGTGTACCGCCCTGGAACGACCACAAGCGGGCCGATGCTGTAGGTGCAGTATAGTCATAAAACTGAAGGGCCTTTCCTGTACAGCCTGCAGTATCGCCCGTGAAAGCAGCTACAGGTGGTAATTGTGCTTGTCCAGAAATATTTATGTTATCTAAATAGATGTTATTTCCATAGCCATTTACGGCTACAAATTTTATGCGAACGCCAGACGAACCGCTGTACGCATCTAAATCAATGGTTGGACAACTTACAGAAGAAGAACCGTGGCACCAATACGTAGAATCGGCGGGCACAAAGGCGGATGTTACTGCCCCCGCAGTAGTAAAGCTCGCCTCTGATCCGTCATAGCCTGCTACTAAATCCCAAGTTGATCCACAATCATCGCTTACATATACCTTCAAACTATCTTTATAACCACTAGAGTAGTAAGCCGATGCATATTCGAATTCAAGGTTGATTAATGTATCGTTTGAAAAATCGAGTGAGGGACTAATCAATTCGTCCAGCGCACCCGTACTGCTGTAAGAATAATGGTTCACCGTCATAGCCGTATTTCCTGGACTCGTGCCGTTTACTGCAGCAGAAGCCCATGTAATGCCCGCATCTGGATTGGCAATTTCCCAACCGGAGAGGCCCAATTCAAAATCTTCTGTAAACGGCAAAGGCGCACCACCGACCCCTAAAATCTGGAATGCCGTCGTATCGTCTGTACCGTAATTGTTGCTTACCGTCAACGTAACCGAATACGCTCCAGTTGATGAGAAAAGTACTTTAGGGTATTGCGAACTGTCGTTAGTCCCGCCCACAAAGTTGTACGTAGAAGGAGAGATTTGCCAGTGCCAAGCTGTTGGTAATCCTCCTGACAAATCCGTTAAGGAAATGGTATCTCCTAAGGAGCACGTTGCCAATGGGTCTGCAGTAAATGAAGCTATAGGTGCTGTCGTAAAGCCGCTCATTAGCGGACTCTGCCAAACGCCACGACCATACGTTCCAATACGTATTAGTGCATCGTCTTCATAGACCTCTATATCGGAGATGATGACATTAGGCAAGTTTTTATTGAAGCTTATCCAGGACGGAAAATTGGAGCTCGTGTAATACATTCCTATATCCGTGCCGACATAAATACCGTCGCTTGACCCGCCTTCAAAAGCCACTGCAGTTGCCGGTACATTTGGCAAGCCTGAACTTAGATTGGTCCATGTTGAACCTGCATTGAAAGACTCCATAACCTTTCTATTACCGGCATAGCCGCTAATAGAAATAACGATGTGATCCTCATCGTCTGGATCAATGGCTACTCCTGAAATATTGTTCGGTGAAGGACTCATTGAGCCGGACGGTGTAATGCTAGACCAACTGCTTCCTCCATTCGTTGAGCGGAAAATATTACTATTGATGAGCGCGTAGATATAATTTGTGTTCGAAGGTGCCACTTCAAATTCGTCAATATTAGAATTTCCACTAATGTTATTTGAAGACGTTGCCGCCCACGAACCGCCTGCATTGGTTGATTTCCATATTTTCTTAAACCCTGCGTAAATAGTATTCGTGGTGACTGGATCAACATTGAACGGCGTTACCCAATTTCCAGATCCTGCTACCGAAAGCGTGTTGATAGAACTGAAGAATGCACCCCCATTCGTACTCTTGTAGAAATCTCCATAATAAATGGAGGTATACATCAGATTGTCGTTCACGGCATCTACGCCGTTGTCCATTCCATCGCCGCCGGTAGCTCTCGACCAATTCATAGTCGAGCTTCGTAAATGTGATCCGTTATCTTGAGCACCTGCCAATACGACTGAAGTATCTGAAGTGCTTTGACTAATCTTATAGTACTGTGTGATGTTCATGCCATAAATCAAGTCATCCCATGATGCGCCTGCATTACTGGTTTTGAATACACCACCATCAGTAGCCGCATAAAGTTCAGATGTTCCTGGTCTAAAATCAGCGTGATGATGATCGGCATGAACAAATGGGGTAGACCCGGCGCCATACCAATGACCCACGCAACTCCAATTGGCTCCGCCATTGGTTGACTTCCAGATATTGACCCCACCGACGTAAACCGTGTTTTCTGAATTAGGGTCACATGCAATGGTTAAATCATACCAGGCTTGACCGCCGGAACCGGTCCCCGTGTTTGACCAGCCCATGATATTAGGTGTGGAGCTCATTAAAGTCCAGTTCGAGCCGCCATTAGTAGAACGGTATAAACCGCCGAAACCATAATCTGACGAACCGTAAACTAAATAAACTTTACCCGGTGTTGCACTCACTGCAACTTCACAACGGTATTTTCCATTTGTGGGTAGACCACTCGTCATTTGCGTCCATGTATCACCCGCATCGGCTGAACGATATAATTTTGGGCTTGAGCCACT
>JGI20151J14362_10003193_pt1 | contig 11294 bp, 9 predicted proteins | sample COG_01_FD_14362 | JGI IMG/M metagenome (IMG submission 14362) | reverse complement strand
CCTCCCCGCTGACGACGCCCACGGCCAGCGCGACGACGACCATGCATAAGACACGCGCCATGCAGCGCCAGACGCGCGCTCAAAGCTGTGTGGGCGCTCCTCGCGACCGAGAGAAGTTCCTCTGAGAACCGGCCACAACAGTCAGTATCAGTTCGGTTTTGGCCTGAGCTGCCTCGATTGCATCGCCCGTTTGCCGTTGCGGACCGTTGACGAAAATTTTCTTAGGATTCAAATCTGGTCGCCGCCCGGCCAAAGTGCAGGCGCTCGCGGAGGGGTGAGAGCCACTGTTGACCTCGCGTCGCGCGCCGAAGAGCACGCGGACGTCGCTGCGAAGTCGCTTCGCTGATATTACGAGAGAACAGTCGAGGTAGAGCAAAGGGTCGGGAGAGATGGTTCAGGTCTACGTGGAGCCCATCTCCAGGCGGCACTACGCCCCGTTTCTCTCCGTGGCTGCCCTGTACAGGCCGTTCTGCATAAGTGAGTGCCGGCGTATCTCGCCGTAGACCCCCACCCCAGCGCTCGAGGTGGACACGATACTCATCGACGGGGTTTCTCGCCCGAGGAATCGATCCTCGACGCGCGCTCCGCTCGCACCCGGCGCGCGGTCGGGCTCTTTTTTTGAAAATGTCACCCCGAATCGCGGCTCGATTCCGCTTTTTCCCGTCTCCCCCGACGTCGCTGACCGCTTCACGATCCCGCCCTAACCCCGCAGTCGCGTCGCTGATTATCGCCTTCAGCATCGCGCTGACCTCCGGGGGTCTCTGGGTCAAGACGCACACCTACGTCACCCAGCCCTCGGTCAGGTTCAAGTACGACATGCTGCTCGTGTTTGAGACCGCGAACGGGCCCGGCGCCGAGCGGGTGTGGAGCACCTTCGACAGCGTCAACTACCTGATGGGTAACAAGCTCGCGGCCGTGGACATCTCCGCGTCCGAGCAGGACGTCAACTCCGACGGCAAGGTGGACCTGATCGACATCAAGGCTGTCGTCAGGGGCGTGGGCGACGTCCAAGGCGTGAAGGCGCTCATGGCTTTTGACTACTCTTTGGGCGGCCGCGTCGACATGGTGATGAACGGCATGGCCTACGCCGCGCACTCGTCGCCGCTGGCGGGCAGCGGGCTGTACGTCGACGGATACCTCCGCCTCGATCAGCGGGACGCCATCCCCGCGGGTTTCACGCGCCACGACTACAACTACAGCGTCTTTCCGTTTGCGGAGCACGGCGAGGAGAAGGGCGACACACGCGAGGCGGCGACGCTGCGCCTGCCCGTGGTGCTCAACCAGTACAACTTCCGCAACGAGTCGACGTACCTCGACGCGAAGACGCCGGTTTGGGAAGCGGGAGCCTCCCCGGACTTTACCTTCCAGGCGCGCGTGAGGATCCCCACCAGCCAGCAGGTGCTGTACAGGCCCACCACGCTGGAGCTGTGGAAGTTCGCGTGGGTGCAGATCCTCGCAATCTACATCATCTTCTGGTGGATCTTCTCGAAGTTCGAGTACGTGGTGTTCCACCACCGCATCGTCGACACCCGCGTCGTGTCCGACCTGAAGGAAAAGTCCCACAGGTTCTGAGGGCCGAGTCCGCGGTGGGTGGGAGAGAACCGAAACACAAAATCGTTAGTCCTGATCTGTTAATATCTACCGGGCGTGTATTCGTATCCGAGCTCCCAGCGTCTTTGCCGTGCGCAGGTACAGCAGGTCGTAGGGCGGGTTTGTCGCGTCCCCTTCTCCGGTCGTTTGAGAAATCGAAATTACAAGTTACAGAAGGCTACCTAGGAATCTCTACCATGGCGGGGCCCGACGGGAGCGTCCACCTCACGAGAAAGCAGACTTGGCGCCCATGATGACAACGCCCCAAGCACCGAGGATGGTGAACACAAGCTGCGAAAAGGAGAGCGGGGAAAGGGTCAGCTCGGGCCACGCGGGTCGGAACCCTAGTCGAGACACGGCTCGATCGCCGAAATATCGGGGCGGTCGGGNGGGGGGCGTGGACCGGGTTTACTCACGTGCTCCTCCTTCCAGTTCCCGGGGTTCGACGGGTCCAACCAGGGGTAAGCCACCTTGGGAGGGGCGTTGGGGTCGGCTGCGGGAGGACGACGGAGGGGAAGGTCAGCGTCGGAGCGAGGCGGGCGAGTTGACAAATCCAACCCCGGATGCTCGTGGCGCGGGTCGGGAAACAGCAGGACGTTCGGGCGACTCACATGCCATGCCGCGGGTCTGCTGGGCGATGGGGCCCTTGGGCACCGCGTTGAGGCGGCGGGCCAGAGGGGCAGAGGCGCGGAGAATACCGGACATGGTTTAGCTGCGGAGGATCGTTCCCGCGAGTGTGACCCAAGGGGGGCGAAGTACCCGGGTTCAAGAGGACTCAAGCCTGACTCAAGAGTTCAGGGTTCAATCGCTCGACTGCTCGACACCCCTCCGCCTCTCGCGCTGCCAAATCATCGCAGGAGACAGGATAAATCCACACGGGAAAATTCCGTTGTCAAGGTGCGGGCAGACAGTCCTGTTGGAGCCGTCTCTCCTCGACACACCCGGCGATTCGATCAGATCTTGACTGAGACACACTCGCCATGCAGTCCAGCATCGCGACGCGCGCTCGCGTCTCCTCTATCAGCGGGTGAGTGACCTGGAGACGAGGAGGAAATTTCACAGTTCTCCCGCGAAACCCCTAAACTGGCTGGCCCCGCGCTCCGACCCGGAGGGGCGGTTGCGTCCCGAAAGCATCGTTTCGACCCGAGCCATCGCCTTGTGACCGATGCATGGTCACCACACACGCGTCTGAAGCCTTGGATGTCTCGACACGAGGCGCACCATTGCTCGCATTCCGTTCATCCACTGACGACCCGCCCAACCACAACACAATTCTCCGATAATCTTTCAGGAAGTCGCTCTCTGCCAAGGTTCAGATGCGCGGCATGGCGGTGGCGACTCGCCCCGCCGTTCGTGTCCAGCGCTCGGTGCGTGCTCGCGGCGCTAGCGCGTCCGCCAGCGTGTACACCGTGCAGAGGAACGATAACCTTTGGAACATCGCGAACAAGTACGGTGTGAGCCTTGACGACCTCAAGCGCGTCAACTCCACCACGCTCGGAGGCAACTACGACGTCATCTTTCCCGGCACGCAGCTGGTGATCCCCGGCGCTATGAGGAAGAGCTCGCCCATCCCGTCGTTCGCGAGGCCGGCCTCGAGCAGCTCCTACAGCAACTACTCCGCCTCGGTCGCGCCGGCGGCCAAACCCGCCGTCAGGTCCTCCAGCAAGACTGGCATCGGGCTCGTCACCGCGGGTGCGTTCTTCATCGCGCTGGCTGTCGGCATCATGGTCTTCAAGGACGACGACGGGGCCCAGGATGATGCGGATGGGCGCTACGACGACCAGGGCAACTGGATCCCCACTGGATACGAGGGCCAGGGATACTACGACCCGGCGGGTAACTGGGTGTGGGTTCAAGAGCAACAGAGCCAAGGCTGGGGGCAAGTTTCTCAGGGATACGCGGACGAACAGCAGGGCTGGGGTCAGGATCCGCAGCAGCAGCAGGGCGGCGGCCAGTGGAATCAGAGGTATTGAGTTTGAGGTATTGAGAACTCTTAGAATCGTCGGAGCGACTGTAAATACTTAATTTGAACGCGGCTAGAACTATTGAGGGGGAGGAGGCGGGACAGCCACCATGCCAGGGGGCGGCATCATGCCGGGTGGCGGCATCCCCATAGGCGGCGGCATCATACCGGGCGGTGGCATCATTCCAGGAGGCGGTGCCCCCATCATACCCGGGGGCGGCGGCATTCCCATTCCCGGCGGCGGCATTACCATGCCGGGCGGCGGCGGCATTCCCATTCCCGGCGGCGGCATCCCCGGCGCCCCAGCGACCGGCGGTGCACCCGCGGGTCCCGCCGCGAACATGGTGTGCGGCCGATGCGTGGAAGCCTTCTTCTCCATGTTTGCCGCGAGCAACCGCTCCGCCGGCGTTCCGTGCCTCTCCCCGTTTGTGTCCTTCTTGTACGCGTACGTCACCGAGATGGGCCGGTTGCACAGGAACTGACCGTTCATCGCCTCGATCGCCGCATCGGACGCCTCGAACGAGTCATAGGCCACGAACCCGAACCCTCGGCTGTTCCCCGTGTCGGGGTCCCTCATGATCTTGGGCGTCTGGATCACGACGCCAAACGCGCTGAAGGTATCGTACAGGAGCTTCTCGTCCAGCTCCGGATCCAGATTGCCGACGAAGAGGTTGGCGCCGACGTCGTTAGACTTCTTATCGACGGAAGCCTTGTTCGTGCGGATCGGCTTACCGAACAGCTTGATCATGTTCAGCACCTTGATGGCGTAGTCCGCGTCATCTTCTCCCCTGTACTCCACGAAGGCGTAACCCTGATGCGCGTTGCTCACGCGATCCTTCGGCATGTACACGTTCACCACCGGTCCCGCTTGGACAAACGCCTCCCACAACATCTCCTCGGTAACCTGTACGAAGGTGCGGGACGGATCGGTCAGCAGGGAACGGGGAGGCGACGCGATAGATCCCGAGGGTTTCTCAAATCCGGGGCGCGATTTCGGGTTCAGATTGGCGACGCACCTGAGGATCTAGGTTGCCCACGTACACCGTCGCCTCCTGGTTGCGATCGGCGGCGTGCTGGCCCAGCAGGTTAGAACCCGCCGAGGCTGAGATTCGCCCGCCGGCGAGGGACGTCGACGCCATTGCTCCGGGCGCGAATAAATGAATGCTCCTCGGGGCGCAGTTCGATTTTCATCGATTGAGAACCTCGCCAGCTCGCCGCGCGCTGGTGGTTCTCAAGTTTCACTCCAGCCGCCGCCGCCGACACAAAGGCAAGCGCTAACTAGCCGCGCCCACACTCGAGCCGCTCGCGGATTGAAATATAGGCAACTCGCGGTGGTCACGAGGTATCCCTCGCGACACTCTTTAGGCGGTCTCGGCGTCACATCAGCGCGCGTCCGCGTCCAAGTAATCGAAGGCGGCGGACCCCTGCACAGCTTGTCATCATGCGTCCTCTCGAGGAATCCGAGATTCAGCAGGTGTTCGAGAAGCTCTTCAAGTTCGTGGGAAAGAACCTGAAGAACATCGTGGACAGGGCCGATCAGCCGCACTGCTTCAGGCTGCACAAGAAGGTGCGCCGCGATTCCGTCCGTCCGCCTCGACGTCGTTCCGCCCCCTTTTTTCTCTCTCTTGGGGGAAAAGTACCCTCATCCGTGCTCCTCAGTTGCAATCCGGTGTCGGCGATGATGAAGGAAATATCCGCGCTTCTGATACCCCGTGAAGTACAGACGATATTAATGGTTGAATTTCTTCGGCTGAGTCGCACCGTGCAACCTTGGAGCACCGCGCTTTCTCTCGCATCCCCCCCCACCGCCCCCGACTGTGGTCGCTCACTAACCCTCCCCGCCCCGACGGCTCTCTGCCAAACAGCGAGTGTACTACGTGAGAGAGGACATCATGAAGCGCGCGACGAACATCTCGAGGGATCAACTCGTATCCCTCGGCGTGTGCGTCGGGAAATTCACCCACTCCGATAAGTTCAGGCTCATGATTGGCGCACTCGAGCTCCTCGCTGCACACGCCAAACACAAGGTGAGAGCTCACGCTCGGACTTTGGCGCTCGACTCTTTTGGCGATGGGATCCGCCGTCGTCAGCTTCGCGGTCACGCTCGAACATCGCCTTGCCCGATGATTCACTTATTCAGTCTTCAACCTGAATTCCATGAAGACGACGTTATTCTCATAACATTTTCCAGTGAGGGCAGCGCTGTTTGCGACTCTCGGCTCTTGTCTTCCTGAATAAATTCTGACGTCCCACCCCGACTTTCCTCTCTCGTTCGCAGATGTGGGTCAAGCCCACTTCGGAGATGTCGTTCCTCTACGGCAACCATTTGCTCAAGTCCGGTCTTGGGCGCATCACCGAGAACACCCCCGCGAACCAGGGGGTCGTGATCTTCTCCATGTCGGACGTGCCGCTGGGTTTCGGCGTCGCCGCGAAGAGCACGCAGGACTGCCGCAAGCTGGACGCGAGCTCCATCGTGGCGTTCCACCAGGCGGACGTGGGCGAGTACCTCCGCGCTGAGGACGATATGGTTCAGGGGAAGAAGGAGTGAGCTCGGGACCTGAGGAACTAGATACAAGTAGCCAAGTAGCCCTTAGTAGAAGAGAAAACGTTTCTTGATCCAGACGCTCACAGTTTTTTGGCACTCGGGGCGCCCGCGGAAAGTGGCCGAGGCTGGAGCCATGTCGTCGCAGCATTGTTTGCCGATAGTCATAAGCAACCTCGGCGTTGAGATGCTCTACGTCCTCGAGCAGCGTCTGCGCGCGCAGAAGATCAGCGGGGACAAGGCGGTGAAGGTGCTGCACGACGTCATTAAGGCGATGTTCGACCCGCCCTTCGTCGACGAGCTGTTCACGCCTCAGGACATCTACACGCAGAAGTCCACCCGGCACATCTTTGACAAGCTCGCACACTCCTCCATAATGCGCCTCTCGGAGAACTCCATGGACAAACTTTACGATCTGATGACCATGGTCTTCAAGTACCAGCTCGTGAACTGCCTCGAGCCCCACGAGATCATGGATGTTACGCTAACGCACCTCGCCACGATCAAATCGTACTTGACGGACCGGGCGGTCATCAAAATGGTGGACGACTACGAGAAGCGCGCGAGGGATATGTACGGCACGTTCCAGCCCCCCGAGTGGATCGAACTTTGCCAAACCCTGTTCAAGTTCGTCCACGACAAGAAGATAAAGGTGAGCCTGCTCCTTCAGGAGGGGCTGCAAAACCCGGATGGCACCATCAAAATGCCGCCGAGTTCGCTTGGTTCCATGGGCACGATCTTCAGGCACGATGTTCACGGGAAGAAATCGAAGATGGACAGCAAAAACAATTCAACCCCGGGTTCGGAAGAGTCGCCTTGGGTCCCACCCCCGGTTCCTTTGGGAGGGAACTTGTACTCGAAGGACAGGCAGGCGCCAAGGCCACCCGAGCCGTTCATGACCGCCCCGGCGGCGGAGCAGCCCGGCGAAGAGAAAAGCGAGGCGAAGAAACCTTCGACAGAATTACCGAAGTTATCGACGCGCGCGTCACCGGGGCGAATAGGTACACCCGCACGCAGCGCAGCGGAGGGCCCGAGGGGAGTGGCGGACCAGTTGTTTGAGAGTGCCGGGAAAGAGGGGGCGAGGGAGCTCAACGCGCTGGCGGGTCTGATCAGGCCCAAGCAGGATGACGACACGTTCAAGCTCAACCTGTTCGGAGATAGGGGCGGCGGTGGCGGTGGGGGGGGCAGCGGGAACGCGGCAACGAACGACGACGTCATCGTGTTTGGAGGCGACGAGGGCAACAGGGAGACAGGTCTGGCGGATGTCATCAAGAGTTTCAGCCTGGATGAGCCAAAGAACGGCGCGGCTGGGGCAGTGCAGGACGAGGATGACGACGATGACTTGCTCGCCCTGATGGACGGCGCGTGAATCGGTTGTAACACAAGTAATAACGATAGTCTTCAAAATAACCACGGCGTAAGAGTTGCAGGCGGTGATGATAATAAGCCGCCGTGGGCCTTGTCTATATTTTCAGTGATGGGGCGCGCAGGGAAGGTGACCTTCGATAGGGTGCAGCTGGCCGGGGAGACGGCCGAATCGTTGCTGGGCCGGTTTCGTAAGACGCGATTGCTTTGGCTCCGTCTCGATGAGTCAACGTCGCACGGAACCGATGCCCTACTAGGGCTCCTGAGCGCGATGGCTCGAGGCGGCGAGAGCTCCGCGGCGGAATGGACCTGCGAGAACGCTGCTGGTTCGGATGGGCTAGACGATGCCTTGGCGGTCATCGAGAAGCTGACGCGACGATTACAGGGTGCCACTGTGGATATACCATCGCAATTCTACTGCTCCACGGTGTTGGGCTCTGAGGCCGCCGCGAAGGTGCTGAAGGAAGCCGCGCCCATCTCGGAGCCAAGTTTCTTGGGATGTGGAAAATCTCTCCCTCAATCCGCCCAACTCTGGGTTTTCATGGGCTTGAACGATACCTCAACGAAACGGAACAGGCGCCCCGCGAATACGAGCGACTCGGTCGACGGGGAGAACTTGGCGGGGCGCCCTGAGCACACGGATTCTGTTGCTTGCTCAGGGACGTATCACCATCAAGTCTCGGGCGGTAAAATCTGGTACGTTCGACCTTGCGTTGACTCAGAGGCCTGGAAAGACTCGCCGGCGCCGCAGCTCCCGAAAGGCCGCAAGCGACTCAGAATGCATTGCGAAGAGAACGATTTCCTACTGATAGACACGCGCGCGTGGTGGCATGAGACGGCGCTCCCCCGCGGTTCGCAGCCTTCGGTGTCGTGCGCGAGGGAATTTTTCTTGCCCAACGAACACGGCGGCGAAGAGAACGCCGCCGCCGCCGCCGAGAGAGCCGACCGCTTCACCAACGTCGACGCGATGTACGCGGAGAAACCCATCGCGGCGGGTGACATCGTGGTGACGGAACTGGACGATCCGACGTGCGAGGCTGGACGGTCCGAGGATCCCAACTGTATGCTCTGCGAGGTGGAGGTTGACGCGAGGGAGCGAGTGATGGGGATCGTCGCGATGAGGGACATCCCCACAGGGGATTTCATAACCATCGCTCCCAGCGACTCTGAAGACGAGAGTGACGAGGGTGAAATAGATGATGAATAAGGAGGACACGACGGTAGAGTGCAATCCTTATACGCGCACACCAGCCCGACTCGACGGTGCAGGAACGACAGAAAAGCGTTATCGCACCTGCGGCAAATCGGGCAGCATCAGATGATAAACCGTGATTCGGTCGTCATCGGGACTGGTTATTCAGTCGAGTCGTCAAGACGAAGCGTCCTTTCGAAATTGCCGGCTATGATGTCATATGATATGATAGTCTGAGATGCACAGTCATGCAGAGTCATTAAATCAAGACTAGCTTGATCAACGGCCGTTATGCGCTTCACTTGACCTAAAGTGGGCAAAACCCGAATTAAACCCTCCTTTGGTTGGTTTCACGCGTTCAAGGAAAGAAATATTCTCGCCGAAGTGTGACGTCTGACGCCCCTCACAACACGGTCGCTCCGGAGGTCGAAGCGCGTGAGGTTCAACCTCACGGGTCGGCGTTGAATAGTCGACCGAGCGTACCGTCCGGTGGACCGAGTCATCCTCCCGCTCGATACGTCGCGGGCGCCGGTAGGGGCCGATATCCGGAGGTGGGCGTCGAAAGCGGGAAACCACGGGAGATTCCCGGAGTTGCAATGACGCCTCCGGTCGTGCCGCGGGCGTCGAAGGAGCAGGTCGCGTTGAAGGTGGTGGACAGGCTGAAGGATACGTGGGTCGAGATAAGTGATGACCCGAACCTCGAGATGGCCCTGAAGCGCCATCTGATGCGTCTCCCGCGTCGATACGCGCTGGATATACACAACCTGGAGGATCTAATGACGCACATGCGTCTGCTGGAGAGGGCGTCGGTGGAAAAACCCGGCGGGGTGCTCTGCGAATCTCGCGGCATACGGGTATCGAACGTGCTCGGCGACATGTCAAACTCGACGGACAACATGGAGATGGCGATGTCTCCCGGCGCGACCAAGCGGCTGCGGGCTCCCACGTTCGGGTCGTCCTTCAACCTGCACACGCTCGAGGAGCACCTGGGCGGGGAACCCGCAGCCTCGCGGGCGGTGTACGAAATAGCGGTCTCGGGGTTGAACCGGCCGAGGATGCTCAGCCGCGTGTCGACCGCGCTGTTCGACATCGGATTGAACATTTCGGAAGCACACGTGTTCTGCACGGACGACGGCTACGCTCTGGACGTGTTCGTGGTCACCGGATGGAGGGTGGACGACGAGGTTGCCATGAACCAGAAGCTGCAGCAACGTCTGGACCAGGTGAATTGGGACGAGGGCGTGAAGCCGGGGACGGGCGACGGGGCGACGACGGGCGAGGGCGAGAAGGCGCTCGCGGGAGCCAGCGATAGCGAGTGGGAGATTCAGGAGGTGCAGCTGAACTTCATGGAGAAGATCGCGAGCGGCGCGTTCGGTGTGCTGTACCGGGGCAGCTACTGCGGCCAGGAGGTGGCCATCAAGGTTCTCAAGACGGGAGGGAAGAGCTCGCAGGAGGAGGTGTACAGGGAGTTCGCTCAGGAGCTGTCGATCCTGCGGAAGGTGCGGCATAAAAACATCGTGCAGCTGATCGGCGCGATGACGAAACCCCCGCGCCTCTGCCTGGTGACGGAGTTCATGAAGGGGGGGAGCGCGCTGCAGTATCTGCACCAGAAGGCGCCGCTGAAGCTCAACCAGCTCCTGAAGCTGACTTCGGGGGTCGCGCTCGGTATGGACTACCTGCACAAGGTGAACGTCATCCACCGCGACCTGAAGACCGCGAACTTGCTGATGGATGAGTACGAGGTGGTGAAGGTGGCTGACTTTGGAGTGGCGAGGGTCAAGGCGACGGATGGAAAGGCGATGACTGCGGAGACGGGGACGTATCGATGGATGGCGCCGGAGGTGATCTCGCACCAGAAGTACGACCACAAGTGCGACGTCTTCTCCTTCGGGATCCTCATGTGGGAGCTAGTGACTGGTGGTGACATCCCTTACCCGGGATACACGCCCCTGCAGGCCGCTGTGGGAGTGGTGCAGAGGGGACTCAGGCCCACCGTCCCGCCGCTCTGCCACCCCGTTCTCGCGCAGGTGATGCAGTACTGCTGGCAGCCGGACCCTTGGGCGCGGCCGGAGTTTGAGCAGATCGTGGAGCTGCTCAAGCACACGGACTCGCAAACCGAGACTGTGGAGAACAAGGGTTTCTTCTCCAAGCTGCGAAAGTCAATGACCACGTCGTCCAAGGGGTGAGGGGTCTGACGATGCGTGTGTCTAGCGCGGGGGCTGGCCGGCCATATTAGACCGACCTCCCCCATTGTTTGTTTATACTTCCACGGGAGTCGTCTGCGCACACATCTCGCCCACGATCATGCGCCCCATCGCGCGTCTTCCAGCCCGTGACCTATCGAACACCGACCTCCTTGACGGCGGCGGCGAAGGTGTATATTGAGACAACAAAAAACAGGTACTCGTAACGCGGGAAAAGGAAACGGGCCGAACTTCTCTTCTGTGATTCTATTTGCCAGTTTGGCGCTCTGGAAGCCTCTCAAGAAGATACCGAATCTGCAACTCTGTGGGCACGGGACTCGTGAAACGTTGGTCTAAATCGAGTGGCAAAAACCGGTCTGGCAGTCTGGTATCGGCGGAGCCTGACAGCCTGATCCCCGATCGTCGAGATCTCGGCTTCCTCGGGCACCAACAACCCCT
>JGI20151J14362_10003184_pt1 | contig 11307 bp, 8 predicted proteins | sample COG_01_FD_14362 | JGI IMG/M metagenome (IMG submission 14362) | reverse complement strand
ACCAGGGATTTAAGCATGTTTTATTTAGACGGCATCGTCACTCCCTTGCAATTGACGTTCAATGAAGATCTCACGTACGACATAGCCATCGAAATGGGCAAAAACTACTTCGGCGAAGGCGGGACGTGGAGCTTTGATGATGACCTGTATCCGACTTACTTGGAGTTGATGACAGACGGCGACAGCCTCGTTTACAACTTAGGCGGCATGGTGCGCGAATTTGATCAATCATTTAACATCGAATACCGCAGAGATTGCAACGGAACGCCGACCAACATTTACACCTTTGAATTCAACCGCTTGAACTGATGCAGAAGTTAATTTCCTCCCTCGTCCTCGTTCTCCTTTTGACCGGGTCTGCGGCGGCCCAAAAGGCTTACATCCTTCCTTCGCCAACCGATGCGAATGCCGAAATGACTTTGTTCATCGATATGAATCAAAGCGAAGACGGCATCCAAAACAATGGACTCTCGGGCATTTTAGATGCCTTTCCTGATACCACCGTGTATCTCTGGACGTGGGACCCCTCGGGTCCAGCAGCTGGTAACGGAGACTGGGACAATAGCGCAGACCATCAACAATTGACCAAAGTTGGACCCAAGCTCTACTCCATGACTTTCGTTCCGACAGAATACTATGGTGTTGATGGACCCCAATTATTTTCACGAGGCATTTCCTGCTTGGCAAAGCTTAAGAATGGATATCCGTTGGATGGCTTTCCCTTTGAAGCCAAGTCGGAAGACATGCACGTCGACATCATCCCTCAATTGTGTGGCGCGCGATTGTGCGTGTTTCCAGAACTCCGTGAGTCCAGTGATTTCCTGAGTATTACGTATGACAACACCAAAGAAGAGCTTTATGAGGGGCTCCAAAACATGGGCGAAGACGATTGCTACATGTACCTCTTGGCCAAAGTGGATGACTTTACGAGCTATGAATTCGCGCCTGAATCCGAAGTACTGCAAAATCCCGAACTCAAATTGACCTCCCTTGGCGATGGTAAGTTCAGGACGACCTTTATACCCGAAGACTTGTTTGCGCCCATTGTAGCCGAAGGTGAGTCGCTCTCAGAAGTTTGGTATTACATTGTGCGTGAGGGATTCAGTTATCCCCCGGGGCCTCCGCCATTCCAAATCATTGGACTGCTGGACTGCGAATAATTTCAGAACCTTCCCATTGAACGGATCCATGCCTACCATCATACCCCAAGTGAAGAGCTGTGCAACCGCATGGCTCTTTGCGTTCTTTATCATATCATCGGTTTTTTTGTCTTGCGGGACAGAATCGTCCGAGCGAATTGTGGCAACGGCTCCCTTTATGCCCATTCAACTGCAATCAGACACCACCGTCATCTACCTGCAAGATTTCCTGCCCCTGCATCACCAACTAGATTCCGTCAAATGGGAGGATGGTAGCACCCTGATCATTGACAGCATTGACCATGAACCCGTGGTTCGAATAGCTCAACAGCCCAAGCGTTCCATTGGCTTTCTTCAATTGTGGTCAGGAAGCATACACAGCGAAATCCCACTCTTCAAGACGTCCAAGCAAAGGGTCCGGCTATCCGTCAATTCTATTGCACCGTCTGAGCAGGTTGATGTCATTGGAACGTTTACCAACTGGCAGGGCAATCCACTCAGGATGCAACCAAGTAATGAGGCGTTCACGCTGGAATTGATGCTTGATCCAGGCGTCCATTTTTATCAGTTGGTCATTGACGGCGTGGAACAGCCTGACCCGTCCAACCCGCGAATGGTTCCTAACGGGTTTGGCGGATGGAATTCTGTTTTGGAAGTGGACAAGCAAGGAGCCCCACTCCCATTGGAAATAAATTTCATGTCCGCTGATCAAATAGAGAGCCAAGATGGAGTCCGTCGTTCCGACCAGCTCATCGCACAAACGAGACCAGGCGCCTATTATTACGCTTGGTGGGACAATGAAATCTATGGCTTCGGGATGGCAGATAGCAACGGTTTTTTTCAATTGAGCCTACCCGCCATCGCCTATCAGATGGAACGTTCACATCTTCGACTATGGGCCTGTACCAGCGACAGCAAGAGTCAGGAGTCCTTGATTCCCTTATCCACAGGAATTCCCATAACACAGAGCGAAGCACTCTCTCGGTTCGATCGACAAGCCATGGTCATGTATTTTCTCATGGTAGACCGTTTCAAGAATGGTGACCCTTCGAATGATTGGTCGTCCAATGACCCTGGCGTGCTTCCGGAAGCCAATCATTTTGGTGGGGACCTAGCAGGGGTCCAACAGGCTATACCCTACATCGACTCCTTGGGAGCCAACACGATTTGGGTGAGCCCTATTGCACCCAATCCGGATGGTGCCTGGGGCTACTGGTCGGATCCCCGCACCGAAATCACCAGTAAATTCAGCAGCTACCACGGGTACTGGCCCATTGCGTCAACAGGAGTCGATCGGCGATTTGGCACCATGAAATCGTTCAATAACTTGGTGGACGATGTGCATGCGAATGGACAAAATATTCTCGTTGATTATGTCGCCAATCACGTGCATGAAGAACATCCCATTTACACCGCTCATCCGGAGTGGGTCACGAATTTATACCTGCCCGATAGCACATTAAACACGCAATTATGGGATGAGCAGCGGCTCACGACCTGGTTTGACACCTTCATGCCCACACTTGATCTCGAAAACCCCGAAGTCTATGAAGTGATGACGGATAGCGCCGCATGGTGGGTGGAAAACACCGACATCGATGGATTTCGACACGATGCTACCAAGCACATTCCCGAGGTCTTCTGGAGGATTAACGCGGAAAATTCGCGAACGGGAACACACGCCCTTTTTCAAATTGGAGAGACGTATGGTTCTCCTGATTTGATTCGAAGCTACTTGTCCAATGGCATGCTGGATGCTCAATTCGATTTTAATCTCTACGATGCCCTGGTTTCGGCTTTCACTGGGGATAGCGCCGATATACCCAGCCTCATTGACGTAGCCAACCAAAGCTTAGCGACCTATGGCTCACACCACTTGATGGGCATCATCACCGGGAATCAAGACAGACCGCGCTTTGCTTCAATGGCCGACGGTTCCCTCGATCCAGGTGAAGACACCAAATTTGCCGGTTGGACTCGCGAGATTCAACACAACGGGAATACGGGCTATCGCAAAATGAGTTGGCTCATGACGTTTCTCATGTCAAGTCCCGGCATACCCTGCATCTACTATGGAGATGAAATCGCCGACGCAGGTGGAAACGATCCAGATAACCGACGTATGATGCGATTTGACCAGTGGAATGAAGAAGAGCGATGGATGTGGAATTGGACCCAAAAGTGGATCTCATTGCGGAAATCGAGAATGAGCTTGATGTACGGCACCACAGAGTACCGTGAAATTGCTCCAGGGCTCCTGGCCATTCACCGCACGTATCTCAATGAAAACACGTGGGTATTAATCAATACCACAGGTAACTCCTTTGAAATCACAGTTGATACGGACGACCCCCTCAGGCCTTTAATCGGATCGCTGAAAACGTTAAAGGATGGTCAATTGACTTTGAAAGCTTGGGGATGCGCAGCTTTTGACGTTCAGCCCAGGTTGGTCGCGACTGCCCATTAGCACAGCTTTCAATCCTCTTCCAAGAAATCATCCAGCACGTAACGCCATTGCAGATCCCAGTTCCCATCTCCCGAATTGTGATGCAAGTGCACGCGCAACTGCCCTGGAAGTCGTTCAATCCGAAGCCGCTGAATCACAGCTCGGCCATTCGCATTGCCTCCCCTCGTCAACAGTACAGCAGGTCCCGATTCATCAGCAAACCATTGAGTTGATATGCGCTGACCATCTTCAATGGCCGTCACATCAAGCACCTGAAGTTCACTGTTCCATTCCCACATTTGGGCCTCCTTTTCAACGTTCGTTCCCGATTCTCGGGAGATTTGAAGCACAAAGCCGTCTTCTTGACCACTCCGCTTGCCATCCCAACGAGCATCCAAGGCAGATACGCCTCCTTCTTCATCTGGCACCTCGTAGCGTCCTACGTATGTCCCCTCTAAGACAAACATCCAATCGGGTGCCTGACTAATTCCCCCAATGCTGTATAAAAGTAGCAAGCCTGTTATCCAGGAAATTCTGATGATGGATGTTCTGATCATTTGGTGACAATATTATTCAATTCAAGGCTTAAATTTCGACTATGAAATTGAAACCAACCTTATTCATCCTATTTGTATGCGCACAATTCAGTGCGTTCGCACAGCCAACCTGGGAAGTAGGCAACACGACCCTTACTGAATATGACCTCGTCACTGGCACGCAATTGCCTTGGGAAATTCTTTGGGGTCCTGACGACCACCTCTGGATGACCTCCCGCAAAGGGGAAGTCCTTCGAATCGATCCAGCAACGGGCAGTTACACCACCGTGCTTCAAAAGAATGTCATGAACGGTGGAAATGGTGAGCCGGGAATGTTGGGCATGGCCATGCACCCCGATGGGAAACTACACCCAAGGTCTACTTGGTTTATTGTGCAGGAACATCATGGAATGGAGAAGAATACCTCTGTTCATTTGACTGGGACGGCGAGGCCTTGGTCAACGAAGAGATATTGCTCACATTGGATGCAGGTGGGATTCACAATGGGAGCCGTTTGTTGGTCTTACCTGACAACACTTTATTAATGACTTCAGGAGATGTCGGATCGTCGGCCTTGTCTCAATCGATGAATTCGCTTCAAGGCAAGACGCTGCGCCTCAACTTAGATGGAAGCATTCCAGAAGACAATCCGTTTCCCGATTCTTATGTTTATACGCTCGGCAATCGGAACAGTCAAGGATTAGCCTTGGGCCCCGATGGTATCATCTACAGTTCTGAACACGGACAAAACTCCAACGATGAATTCAATATCGTTCAGGCCGGAGGTAATTACGGATGGCCTCAAGTAGAAGGGTTCTGCAATACAGCGGCCGAACAAAACTTTTGCGCCGAAAATGACGTCATCGAGCCGTTAGAAGCCTGGACACCTTGCATCGCCGTCAACGGAATCGAGTATTACAACCACGAGGCCATTCCCGAATGGCAGCACTCCGTTTTACTTTCGGTTTTGGGTGGATTGGGAGGACAGTATGAGCGCCTAAGCGTTTTGCACCTCTCAGAAGATGGACTCAATGTGGAAAGTGAAGACCAGTTCTTCTCAAGCTTTAATCAACGCATTCGAGATATCGCAGTCAACCCCTACACAGGCTCTGTCTATGTCGCATTCAATGGCACGTCATATCCGGGAAGTGGCCCCAACATCATCAAGGAATTTCGAAACGAATCATTCGCTTCAGGAATTGACCAAGGCCCTAATTTGCTTCAGACGGTCGCCTACCCCAACCCAGCTGATGACCTCATTCAATTCCAATGGCAAGGAGACTTCGGCCCCCTGACGTACGATATCTTCGGATTCAGTGGCCAAAAAATGGTTTCTGGTCAATCCCGTGGTGGGATCATCGCATGTGAAACGTCTGATTGGCCAGCTGGATCCTACTTCATTGTTCTCCAGCATGGTGAAGGCAGTGTGACAACTACTTTCCAAGTTCAGCGTTGATCTTATCACGCACCAAAGCGGTTGTTCTTTTAGGGTGGGTAGCGGAAATGGGGATGGGACTGGCTGCCGGAACTCCTCAATCACCAAGAGATCTATCGGATACCACAGAGGTTAAGGAAGCACAGGTATGGGCCCTTCGAATCCCAACCCTAGAGAGCCGAACGGCTGGCAGCATAACACGGTTAAATGCGGAGACCCTCCAAAACGGATTTTCGCCTGACTTACAGGATGTTCTCAACAGNCAGCCAGGAGTTTCCATGGACACGCGCGGAGCGGGAGGTTCTCGTCGGCTTCAAATAAGAAGCAGTGGCCTGCGTTCTCCGTTTGGAGTACGAAACATCCAACTCCTCCTCGATGGATTTATCTTGACCAATGCGAGTGGAAACTCCCCTCTTGAGTTAGTCAATCCTCAGTGGATTCATACCCTTGAAGTTCTTCGCGGACCCACCGGGGCGTTGGTTGGCAATTCTTACGGAGGTGCACTTATCGGCCGCTCCATTCCCACCCTTGCGCAAGCTTCCTCGCATCTTCGAAGCTATGCACGTGTGGCATCAACAGGAGGCAACGAGGCAAGCCGCGTCAGCACCGAATCAGGGTTTTCACTCACGCAACGCAATGCTTCCAACGCGTTAACCGTTCGAGCCAATTGGACTCAGAACCCCGGGTACCGCTTGCAAGAAGCGAACGCTAGGAACACGGCAGAAGCTCACCTCCAATCTTCACCATCTGCCGGTGTCAATCGCCATTTATGGTTAGGATGGTACGGTGGATCTTGGCAATTGCCCGGGTCACTTAAAGAATCAGATGCTCTTACATCGCCAGAATCTGCTCCAGGCGCTAACTACAATGCCCACGTAAGCAGAAGCAGAACATGGGTGGGATGGAGCACATCCCGATCAACGGGCACCGTGCAATCAGGTTTATGGGCATATGGTCAAATCAGCGATAAACTTAATCCATTCGGAACGTCCGCATTTTACAACGGCATCAAAACGGAGAATGAGGCCTTTGCCTCCCTTCGCTATTGGAGAGCTCAAAGTTGGCCATTTCGAAAGAGTGGGAAAATTACGTGGGATCAATCTGCCATCTTCCTGAGCGAATTCTTAGACTTGAAGGAGACGGACTATCGCATAGATGCGAGCAATGCACCACTTCGCTACTCCATACAAACGGGAGTGAATAAATTATGGGCATCTACTGGGGTCAGAATGGAATGGGACAACCAATGGCAAATGGACGCACAGCTGTCCTTGGAAGGCGTCGACCGACAATCTGAAGGTGAAAGCCGCACGACAGATGCAGAACTAAAACCCTATGAAGCGTCTTTTAGAGAGTTGAATCTCTTGCCGTTTGTTCAAGTATCCCGTCAGCTTGGTTTAAGTAGCCGTGTTTTCCTCCAATATGCCCGTGGCGGAAGCCAACCCACTTCTTTCGAATTGGTAGATCCTGAGTCATTTGAACTTTCGAATTTGCGTTCTGAGCAGGCCCATGCTTTCGAAGCTGGCGCGCGTTGGAGGCATAATTCAAGACGAACAAACGCAGGCGCTACACTTCAACTCTATCACCAATTGGTTCAAAACGCAATAGCGCAGGTGCCAGGCGAAGCAGATGGATTGTTTCTGTCCAATGTAGACGGCTTAACCATGTCTGGAATGGAATTCACCGGTAACCTCGACCACTCTTTTACAGATCAATTCCGATTGACAATTCGCGTCTGGGGGGCGCTCAATCGCCATGCGTTTGATCCTTTTGCAACGGTGGTTCCGGGGACACCGCTGCACACAGCAGGGACCGCTGGTCGGTTAGGGTTCAACCAATTAGCCTTGGGTTGGCAACATGAATGGCTGGATCGCATCAAATTGCATAATACCCAAGATGATTGGGCCGATGCACATCACAGAACGCTCGTCTTCGTCCAGCATGAAAGCCGAGGTCAACAGTGGCAGCTCGGTATGCGAAATCCACTTAACCTGACCTACAGCTCCTGGCTTCAAACGAATGCCTTCGGCGGCAAATACTTCAATCCAGCTCCGGGACGTACCATGTGGATGTCGTGGCGATGGTCGTTCGGTCTATAAACGATGCATCCTGCAACGGACCGCGATTGCGGTGCATCGCTCAGTCGATGACCTCAATCTCGGTTCGACGGTTTCGTGCCCGTCCTTCAGGCGTTTCATTCGTCTCAATGGGCGAACGTTCTCCCATCCCTTGGGATTCCATTCGATCCATTGAGATCCCTAAAGAATGAAGGTATTTAACAACAGAACGAGCTCGCTCCTCGCTGAGTTGCTGGTTCGTTTGTGCGGACCCTTCTCCGTCCGTATGACCGACGATGCGAATCCGTAAGTCGGACGTGAGTAAGGTCCGTGCTAGTTGTTCAAGATCCGGTTGAAACAAGGTGTCTAATGCAGCAGACGAACGATCGAATCGGACATCCTTCAAGATAAAGACACTGCCGATTTGGAGTTCATCCAATGGTATTTGAACAAAGGCGTCCAACGCCACAGTTGCATCATAGGAATTTAGAGAAAAAAACATAGCCCGGCTGTTCCACTTGCAAAATAACCGGCTGATTGGCAGGAAAACTCAGCGTGAATTGACCATCCTCTGCATCACTCGTTTGTTGTCCAATGTTTTCACCTTCGGGGTTGAGTACTTGGACAACTGCTGAAACAGGAAGGCCAGAAGCCGATTCAATCACTTCTCCGCGCCACAAGGTGATTTCATCCGCCGCTCCTGATTCTGGTAATGTAAACTGCCAAAGATCGAGATCGCCCGCGTGTTCGCGATCTGTTGCAAAAAGTGCAGTTCGTCCATCAGGAAAGACCTGCAAACTATTCTCATCCCCGCTGGAGTTGATCGGATAGCCCAAATTCACAGCTTCCGACCAGGTCCCATCTGGTTGCATTCTCGATACATACAAGTCCATCCCTCCCATTCCGGGATGTCCATCCGAAGCAAAATACAACGTCTTACCGTCGGCATGCAACACAGGATTCTCTTCCTTTCCTGCAGTATTAATAGCTTTTGACAGCCGAGAGGGACGACTCCACTCCCCATTTCCAAGGTATTCTGACTGATAGATGTCCTGAACGACCTTGTCTGATGCAGTGTGGTATGCTCTGACAAAAAACAACCAATGCCCGTCTGAACTTAAAGAGGGCTGACTTTCCCAGGCACGTGAATTCACATCGACAACATTGACTTCGTTCACATAACGCCCCTGTTCAACACTGAAGTCAGCCTGGAAAAGATCGCATGAACCTTCGCCACTGCGTCTTCCATACCCCCCATTCAAAGCCTCACAAGCCGTAAAAACCAATCTACGGCCATCTCCACGGACGGTTGGTGCCCCTTCGTTACCCCTTGTATTGATTTCGCTTAAATCTCGGATCACATTCCATCGACCATCTGCTTGCTTCTCGGCTAAAAAAAAATCTTCTTGCCCGGTCAAGCGGGCGTCTCCGCCCAATTGTCGCGTAAAAATCATCCGGTCACCTGAAGCGAACAATGCCGGGTAATACTCCGGAGCGGGGGTATTCAATGAGCCCGGAAGTTCATGCAAATTAATCGGACTGGGATGTTCTATTGCTTGGTTGGCGAAGCGAATTGATGCCTCCATCAGGCTATCGTTCAAGGACCAACCTTCCCATGAATCGCCTTCATCTAACTGGGCCAAGGCGGTGGAGTAATCACCTGATTTAAACAACAATTCAATCCACTTCGCATGCCACTTCCTCCTTAAACGAGGATTGGATAAGAGCCCTTGTTCGAGGGAAATTGCGGCTTCCGACCAGTCCCTCCTTTCTTCGTAAAGCTGGCTGCGAAGCATCCATGCATCCGCATAGTTCGATTGAACAGCAATCGCCGAATTCACAGCTTCCAACGCGCCTTGTACATCCCGGCTCATGTAGGCTGTTACCGCAACGCTGAGCCTTTTCTCTGCCTTTTTTGAGACCTTCGACTGTGCACAAACATCCGCAGTCAAAAAACTCAATGTCAAGAGAGACAATCCAGCAACGGAGCGGGCCAAAAGGCACATAGATTTGCACATGCTTCTAATTTACGTACACCGCTAAATTTTCAAACACCGTGCCGAAATCAAACGTTCACATCGGATTGTTATCAGACAACCATGGACATTGGGACGATCGGATCAGCCATCACTTGGCCAACTGCGATGAAATTTGGCACGCGGGAGACTTGGGAACACTGGAGGTCGTTGATGAAATAAGGCGATTGGCAAAAGTCCAGGCCCGTATCGTGTATGGGAACATCGATAACAGCACCATTCGTTCCGAAATCAAGGAGAGCTTGCGCTGGGAAATACAGGGCCTCAAATTTCTTATGATTCACATAGGAGGCCGTCCTGGACGCTATGCAAAAGGCATTCGGCGATTGCTAGAGGAACACCGACCTGACGTATTTATATGCGGCCACAGTCACCTGCTCCGCATTGAGAAAGACCCGAGCTTTGGAGGCCTCTATTGCAATCCCGGTGCAGCCGGATATCACGGTTTTCATCAAAAGCGAACGCTCATAAAATTTCAAATTCACGATGGCCAATTGCACGATATGCAGGTCATCGAGCTCGGCAATCGCATTAAAATGGCCAATACTGGATAAATTTGCTTATCATTGCAATGTTCTTTAGAGGAGTTCGCCAATCCCGATGGAAGCGAAAAAGAAATGTCCCCCTTTTTTCATCTTGGCCATGCATGTTACGCAAGTGACAGAACAAGTGGAATATAAAAGAACATAATCAAGCAAGAATACCCACTTTCTATTAAAAGACTGGATGTACGACATCATTGAATTGAACGCGAAAAAGGTTCCTGACCTGAAGGAAATCGCGAAAAAACTAGGCGTTGCACGAGCTGAAAAATTAAAAAAGCAGGATCTCGTGTATAGCATCTTGGATGAGCAGGCTTTGCAACCTACTCCATCAAAACCCAAGTCCCAGACGAAACCGCGAACCAAGGCCGCACCCAAGGACGAAGCCAAAGCTGAAGCTAAAGCTGACATCGTTTCTAAGGGTACCTCGGATCCAAAAGGCACCGCCCCAAGAGGCAAAAGTGAACGTGACGCCACATCTGGTGCAGACGATAAGCAGACGACGAATACCCGAAGGAAATCATCGCCCAAAGATTCTGAAAGCAAAGCCGACGACAAAGGGGCTAGCAAGGAAGGATCCAAGGATGCAAGAAGTCAGCGAAAGCCGGGAGATGCAATTCGTGAAAGGCGAGCACGGCAAGTAGAGCAAGAAAAGGAAGCCGACTCCGACAACAGAGACGAGGCTGCTCAAGGGGAACCGAGAAACACCCGCGGCAATGACCGAAACAGCAACCGCTCCAATGATACCAAAGGGGACAAAGCCAATGACCGAGGGAATGATCGAGGCAACGATCGAGGCAACGATCGAGGCAACGATCGAGGCAATGACCGAGGCAACGATCGAGGCAATGACCGAGGCAACGATCGAGGCAATGACCGAGGTAACGCCCGAGGGAGTGGAAGAAACAACGAGCGCACAAATAGCCGCAACAACGACAGGGACGGCGACCGCCAAAATGAAAGGGAAAGCGACCGCCGAAATGACCGCCGAAATGACAAACGGAACGATCGACGAGGAGATCGGCGCAATGACAAAAGAGATCGGAACATCAGTGAGCCGGAAGAACATGGATTCAATTTTGACGGAATTATAACCGCCGAAGGAGTCTTGGAGAT
>JGI20151J14362_10003182_pt1 | contig 11309 bp, 11 predicted proteins | sample COG_01_FD_14362 | JGI IMG/M metagenome (IMG submission 14362) | reverse complement strand
CGCGAACATAAGCCGATATAGACATCTCTCATGTTAAACTGACTCGGTCTTTCTGTCATGGTTTGACGGACTGATGTGCTTACATTCTTTGGCTCTGGTTAACGACAAAAATAAGGATCGGACGCGTTGATGCCCAATATCGACCTAATTATTTTTGATTGTGATGGGGTTTTGGTGGACTCAGAACCCCTCGCGCATACGCTGTTAACTCAGGCTCTGCGCCCCTACTGCGTGGATGCCGAATCGCTTTCAGCCGCCTGTACGGGCCGGTCCTATCCAGATACGCAACAATTCATTAACGCGCAGCTCGACGCCCCCTTGCCGCCCGAATTTTGGGATGCCTTGCAGGCCGAAACGCTCAAGTCGTTAGCAACCGATCTGCTGCCAGATCCCGAACTCAGAGCGTTATTGGCAGGGCTGCAACGCCCCTTCTGCGTCGCCTCCAGTGGGGCGCACGACAAAATCAGGTTGAGCCTTCGGGCGGCGAACCTTTTAGATCTGTTTGAAGGCCAGATTTTCAGTGCTGAGGATGTTGCCCAAGGTAAGCCGGCGCCCGATGTGTTTTTATTGGCAGCCAAACACAATATTGTAGACCCCTCGCAGTGCTTGGTGATCGAAGACTCCGGCCCGGGCGTTGCGGCGGGTCAGGCCGCTGGCATGACCACCCTGCAGTACCTGCCGGGGGTTGATGGCAAGCAAGCCAACCAAATTCAACAGCTGAGCGAGCTGTTGCAATGGCTATGATCTTGTTTGAATTGGTGCGCTGATAACACCTGACCCGCCAGCCTTTTCTTCAAGTCAGGTTGCCATAACCTGTAAAAATTTGTGCCTTGATTGGGCTGGTCACTTGGGTTTGAAACCCTGCTCGCTCGAAACTGCGCGGCGCGTGGGTTATCAACGCCGCAAAATTTATTTAAAGCCTCGGGCGATGACGGCCTTGGTATGGCGCNCACCCATTCTGCGGCGTTTCTCAAACCGCGTGACTGTCTGACAAGGACGACGCAGTTATCGTCTAAAGACGCTCATGACCAGCCCCTGCCCGCNGGCGACGCCACCTAGGACCTCGCGTCATCCAACCAAGGGCCGCTCATAAGGGCGATCAATGCCTTAAGCGGCGCCTGCAGTCAGCTCACCGATGATCTGGAAGTAATCTTCAAGACGTTTTAGATGCCCCTCGACGTTGGTGGGTTCCGCATTATGGGTCGCAAACGCCATATGGGTCGCACCGAGATTCTGCCATTTTTGAAAGTGTCCGACCCAACGCTCGGGCGACCCCCCCGCGAACTGTGCTTGCGCCTGAATACCGAAGGTTTCCCAGGGCAAACCCAGGCTGGCCCGGGTATCTTTGAGGTAGGCAATGGCATCCGCTGCCGCCTGATTGGCGCCCATGAGCGGCATCCAACCGTCGCCCTGACGCGCGCAGCGCGTGAGCAGCCGTTTTGCGCTACCGCCAAACCAAATTGGGATATCTTGACTGGGTCTTGGGTTGATGCCGGCGGCAGTTGACCGTGTGAAAGTCCCCGTCAAAACTAAAAACATCTTCCTGCCAGAGCCTTCCGCAGGAGTTCGACTTGCTCAGCCTGCCGATTGCCGCGATTTTCAAAAGGGACTCCGAGGGCTTCGTACTCGATTTTATTCCAACCGGTGCCAACGCCGAGTCGAAAGCGATTGTCTGAGAGAATTTGCAGCTCTGCTGCTTGTTTGGCGACCAAAGCGGTTTGGCGTTGCGGCAGAATCATGACGGTTGTAACCAGCTCGATTGATTGGGTTACCCCGGCAACAAAGCTCAAAAAGGTCAGGGGCTCATGGAAAGCCACTTGACTGTCATACATGCCGCGCCAGCCGCCAGGTCGATTGGCGTCAGCGCCGAGTACATGGTCGTACACCAAGAGATGCTGCGCGCCCAGCGCCTCGATTCCCTGTGCATACGCACGGATCGCGCCGGCGTCGTTACCAATTTCGTTATGTGGCAGGACTACCCCTAGTTTCATAATGCAGCTCGCGTAATTTGATGAGGCCAGAGTGTATCGAAAAAACAGCGTTAAGACCTAACCCAACGGCGCTGAGTGAGATTAGGCCGAGTCCGCGCCGGATCGCCAAAATGTCTTGAGGTTGGCCTCGAGTTCTTGGGTGCTCTGAATGATTTTGGTTTGCCAATGCTCAGGCAAATAAGTCTGGTTGTCCGGCGCGTTGAATCTTGGATCAACCAGCAGCACGATGCCTTGATCGTTTTCGCTGCGAATGACGCGGCCGCCGGTTTGGATCACGCGCTGTAGCGCCGGGATCCGGTAGGCTACATCATAGCCATTGGCTTGAGTTGGACGGGGCTCCACTTCAGCGCCTGCTGCAGGTTGGCTGTCACGCTTTGATTGCATGCGGCGCAACAAAGCATCTTGCGCCAGCGTTTTAGGGGCAAGTCCTAGGCTGATAATCATCGCGCCGGATAAGCGCTGACCTTTCAAGTCGATGCCTTCTGCAAAACGGCCCCCCATGACGGCAAATCCAAGGCGCTCTGAATCCTCGGTAAAGCCATCCGTGAACGCCTTCACTGCGTCATCGGACATATCCCGGGTTTGGCAGTGCAATGCTTTATCTGGGTAGGCTGCCTCAAACGCAGTTCGAACGTCGTCTAAAAAAGCATAGGATGGAAAGAATACGAGGTAGTTGCCGCGTTTCCCCGCAATTAAAGTTTTTATTAGTGTTAGCAGGTTCGGGACCGCCTTGCTGCGATGTTGAAAACTCACGGGGATATGGGTTGCAATCAGGGTGAGCTGTTTTTCGGCGGCAAAAGGTGACGGCACCTTCAGCCATTGCGCCCGCGTTTTAAAACCGAGTAAGTCGCCATAGTAAGCCTTGGGCGATAGCGTTGCTGAAAATCCAATCAACGTATCGGCCAAGGCGTAACCTTCTTGTAGTTGNTGTCCAGGATGCACGCAGGCTAACCGCACGGTGAGGTTGTTTTGGCTGTCTANTACGAAGGTGGCGTAATCGTCATTGAGCTTGTCGAATACCTGAAGAAACCGGTGCGCATCAAATAGACATTGGGTCAGTTCTGCCGGCAGTCCTTGTGGCGCTTCAAGGGTCTCAAGGTGGGTTAGGAATTGCTGCAGCCGGCTGCACAAGGGCTTTAGGGCCTCGGCGGCAACCTCAATTTCGGGCGCATTCGAGCCAAGCGATTTGTTAAGCGCCAAGAAGGCTCGGTTGACTTGATTCAAGACCTTGACGCAGGTTGGGTAGGCAGCCGACTTTCTTTTTTTGCTGCCTGGAATTGAAGCTTTTGGACTTCGGCCGAAAACATGTCCTGGCCTCGATCCACTAAGTTGTGGAGCTCATCGAGTAGCACGCTGTACCGCCCTCTTCGCTCTTCAAAAAAACGTTTTAGACGGGTGCTGGGGCTGAACAAATAATTGTAGTCGCAGACAATGACGTCGACTTCCCGCGCCGCATCGAGACTCAGTTCAAAGGGGCACACTTGGTGCACTTGCGCGAGCGTCTCCAGGCGCGCCTTGTCCCAGTGACCGGGTTGATCTCGAATGATCTTTAACGCCTGGGGCAGCCGATCAAAATAGCCTTTGGCATAGCTGCAGTAGTTTGGATCACAGGGTTGTTCTGGATTAAAGCAGGCTTTTCGTTTGGCGGTGATGGTGAGGGATCGGATGGGCAGTTGCTGCGCGTGAATTTGCGCGAGGGCGTCCTCGGCGCTGGCCTGGCCTGCGGTTTTCGCCGACAAGTAAAATATTTTTTCGACCTGGGTCTTAGGCAACGATTTCAGGGTTGGAAATAAACTGGCCATCGATTTGCCCAGACCAGTGGGTGCTTGCAGCAAGAGTTGACCGTCCTGGAGGCTGCTGCGATAGGCCGCCTCGGCGATTTGGCGTTGGCCCGGTCTAAAGTCGTCAAACGGAAAGGATAGATCTTGCAGGGCCGTATTTCTTCTTTGGATCCAATCTGCTCGCGCGCGAAACCAAGCAACAACCGGTCCTAAGAGGGCTTCAAACTGTTCAGCCAACGCCTCGGCTGATTGAACGCTTGTAATCACGGTTTCCACAGNGCTGTCGGGGTTGACGTAGTTCAAGCGGAGTTCGATCTCGCACAATCCTTCGGCTTCACAGATNAAGTGGCCATACAAAACCAATTGGTTGAGGTGNTGCTGTTGGACCGAGTCAGGGATGCGCTCAATGGGCATGCGGGTCGTCTTAATCTCTTCGACCCAGGCAAGTTGTTCTTGCTCAGCGGGATGATAACCATCGGCTCGGCCGCTAATGCTGAGTTCGTGTTGTTCAATTGCGCGGCGCGTCCGCACCGTCTTTTCTTTTTGGTAGCCGGGGCCGCGTGACCGCTGCACTCTTTGATGGGTCTGCATGCCTTCCATAGCAGAGGTTTGATGGGTGATGCGGGCATTGATATCACCGGTTGGTGTAAACGCGGCAATGGCCCCGACCGAGAACTTCAGTTGCAGGCCCAAGGGCGCTGGCGGTTTAGGCGTTGTTGATGAGGCATCTGGCGCGCTCATGGAGCCTTTGCCAGATCATCGGTATTGGCGACATTCAGCACGGAGACCTGAACCCCTTGGGCGCTCAGGAAGTGAAGCCAGGCGGTTTGGTGAGTTTGTAAACGGTCGCCCGGACCTTTCACCTCGATCAGTTCGTAATGTGCGGCATGAAACACTAAGAGGTCGGGAAAGCCTGTGCGAAATTTTTTGGGGCTCTGCAATATACGATGAAAAATAGCGGTTAAGGCGGGCCAGGAGGTATGGTTTAGCACAAATAGGAGCCCGGGCAGCTCGATCGCTGACCAGTGCACAAACGGGTTGGCCAATCCGAACTTTTCTTTAAAACACTGCCTTAATTGGTGTTGCCGCTGCGATAAGGTCGACAGCCTGTCAAATCGCTGCGCGAAGGGTGCCGCGCGGCGCTGAACGAAGTCAGCCTCGTCGAGATCAGCAGGGCCGCGCTGGAAGGGATGGTGAAAGGCACCAGCAATGGGGGTGAAGATGACCTCCCAAAATAATAAGCCTAACAGTGCCGGGTACAAGTGATTCTCAATGTGCACGGCAATCCGCCCCTGCTCAGCAAAATGCGCAATCACCTGGTGCTCTACCCGCGTTACCGCGTCAAGGCTGAGGCTGAGGTGTTCAACGCAAATCGGTGTGGGCGCGCTGGCCGCCTCCTCAGTGAGCGCCTTCATGATGGGCGCCCAATACGCGTTCGGCATAGTGTCGCGCCTCAGGGTCATTAGACGTCTTGAGGATGGTTTTGCAGAGTGACAGTGCGGCCTCCGGCGCGGTTTTGATCTGCAGGCGCGCTTGCCGCATTAAGGCCAGGGCGAGATCAGATTTTTGATAACAACGCAGCGCCTCGTTGGCCAGACCACTCCGCTCATGAATCCGTCCCAAGCTTAAGTGAAGCTTGTTTAAGGCGCGCATCACGAGGGGGTGTTCACTTGCGTCGGGCACCATCTCGGTAAGATTGGTCAGCGCCGTGATGAACTGGATTTGGCCGGCCGAATCCGGGACTCGTTTGAGGTTTAGACTGTCTCGTTCCAAGGTTTTAGCCCATTGTCGAAACATCCCAATGAGACGCAGCAGGTCTAGATCATCCCGAGCCGTAAACGCAGGGCTTAGGCTTAAATCAACCGGCTCAAACTGCTGGAGACCCAAATCGCTCAAAACAAACTCGCTCAGATCTTGATATTCATTCCCAAAGAACAGGTGTTGGCACAGTGCCATAAGCGTTTGCTCGCGCACACACACGATTTCAAGATCGGGTAATTCGACGCCCGTTTCCGCAATACGCTGCTCGATTTGAACGCGTGAGGCATTGCTAAGCCCTAAGGGGGTCAAAACAGAGAGCTGTTTGAGTTCTTTGACCGTCCGCAAGCTGAGGCACAGGTCCTGACGGACGCCGCCGATGGGCTGTAAAAATCCTGCGGCGATCAATTTTTTAACGGCCGCAACAACGCTGGTATCTCGGGGTAGTTCAGCTTATCAACCCGAAAGTAAGCCCCCTTGCGTTGTAAAAGACGCGTGTACAATGCGCGCGCTGGTTTGGGCAAGGCTTGAAAGGCCTGAAGGCGTTCCCGCTCAGCGTCCTTTAACACCTGCTCGTATCGCTTTGAAACAAACGCGAGCAGGTAGTCTAAGTAGTCTAGATAATAAAATGGATTAAGTTTGGGATCGGTCGAAAACGGCTGCATCACGCCATCTTAAGCTGTATTTATATACAGTAAAAGCGCAATCGAGGACGATGCTCGGAACCGCAATTCAAGGCGTTGTGTCAAACCCATATCGCTTCATCTTGTTCTTCCAACGACCCGACCGAAAACGATGGGAGAGCATCAGGGCTTTGATGAGATAGTCCCCTAAGAGTGCCGCAAAGATCCAAGTCACGGACAATCCTAAATAGGTGAACAGCGCCGCCAAGCCAACGCGAACACCAATCAGGCCAACCATGGTGGCGAGTAAGGGATAGCGGGTATCGCCTGCGCCTCTTAAACAGCCGCTCAGTGTAAATTCGATGCCCATCAAGGGCTGGGCGAATCCAAGAATGTAGATGAAGATCACGGTGTAATGAATCACCTCGGCATCATCAATCAAATAACTCGAGATTTCCCGAGCAAAAAACATGATCACCATCGATAACGACATCATGCTAATGATGGCCAACCGGGTTGCGCGCCAACCCTGTTTGGCTGCTGCCTCGGGCTGTTGCGCGCCGAGGTACTGTCCAACCAGCGTCGCGCCAGCGATGGAAAAACCAAAGCCAACAACAAAGGACAGACTTAGAATCTGCACGCCGATGCCGTAGGCTGCGTAAGGGGCTGTGCCGTAGTAAGCCACGAGCCATAGGAATCCAATAAAGCCCAACTGGAAGATAAACTGCTCAACCGCCGCCGGGTAGCCGATTTGATAGAGCTGCTTCACGCGGGCAAGGGTGATCGAGCCGACGCCGCCCGCCTGGATCCTGAGTTGCTTACCGTAGAGGGCAAGCAGCAGGACGACGGCGGCAACGGTAAAGGATAACCCGCTGGCAAGTGCCGCCCCGCTCGTGCCCATTTTCGGCAAGCCAAAATGACCGAATACGAGCGCATACACCAAGAAAACGTTGACGATATTCATCAGCACGCCAATCCACAAAGGGGTTTTAGCATCGCCAGATGCGCGAAGGGCCGCACCCAATATCATGTTAATGGCAAAGCTAACGTTGAAGATGGCCAAGATTTGGATGAACTCAGCGGCGAGACGAGTTGTTGCTCATTCAGGCCGAAAACGCTCGCGATATCATAGGCGAACACAATACAGGGGACTGTCAGTGTTAAAGCCACGCCATTGCCAACCCAAAGCGAGGCGCTGGTGACCCGGGCAGCCTCGGCATAGTTTTTAGCGCCCCAAGCCCGCGCCACCATAGCCGTCGTCCCGGCGGATATGGCCATTAAAATGGCTTGGATGGCAAAAAATAACCGATGGCCTGTGGTGACTGCGGCGACCGCTTCAGAGCCGAGGCTGCCAACGATTTTGATGCTGATAATGCCGATAATGGAAAACAACAGGTTTCCAAGGATGGAAGGCCAAGCCAGTTCCCAGATTTTAAGTTGGATTTCGGGTGGCGCGGTTGTGCTTGCTTCGCCTTCTTGGGGCGGTTGCGCAGTGGACATGTTGGCAATCCGATCGTTCAACGAAAGTGTCGATGAAAGATCCATAATTGAGTGAACGGTCAGGCCAGCGAAGATACAGGATCAAATGCGATGGGTAAAGGGTGGCGAGGGACGACTCTCTAATTAGGTTATGTCTACCCAGAGGGTTCTAACGGGTTGGGTCGGGTTGCAGGGTTGGGAACGTCACTGAAAAGCTCGCGCCCTGCCCCGGTCTGGATACGAGCTTAATACGACCCTGGTAGCGTTCGACAACGTGTTTCACAATCGATAAACCCAGGCCCGTGCCCCCTTTATTACGAGAGCGTGCAGGATCGACTCGATAAAAACGTTCAAAAATTTTGTCGTGTTCTTCTGCTGGTATGCCAACACCTTGATCCGTTACATTGAACCGGATCAATCCTTCCCCATTCATCGCGAGCGTCAAGGAGACCGTGCCGCCATGATCGCTATATTTAATAGCATTATCGATTAGGTTTGAGAGCATGAGCGCAAGGTCATCCGCGCGCCCCTGAATGCGGTGCTGTTGGCAATCGGGGCTCGTCTCGTAAATCAGTTGGACTTGCTTGATTTCAGCATCGGTTATTTTTGTAAGATAAACTTGGTGCACGACGTCGCTCAGAACCAGCGTTTTATCCGAGTCAGGGCTGTAGCCTGTGTCCAATCGAGACAACTGCAATAAGTCTTGGACGATTGAGGCCAGTCGATGAATCTGTTGCTGGCTTCGGACTAAAAAAGATCTGCGGGTCTCTGTCGGCATCTCAGTATCATCGATTACCGTGTCAACAAATCCGCGCAGTGCCGAAATCGGCGTTTTAAGTTCATGCGAGGCATTGGCAACGAAGTCGGTTCGTACCCGTTCTAACCGCTGCAGTTCCGTGGTGTCCCGCAGTACCAAGATCATCCCTTCGACTGACGCGTCACCTAAGCGCAACCCTGAAACCTCGATTCGGCGCCCACCGAGGGTCATCGTCTGGAATTGGGGGCCGGTCGCTGTAAAGCCTGCCGTCACGATCTCTCCGAGATCTCGGGCAATTGAGAGGCTTTGAAACGGTTTGTTGAGGACACTCGATTGTTCAAGATTCAAAATAGTCGCAGCCGACCGATTCATCTGGATGACGGCCTGGTCAGCGTTGAGCGCAATGATGCCTTCTGTCATGCCTTGTAAGACCACGGTCAGTTCGTTTTGACGAGCCGCGACTTCCTCTATTTTAGCTTGGGTACCCGCCGCGAGTTTATTCAGCGCCCGCGCAAGACTGCCAAGCTCGTTGGCATGCCCCTCGTCAAGTCTAAGACTAAACTCCCCGCTGGCCATCAGCGCCGAGGCTTGGGTCATGCGGAGCACCGGCAGCACGATTCTGCGCGCAAAATATAAGCCAATGAGAATCGCGATAAAGGTAAAAGCCCCCGTAAGGAGATTTACCTGCAAGCGCATTGCATTAACCTTTTGCTCGATACTGGTCAGCGGCGTACTGACTCGGACATAGCCAGTCGGCGCGTCCGGAGACCCCAATGCTAAGGCGACATACAGCATGTCTTGTTCCAGGGTTGTGCTGTAACGCTGGGCAATCCCAAGACCGATCGCGGAGGTGGTTGGCGCGCTGGCCGCAATATCTCGGGGCGCTTCAAGTGATTTTCCATCAACCCCGCATCCTCACGATTGTCACTGAGCACCGTGCCATCGGGGCCCAGAATCGTTATGCGTTGCTCAGACTGAATCACCGGCAGCGCAGCCTCTTGAAGGATCAGGGGGTTATAGAATTGTTTGAGGAGCTGGACTTGATGGGCTAGAGATTCTTCAATTGCAGCTCGAGCATCCGATGCGACCTGCTGAGCAGCAAAATAACCGATACTGAGCGCAGAAATGAGGACCAGTGCGCACAGTAATCCCCAGACCTGCCAAAGCAGCTTCGATTGATAAATCTTAGGATCAGCTTCGGTCGGCAAACCGGTACCCTACCCCTCGCACGGTTTCGATCAGGCCCGTTTGTACGCCTAATTTCTTTCGAACCGAGCGAATATGGACATCGATGTTGCGATCGACAACGACAACGGCATCCCCCACAACGCGATTTAATAATTGTTCTCTTGAAAAAGCCCGACCTGGTTGGCTCGCGAGGACCATGAGCAGCTTGAATTCGGTTGCCGTGAGTTTTAGGGCGACGCCCTGTAGGCTGGCCTGATGCCGGTCAATATCAATGATCAGATCGCCGTGACGGATTTGATCTTGCCCTTGCCCTTGCCCTTGAGATTCTTGGGCAGTCGCACGCCTTAGAAGGGCTTTCACACGGGCAAGGAGTTCCCGTGGACTAAAAGGCTTTGGCATATAGTCGTCCGCGCCGAGCCCTAAACCAATCACGACATCTGATTCTTCTTCTTTCGCAGACAAAATAATAATGGGTAACGCTTTGGTTTTCGCCGCAGCTCGCAGCTGCTGACAAATCGTGAGGCCATCAATACCGGGTAGCATGATATCGAGAATGACCAGATCTGGGTTTTTGGCTTGAATTAAGGATAAGCCTTGATCGCCCCGGCTGGCTGTTAAAACGTCATAGCCTTCCCGTTTGAGGTTATAGGTAATGATGTCTTGAATATCGGTTTCGTCCTCAACAACAACAATCAAAGGCTTGGACATGAGGACCCTTTCCGTAAATTAAAGTGCGTTAACTGGAGTGAAGTTTTTGGAAAACCAATGAGGCATTGGTGCCGCCAAAGCCAAAGCTGTTAGACATTACGGTGGTGAGCCCAGCCTGATCAATCCGCTCGGTCACGATCGGCGCGAAGGCAAGGTCTGGGTCAAGGGTTGTGATATTGGCTGAAGCGCAAATAAAGTCGTGCTCTAGCATTAGCAGTGAGTAGATTGCTTCGTGTGCGCCGGCGGCGCCAAGAGAATGCCCGCTCAGGGATTTTGTTGAGCTGATTTTGGGCATTGATTCGCCAAATAGGCGCTGCACTGCGGCAATTTCAGAAGGATCTCCAGCGGGTGTGCTGGTGCCATGGGCGTTAATGTAATCAATCGGTTCATCGATCCCGTCCATTGCGATCCGCATTGCGCGCTCACCGCCTTGACCCGATGGTGCAACCATATCAAAACCATCGGAGGTGGCGGCATAGCCTTTCACTTCAGCATAAATTTTGGCGCCACGCGCTTTGGCATGCTCAAGCTCTTCGACAATGAGAAAGCCCGCGCCGCCTGCGATCACAAAGCCATCCCGGTCAGCATCGAAGGCTCGGGAGGCTGTTTCAGGGGCTTGGTTTCGCTTGGTCGACAGAGCCCCCATTGCATCGAATAAGGCACTCATTGACCAGTGTTCTTCCTCTCCGCCGCCAGCGAAAACGATATCCTGTTTACCGAGTTGAATTTGCTCGAGGGCATGACCAATGCAGTGCGCGCTGGTCGAGCAGGCACTCGTGATTGAATAATTGATGCCCTTGATTGAAAAAGCAGTCGCCAGGCAGGCGCTGACCGTTGAACTCATGGTGCGGGTGACCCGATAAGGTCCGACTCGCTTAAGCCCTTTTTCTCTCAGAATATCGGCTGATTCAATCAAATTCGANGAGCTGGCGCCGCCAGANCCGGCGACAATACCGGTTCGCTCGTTGGAGATGTCATCGGGCTCAAGACCAGAATCTACCAGGGCTTCTTTGAGCGCTATATA
>JGI20151J14362_10003174_pt1 | contig 11320 bp, 14 predicted proteins | sample COG_01_FD_14362 | JGI IMG/M metagenome (IMG submission 14362) | reverse complement strand
AAATGTCTAGTGATGGGACTATTGCAACGACCTTTACTTTCAATAAAGGGGGTTTGAACGGTCCCGAAAAAATATATCGACCTCGTGGGTTTATTGAAGATAAGCGCACTAATGCGATCTGGGGTATGCAGTTTATCTGGCCAATAAGGGCAGATTATAGAATTGTGTATTTAGATGATGACTACCAACAAACCATTATTGGACGCAACAATCGTGATTATGTATGGATTATGGCTCGAACGCCAACGATTTCTCAAGAGGATTACTTAAACTTAGTGACACTGGTAGGCAACCTTGGATACGACCTAGATGCTTTGCGAAAATCTACTCATTCCAGTAACTAGGAGCCAATTACACCCTCTTCACCATTCATAATTCTTCTAATATTTTCACGATGAGTAAAGTAGATAAAAAGATTGATTAGAAAAATAACCATAGTTGCTCTCACATCATGAGTGGTTATGAAATAAAAATAAATTGGAGAGAGCAGCGTTGCAGTTAAGGCTGCGATGGAAGATACTTTCATTACTTTGGCAACGATTAGCCAAAATAATCGAAAATGTTAATCCTACAAAAAAATTCAACCCTATAAGACCTCCAAGGTATGTTGCCACTCCTTTGCCACCTTTAAATCCATAATAAATTGGGAAAACATGTCCAAGGAAAGCACTAAGAAGAATAATTGTTAATTCAAATAGGTTTAGTCCAAAATAATGAGCAAGCATGACTGGTATTGCGCCTTTAAGTCCATCAAAAATTAGAACAAATGCTGCAAGTTTTTTACCACCAATTCGCAGAACATTGGTAGCTCCTGGGTTGCCAGAACCTTTGGTTCTTGGGTCCGGTAGATTGCAAATCTTACATATAATTATGGCACTTGAGATTGATCCAAGTAAGTAGCTACCAATTAAAAAATATAACAATAAATTCTCCTGTCACTGTTTAGAATGAAATTTTTAATTACCCGCGAATTATATCAATGAAAGGAATTTATTGTGGTTATTAGTGTATGTCACAAAGGTATCATGATAGTTTTTAATTAATTTATATAAAGATTATGGATATTGTTTTTGTGCAAGGACTTAAAGTTGATACGGTAATAGGTATTTATGACTGGGAAAAGAAAATTCGTCAAGATATTGTTCTAGATATAGAGATGTCATCTGATATAGCTGCGGCAGCAGAAACTGATCATATCGATCAAGCCCTTAACTATAAAAACGTCTGCAAGCGTGTTGCCAGTTTTGTTCGTGAGTCAAAATTTGAACTTGTTGAAACCTTGGCTGAGCGAATCTGCCAGATCATTCTAAATGAGTTTAATGTTCAATGGGTCAAATTAAAGCTTAATAAAGGGGAGGCAATTACGGGCGCTGAGGGAGTGGGAGTAATTATTGAGAGGTCAAAGAGTTAATGAGCCTGCTGCATCTTAATATTGGATCAAACCAAGATAGACGAAAAAATATTCGTTTAGCACTAGATCAGCTCCAACCTTTCTTTACTAAAATTACTATTTCTTCAATTTTTGAGAGTCCTTCTGAGGGTTTTGAGGGCAGTGATTTTTATAATGTTGGGGTCAATGTTGAGACTCATAAAAGTGCTTCTGAAGTGATACATTTTTTGCATCAAATTGAAGACTCGCTTGGAAGGAATCGAGAGCTCCCAAAATTTTCTTCGCGGATTATTGACCTTGATCTTGTTTTGTATGATGACTTAATTGATGAAAAATTAAATATACCTCGAAAGGACATTCTTAAGTATGCATTTGTCTTAGCACCACTTTTTGAACTGAATCCTGAAGGAATACATCCTGAAAAAAAGGTTCTTTATTCAAGCCTTTGGAAAGATTTCCAGAGTAATCAGGATTTTGATTTGCACAAGTATAATATTGATAAACTATATAATTAACCTTATTTAAATTCGATACCTAAAAGATAATTATTCATATAAATAATGAGTGTTATAAGCCGAATTTATCTATAATTTATTTTTAAAATTAAAATGACCAATAACATGAAAAAAATAACAGCACTAACATCACTAATTGTTCTATCAGTTTTTGTTTTTTTTACTAACACTACTCAGGCTGAGTTTGTTGCTGGAAAGAATTATGTTGTTCTAGATAAACCTGTTGAAACTCAAACTGGAGATCAAATTGAGGTTAGAGAGTTGTTTTGGTATTTTTGTCCTCATTGTTTCTCTGTTCATCCTATGCTTGAAGAATGGATGCAGACTATGGATAGTTCAGCTCAATTAGTTCTTCAGCCTGCTGTTTTCCCTGGGTGGGAGTATGGCTCTACTTTTTATTATGTTTTAGAGGAATTGGGTGAACTTGACCGATTACACTCAGCATTGTTCAATGCGATTCATATTCAGAAATTAAACCTCAAGACTCAACAAGACTTTGTGACATGGCTTGCTTTAAATGGAGTAGATGAAGCCAAAGCAAATAAAGTTTGGGAATCATTTCCAGTTAAGGTTGCAGTGAATAAAGCAAAAGCTAGTACATATAAATACCGTATTACTGGAGTTCCTGCATTTATTGTAAATGGAAAATATATGGTTAATGCTACAAGCGCTGGCAGTGAAGAGAGAATTTTTGAAGTAATCGATTATTTAATTCAAAAAGAAACCCAATAATACATGGATAGGCCTAAAGCCGATTCAGTTTTAGTACTTTCGGGCCTAGATCCATCAGGTGCTGCTGGGATTGCTGCAGATATAGAGACTATCAATCAATTTGGACTGACTCCGCTTCCAATCATTACTCTACTAACTGCTCAAAATACTCAAAAAGTAGAATCATTAGAAGTTACAAAAAATGATCTTTTGGAGCATCAATTTAAGTTAATTGATGAGGACATTCACTTTAATACAGTCAAAATTGGCCTTTTGGGGTCATCAAGTCAGATTATTGCTATTTCTAATCTGATAAAAAATAGAAAACAACTCAATATTGTTCTTGATCCTATTTTAATTTCAGGAACCAATGAAAATTTAAGTTCCATTGAGATCATGGAGGCTATGAAAGCTCATCTTTTCCCTCTTTGTTTGGTGCTAACACCTAATCTAGCAGAGCTTAATGCTCTTGCTCCTGGTTTAGATGAACAGGCGGCAGTCGCGAGCCTTAACTGCCCGTGGATTCTTGTAACCACTTCTGACAGTTCAGAGGCTGAAATTGAGCATCGCCTCTATCATGAAGCTAAGCTAATTAAAAAGTTTATTTACGATAAATTACCACACAAATTTCACGGTTCAGGCTGCACCCTTTCAAGTGCAATTTCAGCGTTAATTGCAAGCGGTGATGATGTTGATGTGGCTTGCAATAAGGCACTTCAGTATACTTATCAATGTCTATTAAACGCAAAAAAGCTTGGTAAAATGCAATTTCATCCAAATAGAACTTCATCTAAACTAATATGACCTTTATCGAACAATGGCTAAGATCTGATATAAAAAATATCGACGCTTATCATGTGCCTGTTTCAAAGGATATGATTAAGTTAGATGCAATGGAGAGTCCTTTTGGCGTTCCTGAAGATTTGAAAGTTGAATTCTTAAAATGCATTGATCAGTCTGAGGTAAATAGATATCCTGAAGCTGATCCAAGTCCACTTAAAGCTACTCTTAGATCCCTTATGGATATACCTGATGAATTTGGCATTCTCCTTGGGAATGGCTCAGATGAGCTGATTCAGCTTCTGGCACTTGCATGTAGTAAAGATGATTTGATAATGAGCTTTGAGCCAAGTTTTGTGATGTATGAGCTTGTGTCAAAGTATGTTAATTTAGAGTACTTTGGGGTTCAATTAGACTCTAACTTTGATATCAACTTAAGTGATGCACTTTTAATTATCGAAAGAGAGAAGCCAAAGATAATTTTTATTGCTTACCCAAATAACCCAACAGGTAATTGCTTTGATTATGATGCTATTATTGAAATCATTAAATCAACTAACAGTATGGTTATTCTCGATGAGGCTTACTATGCATATTCAGACAAAAGTTTTTTATCTGAAATTTCAAATTTCCCTAACTTACTAGTTTTAAGGACCATTTCAAAAATTGGTTTTGCTGGACTTAGGCTGGGCCTCTTAATTGGAGATCAAGAAACAATAGCACAATTAAACAAGTTGAGACTTCCTTACAACATTAATGCCCTGACACAAACTAGTGCCAATTTTTTACTCCAGGATAAGCAACGAATAATTAATAATGCACAAATAATTATTGAAGAAAGAAGGCGCCTTGCTCATGAGCTTTCATTGTTTTCAAAATTTAAAGTCTACCCTTCACAAACCAATTTTATTCTTGTTCATTCTGAGGATGCACATTCTCTGCATACTGCTCTTAAAGAGAATGGGATATTGATTAAAGGCTTTTCCCAAAGGCTCTAAGTTATCAGATTTTATTCGTATTAGTGTTAGTGAACCGGTTGAGAATAACATCCTTATAGATGCAATCAGGAATTACTATGGTTCATAGAGAAGAGTTAGATAATTATTGTAATAAATTCTTATGTGTTAAAAATTTTAAGGATTATGGCCCCAATGGACTCCAAATTGAAGGATCTGACACTATTGATAAAATTATAAGTGGTGTTAGTGCCAATTTAGATCTTATTGAGCTTGCGATTGAAGAAAATGCAGATGCTATTTTTGTCCACCATGGTATTTTTTGGGATAACGAATCTAATTTAATAACGGGGGCGAAGCGGAAGAAGATTGCCCTGCTTATGAATAATAATATCAATCTATTTGGTTACCACCTTCCATTAGATGACCATCCTGAAGTAGGAAATAATATTGAATTAGGTAGAATCCTTGGAATAAAAAAAATGAGGCCAGTTGAGGATAGTTACCTTTGGCAGGGTGAATTAAAAACTGATTTAAAGAGTTTTTCTAGTTTAATTGAGAAAGAGCTGGGAAGGACGCCCCAGTTATTTGGTGAAATGAAAGAATCAGTAAACAAGATTGCTTGGTGCACTGGTGGAGCACAAGGCTTCATAGATGAGGCTATAAAACTCAAGGTTGACTTATATTTAAGTGGTGAGGTTTCTGAAAGAACTCCTGCAGCAGCTAAAGAGAATGGTATTGCCTTTATCTCAGCTGGACACCATGCAACTGAAAGATATGGAGTTCAGTCACTATGCAATCATCTCAGTGCTAAATTTAAATTGCAACATCAATTTATTGATGTCGATAACTCTGTCTAGTTACATTATCATTTGGAGCCTCCATGGAGCGTGTAAATTTATCTAGTTCTTCTAGCATTAGTAGAATAATTTATGGAATGTGGCGTTTAGCTGACGACATCAATACCTCATCAAAACATATTAGTGATAAAGTTAATCTTTGCCTGGGTCAGGGGATAACTTCATTTGATCAGGCTGCTGTATATGGTTTATATTCAGCTGAAGCATTATTTGGAGAGGTTTTGAAAGCTAATCCATCGTTAAGGCATAAGATTGAGATTGTCTCTAAATGTGGCATAGTCAACCCCTCTGATAGATATGCTGGTGTATCTGTGAGTCATTATGACACCTCAAGGGAGCATATTTTTAATTCTGTTGACGCCTCTTTAAAGAATATGGCTACAGATTATCTAGATCTATTATTAATTCATCGCCAAGATCCTTTTTTGGATCATCATGAGACTGGAAAGGCTTTAGATGATATTATAAAGTCCGGGAAAGTTAAAGAAGTGGGTGTCTCAAACTTTAAGTCTTGGGACTTCACTCTTCTGCAGTCAGCCATGAAAAGTCACCTAGTTACTAATCAAATTGAAATGTCCTTAGCTGCAACTGACTCTTTCACCAATGGAGATCTGGCTTTTCATCAGGAGCGAGCAACAACAATTATGGCTTGGTCACCTCTTGGAGGCGGCAAACTGATGAAGGATAAAGGAATACTTGGTAAGGCCTTAAAAAAGATAGCCGTTAATCAAAATGTTGATATAGCAGCAGTTGCAGTTGCTTGGTTATTGGCTCATCCAGCAAGGATTTGTCCTGTAATGGGGACAAATAATCTAAATAGGATAGCGAAAATTTCAGATGCTATGAATGTAAAAATGGATCGTGAGTCTTGGTTTGAGTTGTACACAGCTTCGTTTAATGATGGTAAATTGCAATGGAGACTCCCTTGATTTTATTAAAAATAAGAGTATTTTCTTGATTTCAGGCAATAAAAAGCCGAAAGTGTTGTATATATTTATGAATATTAGGTCTAGTACTTTATAATCTAAAGTCTTTTTAAAGCCTTAGAACATTATGAGTCAAAAATATAACGTAGCTATTGTTGGAGCAACTGGTGCAGTTGGTGAAACTCTAATCTCAATTCTTGATCAGAGAAACTTTCCTATTGAAAATCTTTACCCTTTAGCCTCAAAAAGATCTGCTGGCACTAAGGTCTCTTGCCAAGGTAAGTCATGGGTGGTTGAAGATCTTGAAACTTTTGATTTTTCAAAGGTCCATATTGGATTGTTTTCAGCTGGAGGAAGTATTTCGGAAAAATATGCCCCCATTGCAGCTGAACAAGGCTGTATCGTGATTGATAATACTTCACATTTTAGAAGGGACGAGGAAATCCCTTTAGTAGTTCCGGAAGTAAATCCCCATGCAATCGCTAACTATACAAATCGCAATATTATTGCTAACCCCAATTGTTCAACGATTCAGATGTTGGTTGCTCTTAAGCCAATATATGATGCTGTAGGCATCTCAAGAATTAATGTGGCCACATATCAGGCGGTTTCAGGCAGTGGCAAAGAAGCAATTACAGAGCTCACCTCTCAAACTGCTAACTTACTCAATGGTAATGATGTTGAAGTGGAAGTATATCCTAAGCAAATAGCATTCAATGCTATACCCCATATAGATACTTTTCAAGAAAATGGATACACAAGAGAAGAGATGAAAATGGTCTGGGAGACACAAAAAATCTTTGAGGATGAAAGTATTCTCGTTAATCCAACGGCTGTAAGAATTCCAGTTGTATATGGTCATTCTGAGGCTGTTCATATAGAAACTAAAGAGAAAATTAGTGCAGATGATGCTAGGAATTTACTTGAAAAAGCTGAAGGCGTGGTAGTGATGGATCAAAGAGAGGATGGTGGTTACGCAACTCCATTTTCTGAAGCAACTAATAATGATGCAACTTATGTCAGCAGGATAAGAGAAGATATTAGTTTTGAAAATGGGTTAAATATGTGGGTTGTTTCCGATAATATTAGGAAAGGAGCGGCTCTGAACACAATTCAAATAGCTGAAATACTCATCAGAGACTATATTTCATAAGATAAAATCAAATCATGATTATTAAAGAGCGCAAAACAAACGAAACTGACATCAAAATAAGCCTTGAGCTTTATGGTGTCGGAAATTCTAAAATTGAAACAGGTGTTCCATTCTTGGATCACATGTTAGATCAAATTGCTCGTCACGGATTAATGGACCTGACCATTGACTGTAAAGGAGATAATGAAATTGATGATCATCATACTGTTGAAGATATTGGAATAACCCTTGGGCAGGCTTTTTTTGAGGCAGTAGGTGATAAAAAAGGCCTAACTCGATATGGTCACGCATATGTTCCTCTTGATGAGGCGTTATCAAGAGTGGTTGTGGACCTATCAGGGAGGCCAGGATTAGATCTAGGTGTTAAGTTCACAAGGGATAGAGTGGGTTCATTTGATCTTGATCTTATTAGAGAATTTTTTCAAGGNTTTGTTAATCATTCATTGGTCACTCTTCATATTGATAATTTAAAGGGAATTAATTCGCATCATCAAGCTGAAACNGTTTTTAAGGCATTTGGAAGGGCACTTCGAATGGCTNCAACTCCAGATGAAAGGCAATCAAATATAATTCCCTCAACAAAGGGTTCACTCTAGAAGGTAACTAGGAAGGGCAACATGCAAACAATTGCAATTGTTGACTACGGAATGGGAAATGTCCGTTCTGTTCAAAAAGCATTAGAATATGTTGCTCCAAATGATGAGTGTATTCTGACAAATGATCCAAAAGTTATTCGAGACTCAGATAGAGTTGTTTTTCCAGGTCAAGGAGCTATGGGCTCCTGCATGAGAGCACTTGAGTCCAATGATCTTATAAGTGAAATAAAATTATCTTCCGAATCGAAACCATTTCTAGGAATTTGTCTTGGACTTCAGTTATTATTTGGTTATAGTGAAGAAAATAATGGTACAAATGGTCTTTCGATAGTACCAGGTGATGTCGTTAAATTTAATAATAAAGATTTAAAAATACCACATATGGGTTGGAATAACGTTAATCAAGTAAAAAATCATCCACTTTGGTACAAAATTGATAATAATAGCCGTTTTTATAGTGTCCATAGTTATTACGTTAATCCGACTGACACTTCTTGCGTGGTGGGGGCAACAGAGTATGGTCAATTATTTGCTTCTGCAATAGCTATTGATAAAATATTTGCGGTTCAATTTCATCCTGAAAAGTCACAAAGTGATGGCCTTCAATTACTCAGAAATTTTGTTGAGTGGGCTTAATTTATAAGCNTTATTAGTGGTCTAAATCTAGGCTATTAATCTATAAATTNTTTAAAGCTGCTTTAGAGCNTGAATGTAACCATCAAGATCAAAAGCAGCATTATTTTTTTGAGCATTGAAAATCATTTCTGCTATATGTTCCATCATCATATGTTCTACTTCGTGCGCATCTTTGATTTTTAGTAAAAGTTGACTATGAATTTCCTTGATTCCTTTTGGTTGGTCCATTGTAATTTGATCCTGAAGGGTCAAATGAAGGTTAATATGAAGAAAGGGGTTGGTGATGCCTTGCTCAGGAAAATACTCTGAATCTAAGTTCTTGATTAAGTTTTGATATTCTGGATGCTGTTCAACTATCTTTGATAATTGAAGTTCCAATGGCTCTAGTTGTTCCTGACTCGTGTATTTTTCCCAGGCTTGTTTTAGATATTGTCGTTGTTTAGATCTGTCAGAAGTAAACACTTAATATGCTTTAAATATTTTTCTCTTCATATTCACACAAATCTAGCAAGGTACAATCAGGACAGTGCGGTGATCTTGCCTTACATACGTATCTGCCATGAAGAATCATAAGATGGTGTGCTGGAACTTTAAATTCATCGGGTATGAATTTAATGAGTTTCTTTTCAACTTCTAGAACAGTTTTCCCAGATGCGATTGCCGTTCTGTTGGCGACTCTATATATGTGCGTATCTACTGCAATAGTAGGTTGACCAAATGCAGTATTTAGAACTACATTGGCTGTTTTTCTGCCAACACCTGGTAAAGCTTCAAGTTCCTTTCTAGTTTCTGGAACTTCAGAGTTATATTTATCAATCAATATCCTGCAAGTTTGAATGATATGCTTAGCTTTTGAATTAAATAGACCAATAGACTTGATTGTTTCTCTCAAGGTATCTTCACCCAGCTCAAATATAGTTTCGGGCGTATTTGCAAGAGGAAATAAGATATCTGTGACTTGATTAACGCTCTTATCAGTCGCTTGCGCTGATAGTGTAACAGCAACTAGAAGTTCAAACGATGTTGAGTAGTTCAGTTCAGTTGTAGGATTTGGTATTTGCTTTAAAAGCCTACCAAACATTTCACTTCTTGTTTCTGCGTTCATTTGAACCTTTTATTGATTAAACTATGGCCAAATATTATACTTAATTTTTACATATTTATCAATAACTAGCTCTTGCTCTTAGATAAATGATTGCGCATAGTCTTCTAGCTCTTTCCAAAGGTTTTCCCTTCCAGGCTGACTCTCTCTGAGGCTTTCTATGCTTCTTTCAAAGCTATCAATTGAAAGAAATCCATTTGCACCACTCTGAATTCTGGATTGAACTATTTCAAACCACTGTTCTTGTTCAAATTCATTGAGTAGCTGAGGATAATTTCTTGCTTTAAAATTTAAAAATAACTTGGCCAGTCTTCTATCTTCAAATTCTGGCACAAATTCAGATAGTTGAGTTAGTGATAGATTTTGAATCTCATTACAAATTTGTCGATCATTGTTACTTATAAAGCTATCATATATTGACTGATCAACATCTCTGCTTGGCTCCCTATCAGAGTCATTTCTATAAATTGCACGCACTTTATCTTCAATACTTTGGCTATTCTTCTGAATAAATCGTAAATTTTTCAGACACTTGTCTAAGTTTAATTCAAATTTCTCAATCAAAATTGGCGATAGTTTAAAGTTATCTGAGTTTGGACTACATACAAACATTGGGCTTTTGTTATAGACTAACTCACTGAGATCAAGCTTTTCAATGCCTTTAGGTAAGTCTGATTTTCTTGAAAACGTTAATGTTTTTAATTCTTCAGACTCAAGCTCTAAAAAAATCTCAGGGTCTTGATTCAAATTAAAGACAATCGAACGATCATTGTATTCAGGATGATTACAAATTGAAGTAACGAGTCTTGTAAATGATGACTTATAGCCAAAAGATGAAGTTGTTAAAAGCATAGGGTGAAGAGGCTTTACCAGTTGAGCGACTTCTTTTTTATCATTCAGGCTTAACGCGTAATTAAAAAACTTTGGCTGTGTATCTTTGATAATCCTTGCAATGCCAATAGTGGCTCTAACATCAGCCATTGCATCGTGAGCATTAGTATGTTCAATGTGATTAGCAGGAGCTAGCCTATCAAGCTTAAAGATAGGTCTATTTTTTTCATTTTTAACCCAATTAAGGCTGCCCTCTTCTTTATGTGCATAGCAAAATCTTGCCACATTAAGTATGTCCCATCTTGCATTGCCATTTTGCCAATGCCAAGAGTAAGGATCTAAGAAGTTTCTGAAAAGAGTGTGCCTTGTATATTCATCATCAAATGCAATGGAGTTGTATCCAACAATGCAGGTGCCAGGTTTAGAGAATTCATCATGAATTTTCTTTATAAACTCATGCTCAATAAAGCCTTTTTTTTCACACAGTTGAGGTGTGATACCTGTAACTGCGCAAGCTTCAGGAGCTGGAAGAGAGTCATGAGTGGGTTTACAGTAAAACATATGCTCATCGAGAACATTTAGATTTTCATCTGTTCTTATTCCTGCAAATTGAGCAATTCTTTGGACTTTTGGTGAAAGGCCAAAGGTTTCGTAGTCGTACCAGTAAAATGTATTCATGTATTCCTGTATTTACAGTAATTATATATGTAACAAGAGATTTTTAACAGGCATGGCTTGATTAATAAAGGAGCTTACCTTCAAAAATAAGACGAACAAATCTATACTTAAAATCAATAAGAGATTTAGATTAAAACTGTGTTTTCTTTGGGTTTAAAAAAACCAAAAAAACAGTTTAATACGAAA
>JGI20151J14362_10003172_pt1 | contig 11321 bp, 19 predicted proteins | sample COG_01_FD_14362 | JGI IMG/M metagenome (IMG submission 14362) | reverse complement strand
AGGTCCAAACTTTATTACATTGCCCCCTGATGTTTCTATTTCTACTTCGGGTAATCCATTTCGTTGTTCTTCTGCGTCTTGTTCAAATAAGTTTATCATCTCATCTCTCCTCTGCTCAACAATTTCCATTATGTCCGGAAACTCGTGAGCAATGTCTAAGAAGGCACTCAGGAATGTAGCACACTTAATTAGATCAGTTAGTATATCTTTGTCTATCTTTTGTTCTGGGCCAAGAGCTAACCCTGTAGATATTAGACCACTCCACTCTCCGTCTGCAGTGAAATGTATCGGGCGAAGTATAAGAGCAACTTCATCGTCTGCTAGTGTGTAGCCCATTATATATCCTTTCTTTTTGTTTTTAACTTTATCACAGTAGCTGAAGTACATCTACCTTTTTCTGTAAGCCAGTCCATAGGTATAACTCTGTGCGCCCACTTGAAGTTATTTTTCTCACACCACCCTGAGTAGCGTGTCTTAGAACCTTTATATAGTTTAGCCTGAGCGTTACTAAATACAAAGCGTATGTCTAACTCAGGATGTTGTTTCTGAATAGCTAAATGCTTGCGCCTATCTTCATTATCAAACAATCCTTTAGCTTCACATATGATGCCGTTGTCTAACTGAAAGTCAGGTGTGTAGGTACGATACCGAAGATCTTCCCATTGGACCTTCAGTAGTTCGTAACGCACTTCTTTTTGGTGATGTGTTAGGTAGTCCGCAAGTGTTTCTTCTAAACCACTTCGATAGCGTCTAGAATTGTGCCTGCGTTTACTATTATTCTTTTTTACCATCTGTAAGGAGAGCCTTTAATTCATCAATCTTAACTCTACCTATTGCGTTCACACATTGTAACATATGATTGACTACATTTGATGTAGTTGTATTAACTTTTAGAACTTCAATCAATTCTTTTTGTTCATCAGTCATATTATCTGTGTCGTAGTCTGTGCCTTCAATTGTCATTTTTACCATTATGCTGCCTCGCTTTTATTGGTGTTTAAGATCTCTGATGGATCATATTTTTTTACTAACTTCCAGTAAGAAAGAAGACTATTAAACATAGCCATATGCCTTACGTGGGTTCCTTTATCCCACTTGTATGCCACTATAAGTTCGGGGTCTTCTCTGTCTACAAAGATAGATACTCTTTCTGGTTCTTTAAAGTTACACCCTTCTGCGTAAGCAGATAGCTGCATCCCGTGATCATCATAGACAAGTTTAGATGCCTGTTTATTTTTTAACCCATCCTTAGTCTTAAAGTCAACAAATATTCCGGACTTAGAGTACAAATCTATCTTACCTCCGTACCCATCTGTTGAGCAGAATGAGTCTTCCGCAATCCATTCTTCATCAGGAAAGTTTTCATCTAAGTACTTCTTAATAACTTTATAGGCTTTCGTTTCTTTGCCACCCATAAACCCTTGTTCAATCATAGCGTGTATAATTGTACCACGTTCCGCAGCGGATTTACCAATAGCCTTAGAATCTTCTTTACATCTATAAGTAAACGCCTCTAAAGATTCACCGGGATCTTGTGTTAAAGTTATAGCAGAGTTAAGTGCCTGGTTTATCTTCCAGTTTTCTAAGGAGGGCTTTGCAGCCATCCCTATTATTGTTGTAACAGAAGGAACATACCCATGTTGTCGAGCATCTCGAAGAGTTGTATTTCTTTCTTTTCCGTTTGCTCCTATAATTGTATAAGTAGGCAGTCCTTCACTATCGTACCAATGTCCAGCCTCTGACTTGTTTTGCATTAAACACCAACACCCTCAACATCTACAAAAGCATCTACAAGTTCCGCATCTGCCTCGTTTAATTCCTGAGTATTGTTTTCTTTCCATCTGTCAAGAACATAGCCATCCGACCACTTAATCCAATCTTGAAAGCTCTCAAATGTCTTGCTGTCTTCATCGGCTAAATCAGTAGCCCCCTTTAATGTGAAGAGTATAGTCGCATAGGTTTGCGGAACAGATTCAATTTTAGATGATAAAGTAATGCTACGCTTTAAAAGTTTAGCTTCTATTGGAACTGTACTATCATTTTTTATTTGTTCTAGTACGTCCTTTAATGCGTTGATACTATCTTTGTTCTTTATGTCTAGTATAAATGGTATTTGCCCATCGTAACCGCTAACATCGTTTCCCGCCTCATCTAGTGCTGCGCCATTGAAGTTAATCGTGCCAAATAGTATTTTTGTTCTTTTAACAGAACGCATTAAATCTTTTATTTCTTGAGACAGGGCATCATATTCTTTCTTTGAATAATATCCTGAAGGTCTGCCAATGTTAAACGTACCCTTTGAGTCTTTAAGATCTCCATACAAGTTATTCGCCATAACTGTACGGTACATAACATTATCGATAGAGTCCCAGTGTGTCCACTGTTCCTTAAGTGCAAAAATTCTTATCTCCGGAGCTAAACAATAAACAAAAGTGTCATTAATTTTTAATTTAAATGTACCTACGGGTAAGACTTCCATCTTTTTTAACTTACCTGCCACTTCAAAATCTCCCATAACAGACGTATGAGTTATACTAAGCCTAGCTAGGTTAGATGATTTCTTACTGCTGCCCTCACTTTGAGTTGATACGCCCATCATGTCGGCTAGTGCTTGTCCTGAAGCACCTGCTATTTGTAATTCTGTATTCATAAATTTACCTTAATATATAATGTGTGAAAAGAGTTATAGTTATACTATACAATGTCATTTGTGTCAAGCCAATTAGAGCCTATCTTAGCTTCTAAAAGCATGGGTACATTCATTTTTACATCATAATTCTCCTCTATAATTTTATCTAAATCATTATTCATGTCTACTATAATTTGTATTACCTTTTCTTTCTCGTGCGGATGAACATCAATTACAGTAGAGTCATGCACAGTGTTAACTAAACAGGATTGCAATGGTTTTAATCTTTCTTCCATTTCCATTAGCACAACCGGAACAATATCACCAGTAGCAAAGCCCTGCACTGGGTAGTTTTTTATCATAGTAAAATGAGTTGGCTGTCCGTTCTGCCTACGCTCAACATCAGGGAAAGCATATTGTCGCCCCGATGGGGTAGTTATCTTTCTGTAACGCATCGCTTCATCNCCCAACTTCTTGTGCCATTTAGCTATGCCTTGATACTTTTCATTAAAATGTTTGTAGTATGCAGCTTCAGCTTTGCTTCTGCCCCAACCACTAGCCCCAAAAAGGGGAGCAAACGTGTGGCCCTTAGCCACCTGACGTGTTGTAGGCTGCCCTGCATTTCCTATAACTTTAGCTGTATAAGCGTGTACATCAAAGCCTGTGGCTATTTCTTTCATTGCTGTCTCATCCTGCGACAAATATGCCGCAACTCTAAACTCTAACTGTGCGAAGTCTGCTTCTAATATGTAACCGCCCTTCCATCGAGATACAAAGACACGCTTCACTGGAAACGTACCTCCTCTAGGCATGTTCTGCATGTTTGGGTTGCGACCACTGAACCTACCAGTAGATGTAATGTGCTGCGTTAGCCCAACGTGAAGAAAACCATTATCTTTTGTGTAGTTACTTATGCCATCAACAAAGGAGGACAAGTATGTTGATACAGCAGATAAACGTTTTATATCTTCTAAGAATTTTATACCGGATGCCATTTGATTAGTTTTAGCTGTGGCTATAAGTAAATCTAAATTGCCTTTACTCGTGCTAAAACCGTTATTACTTACCCAAGTTTTATTTGGTGGGTTAAATCCTAGACCAGCTAACTTATTAGTTTGTTCTAATTGATAGCCCCTGGCTAAACAGGCCGGACACCTATTAGACTTTTTAAAGTTAGAACCGTCCTTCTTTTTCTTGTATCTACTGCCTATACCATTACATTCAGGGCAACTAAATGCTGTTGTCTTTCTGATTAGTGTACTGTTAGCTGCTACAGCTTCTTTAAACTCAGCAATGTTATTTGTATATTCAAACAGATCAACCCATTCTTTCTTATCTATTACTTTTCTACTAAATATAACCTGCGATACTTGCTCTGGGCTATTAAGATTAATTGGAGTGTCACCCATAAGTTCTCGTATCTGTTTAAACAGTCGCCCCTCTATGTCTGTCTTCTCTTGTTCAAACTCTTTACGTACTACTTGAAGGGCGAGTCTATCCACTCTGAAGCCGGACATGTACATTCTGGTAAGGGTTTTACAGACTTTGAAGGTGGTGTCTCTAACTCGATCCATTCCGTTGGACTCGCTTTTGGAGAAGCCTTCGGTAATAGTAGCAAAGAACAGTTCGGAAGTAGTATCAATGTCGCAGCCAAGATAATGTGTAAGCTCTTTAAGGGGTATCTCATTGGTGTTGTATCCTTCTTTAAAATATTTCTTTAATGTATCATCTTTCTGAAAAGTCAGGTTTCTCCGTTCAGCACAGGCCAGTAAACTTAATGGCTGCTTCTGTCCTCGTTGTAATATATATTCAGCTAACATCGTATCGTAGATGTCCCCATCATATTTAAACCCACTAGCCCATAGCCACATTAGATCGTGCTGTGCATTGTGCATTATAAGTAATGTAGTTTCATCTAAGATAGCCTGTAGAAGTTTAGCATTAGCACCACTACGGTCAGTATACTCAATATGATCAAACGTAAGTAAATGTCGTTCACTAGGTACATCTACATTCTTAGTACCCACTTGAACCAAAAAGTTATTGGCCTCAAAGGGGTCCATATGTGTCTTGCCATTACGTTTAGTTACTGTGTTCTCAACATCTAAAACTAACCTCATTCCTTATGGCAGTCAGGGCAAGTTTCAGCATTAACACAACGATTATCTGGATCGGAAGGAAAATGTTCTACCTCATAAATTATTCCTCTGCCGTCACAGGTAAAGCAAGTAGTGTGTGGCTCTTCTAAGTTATCGTACATCATATCTTTCTCTCCTTTTATGCTGTGTATTGAGCTATGTCCCCTGCCAATTGGCAAGTTATACGTCCGTGAAAGCCGCCCTTCAGTTTATTCTTAGCTATATTTAAATGTCTCTCTTTATCTTCCATCTCATTCCCTTCAATAACCCTGTTCTTACCTATGAGTATCATCAAGTCAGCTTCAGCAGCTTTACCTGTCTTAGATCCTTCTAACATAGATTGGTCAGGCATAGCTAGACCTTCCGCTGCCGCACTAAGTTGTGACAACCAAAAGACAGCACAATTATATTCCTTAGCTATATTCCTGGCATGTATAGCAGCATCCCTAAGATAAACATCTGTCTTGTCACTAGTACGAGGGGCAAACTTATCCCCCATGTCAAGTATAACTATATCGGGCTTAGTAGCCTTAACTACAGCCTCAACCCAACTAAGATCTTTACCGGTCGAGTCCTTAATGTTTATGTTAGCATTAACCTTATCATAGCGTAGAGCAGCCTTGGCGTAGTTACCTTTTATCTCATCTAACGTCATAGTTGTTGCAGCAGATAAGTACCTAGAACCTACCCGATTTGCTGCTTCTTCGTTACATAAAACTATACACTTAGCACCTTGATCCGCAAAGCCGTGTGGGGAAGCTATAATAGATGCATGAAAGCTGGTCTTGCCTGTGTTTGGCCTCGCACCTACTATTACAAAATGACCGCCACTGATACCCTCTACGTTTCGTCTTAAGGTAGGGATGTTAAACTTCCATTGTGTCTGTGTTTCATTAGCTTTTAATAATGTATCTATGCTCATATCTTCAAACTCCACCTTTAGGTTGGGCGTAAAATCATCTTGGTATTGCTCAACAATCTTACGTAAAGGTTCTAAGCTACTCTGTGTACCATTAACAAAGTCAAACCCTATGTTAGCTACCTCTTCACCCACCACCTGTTGAAACATCCTAGATATTACTTCGTTAGCTACCTGGTTATTTAATGCGCTGCTGTTAGCTATTTTGCGGAATATCTTTTGGTACTGTTCTTTGTTAGATGTAGTAAGTGTCTTGTTGGTTGCGTAGAATAATGCCTCTAGGTCAGCTAATGATAATCCTTGATCATATGTTTCCATTGCATAATCAAGTGTTTGTTTTACTCTCCGGACATCTTTAGTAAATATTTTATCGGGACATCTAATACCTTTGTGTAATTCGTAGAACTCTCTGTCCATAAGAGCCTTTAATAATGATAACTCTGTCATGTAACCTTTCTTCTCCTGCCTAAGTATGCACCTTGCCTATCCCAATTAAAAAAACGCATTGGAAAAGGCCATAGATACCATTTCATTGATCGTGTTTTACCTGTATTCCAACATTCAGCAACTGCACCCCATCGTCCTTTTTGACACAGGCCCACACACGCTGCGTATGTTTTTGGTGGGTCAGGCAATAATGCTTGTAATGCCTGAGACTCTGCCTCTTCTAGCTCCCTATCTGACCACATTGTTTGTTATGCTGCTTTTCTACTGCGGTTACAACTAACACATAAACATCGAGCGTTGTCCAATGTAGTTCCTCCTCCCTTAGCCCAAGGTTCTATGTGATCAGCATCCATTTCATTTAACGTAATAGACTTATCGCATATCTGACATTTCTTTCCGGCTTTCTTCCAAACATATTCTCTTATCTCAGGAGTAAAGTTTCTTGTTTCGTCTAACTTTAACATGGCAGCACCACACTGGGAAATAAAAATATCGTACAATATTTGTACTCTATCTGCTAAACTTGTTGCGCTAGAAGTATGTTGCACTGATGCCATTATATAATTATCTAAATCCAAATTGTGTTGAGGGCTTTCTGCAAGTCTGTACTCTGTAAGTAAGTTTTCAAAATTTTCAAGAAACATACCTATTACTAAAAATTTATGTTCACTTCTGCTCGTATACCTATTTAAAATTCTTTTGATAAATACAAAGTATGGAATAATATTTGGAGCTTTTAAATTTAAATTAACAGAGGAACAAACCTCATAGTAGTTGCTTAGATCTTTTTCTACTTTAGATTCTATTTTTTTAAGGGATAAAGAATCAATATTTTTGTGATCATTGACTAACTTATCTAGTTCATTAGAGCCTAACTCACATACATCAATACTGTATGTAGCTTCCACATGGTTTAGCATAAGTATTTTACATGCTATTTCTAAATGTTTCATTCTTTTTGAACTAAACTTAACGGAGTCTTTAAAAAGGACGTGCTGCGTTAGGTTTCGGGCTAAGTCTAAATAAGTTTGGCTGTCAAAACTATTTCTTATTTCCATACGATTCAATGTTGTACCACCTTGTAACCGCCTAAACATATCTAATATTTTATGTACCTCTGAAGTTTGTATTTCAACAATATCTAATGTGATATTTTTAAAATGATCTTTAAAGTTATTACTCATATCAGAATATTTCATACCCGCTAAAGGATAATCTTCCTCAGATAGTAATTCATATCCGATTGAATCCTTTCCATATTTAAAATCAACAGACAGGGCAAAAGCATCATCCATAAAAGCAAATAAACTTTCCTTAAGTCTTTGTTTCCCATCAACTAAAGAATAACTATAACCCTCTGTATCCAACGGAGCAAAAGAACTATTATGTAAATAAATTTTAGGTGTATCATAGCCGTTTATAAGTGAGTCAATATATAATTGTTTCTGTGATAATGCCCAACGACAAGAATCAACCTGATAAAAAGGGGATAAGTTAATAATACGTCTTTGACTGTACGTTACTGCTAAACTTTGTTTTTTTGAAATGCACTTCATTTATATATCCTTATGCTTTAATTAAATTTGCTTGTTTGTATTGTGTCCGTTTTTCGAGAGCCTGTGCTGCACCTCTAAAGGTATTAACTAAGTAGGGCTTAACTGACTGGGGGTTTTGATGGCCCGACACCTGCATAATACCAGCGATGTCAACGCCTGCCTCTACCATCTCAGTTATACAAGATCTGCGTAAGTCCATAGCTAATAGGTTAGAAGGTAGCCCTGCTTTTTGCTTTATGTCAGATACAATATAACTAATTTCCTGAACCCCAAAGGCAGAGTATTCACCTTTAAAGGGGTTAGGTTTTGGGCATACATATTTCTGAAACCCCCAATAGCTTTCCTGTACTTGCAACATCCGCAACAAAGAATCCGGAATCAATAGATGTACTTCAGCACCTCTCTTTGATTGAACATAATCTATTCTCTTCTCAGCAAAATTAACCTTGTCCCAAGTAAGGGTACGCATATCTCCAATGCGCTGCCCCAAATCGTATGCCAACTGACATATCATTGCAATGTTACTATACTCTGGGTTTTCTTCCGGACTAGCTGAACGGGCAGTATCAACAAACTTTGTAATCTCAGCCTCAGACCATCGCACACTTCTAATAGAGTCCTTCTTTCTAGTTAGACCTAACGTGGCATTTCTATCTATCACTTCTTTTTGCATAGCAAACTTTATAACGACAGATAAAGCACTTACTCTTATGTTAGCTGTTCTTGTACCAACTAAAAGCCATTGATCATAGGCAGCGGAAACATGCCGTAAGGATAACTTACCTATCTTTATATCACCTAACTTAGTATTGTCCTGGACTATAGTATTACAAATCTTTCGCTGTTGATCCACGTAATCTCTTTGCGTTTTGAATACAAGCGCATGAAATTTTGGAGACTTCCTGTAATGCTCTATTGCGTCAAGCAAAGAGCTACTCTTCATTAGTTCTTTCATGTTGTTAAACCTTTCAATTTAATAATGTCTTCTTCTACTCTATATTTTATATCGTTATGCAATCGCATAGCAATAGTATTAACGCCTGTCCAAGACGCTACTTCTCGTTTGTATTGCAGAGTCTTGTTTGCTGCATCAGGGTCAAGTGCAATAATGATACGAACAAAATCTTGTAGATGCTCTGTATGTTTCACGCTTAATGATGTACCTAAGATAGCCATACCTGTGACATTAGGACACACACTACATATAGTGTTTGCACTGATTGCATCCTCCACAATTACTACGCATCCATTGGGCTGACCATTACATACCTGATAGACAGGTCTATAACTGTTTGGTATTTCACGATTGTACCGAAGCCACTTAGGTATTGCACCGTCTAACGCACGACCTGTTGCATCTATAATCTTACCTTTTTCTTGGATAGGAAAGAAGGCACGTTTATCTTTTACATCATACAGTAGATCTGTATCGTGTAACTTCCAACGATTAACAAAGTCATTCAATAACTTGTGCTGCTTAGTAGGCTGTATAACATATTCCGGTATATCCATAGGCAAAATATCTTGCTGTGAATTAAAGGAGTTTGTATTTAACTTTTTCTTAATAGTAGCGACTGACATCCCTTGGTATATCGAGTCTCTAACATCACAGCGCAAAGAAAAGCACTGATAGACTAAAGAACCCTCAATACAAGAGACACTTAAAGTATTTATACCTTTACAGTTGGGACAGTCACGCCTAGTACTCTGCCCCTCTTCAAGGGGCAAAGACTTTATATATTCTTTAATGTTACTCATCTTTTTTAGCATTTTCATGCTCTTCTATCTCTTGTTTTCTAACATTAAAGCACCATACGGCTGCCAAAATGTAAAAGATTATAAAGAAATATCCAGGTAAATACATTGCTTCATGGCTCATTTGTCTCTCTCCCTTTTAGCTTGCTCTAATAATTGCTGCTCTAATATTAATACACGTTCTTTTAGGCACTCAATCTGGGCGTGCATTGATTCAACCATATTTTCTAATTTAGTCATCTTTTTTTATCTCCTCTTTTAGCAATGCATTAGCCTGTATATTGTAATCTTTCTTCTCCTCTATTAGTTGTTCCAATACACTAATAGCTGTATTAATATGACCTGTACCACGATCTTGTATCTTCTTAGATAGTGTAGAGATTATATTATTAATAGCTGTTATGTCTTGTAAACATATACGTTCAATCTCTTCTCGTAAATTGTTATTCATCTTTATCCTCTCTTTCTATTTTAGTTACTAAATAATCAGAAAGTATATCTCTAACCATTTGTTGTCCGTGGGCATACATATATATCTTCGTCCAATATGCATCGTTTAGTTCTACCTTGTATCTAATCCACTCAGGTTTAGGAAATATCATCCGGACAACTCCTTAATTAAAAAATATAGTATCGCTATACACGCTATTCCTAATATTATTATTAGTCTTCTATATGTTAGTTTCATCTTGCTCTCTCCTCATAAATGTATGCCTATGGGCGGATAATTGTTTGTTACCTCTGACTATATTGTTGAGATTAATTTCACGCAACAAAGCATCACGTACCATGTTAGCTCTTGGTAGGCCACACTTCTTAGCAATCTCAATTGCAGTAAGTGGTATTTTTGAGCTATCTATAACAGCCAATACCTGAGCGGTACGTTCAGCCTGAACATTAGTTGCCCTAAACATAGAGGGAAACATATCTTTTTTAGCGCAAGTGTTACGCCATGATGCTGCATCTTTTCTAATTGCCTCACCTAGTAGTTCTTCATAATACTCCGGAGTGTAAGTTCGTGCTTTAAATGCCTTACTAAAGTCTAGAAAGTTAGTCATCTTTATTCTCCTCTAATTGTGTAACTACAAAAGCCTGACCTTCTATTTGCTTTAACTTAACTAATCGTTTCATTAAGACTTCGTGACGGTCAGTGGTTTTTAAATACGTCTTAAGTAGTTCTCGCATTTCATGCTCAATATTTTCTATCTCTCCACATAAACTCATTATGCTGCTCCTTTCTCTATTGATGTTACTCCGTTAAGAATATTAACTTCTGCTATTACATCTACTAACTCAAAGTATCCATCGTCTTGCACCCAATCACGCCACCCTTCACACCAATCTGATGTATCGTAATCAGTCCAGTCTTCAGAGCGATCTCTATTAATCTCCTCTAAAACTTTGGTTAAAGTCCATGTAAAAATGTTTCCTGTTTCAGTATCTCTTACCTTTATACTAGTCATCATGATGCTCCATCGCTATACTTTAATTCTTTAAAGTCTTTTTTATCTAACACCCAGTAGCGTTTGTATCGGTTATGCGTGATAGGGTTTCTTCTCCACGTACCTAAGATTTTATAGTTATCTTTTCTTAGGGTAGATATAACCTTAGTTAAGCTCGCTATACTATATTCTAGGATTGCTTCTCTATTCGATATAGAACCAGTTATACTTAGATGTTTAATTACTACATCAGTTTGTTTCATTTGGTGGTTTCCTTTCTTTATTATATTTTTGTTTTAATTTAGTTTTACTGACAAGTCAATCAGTTAATTTAAAAAGTTTCTCCGGACGATCATCTATTATTAGTTTTGCTGCCACATAAAAAATAAGAAACGATCATGCGTCATAGTTGTTCAAGGGTAAATAAAAAGCCCA
>JGI20151J14362_10003171_pt1 | contig 11322 bp, 9 predicted proteins | sample COG_01_FD_14362 | JGI IMG/M metagenome (IMG submission 14362) | reverse complement strand
TGTGACTTACGTAAGTTGTGACGAATGGTAAAGAGGTGCGCGAATAAACAACACGAGAGAGATAATACGAACAGATGATGATGATGATGATGATGATGATTACGCGTTTCGTGTGTGTATTACACAACAAACAGAACTTATAATTCTTTTAACTCAACGCCGCTTTACCGCCCACGATAACCACGCCCCACCCGCCTAAAATCACAAACACCAGATGTTCCTCCTTCCAGTTCCCCGGGTTCGTGGGATCTTGCCACGGGTAATTCACTTTCGGTGGAGCGTTTGGATCGGACGCAAAAAGTCTCCTCTGCTGTTGCGCGTGTTGTTGTTTGAAAGAAGTTGCGTTTGTGGTTCGGAGAGACCGTTGCGCGAGTCTGCGCAGAGCCGTGACGCCTGACATCTTTATATAAGTATTCGTTTATTGGTTTTTAATGGAGATTTTTGGGGATCCGATTCGTTACAATTTAAAGAGGAAACGAGATGATGTTGAGGACTTCTTTATCGTCGTCATCGTCGACACTACCCTCACCTTCGCGACCTCTGAGAAGAAGAAGGAAAAGTAAAAGCAGAGGCATTTGTGTGAACAGCAGCGCGAGCAGAGAGAACAGATACGAAACATCTTTCTCCTCCTCCTCCGCTTCTGGTGCGAGAGGTGTTGCGGCAAATTCTTTTCCCCGCGATGATGATGATGATGATGATGTTGAAGAAGTCGTGCACACGGTCGCCCCGGGAGATTCGCTCTACGGCGTGGCGATTGCCTACGACGTGGACCCGAGAGATTTGATCGTGAGTAATCGTAGCAGTTTTTGCAGTCGTAGTCGTAGTAGTAGTAGTAAACGCAAATCGTGCATCAGTTTTGTTTTTGAATTTTTAATTCAAAAATATGCGACGAGTAGTATTGAGAAGAATAAAATGTGACTTCTCTCCAATCTGACTTTCTCTCTCTCTCTCTCTCTCTCTCTCTCTTTAATTAACAACAACAGGCGGCAAACGCGAAGACATTGGGCGGCTTCGAGTACGTGCTTCCGGGACAACGACTGGTCGTACCCGGACGACGGCGAGGAGGAGGATTAGGAGGACGGCAACGACAACAACACCAATCGAGGACGACGGGGATGAAAAATTTAGCGCCGAACAACAACGGTAATAACATTAGTAGCAGCGTAGTAGTGGGACAACAACACGGCGGAGGAGTGGGAGCGATGACGACGACGACGGCGGTGGCGAGAATGCCGACGATCGTGACGGCGGTGTCGTTTGTTTTTGGCCTCGCGTTTGGTCTGTTTTTGTTTTCGCGAGAACGAGAATAATAAATTGATTTTTGTTAGTTGCGATGATGATGATGTGTATATTTTCTTCTATATAATATGATACAATTTCAAAGTCTACGTGTGTACTACTACTCTAATATATATGCTCTCTTCTCACTGCGGCGGCGGCGGCGGCGGCGGCGGCGGATGCATCCCTCCGTGCATTTGATTTATCATCGCCATCGGCGCCGCGTTCATGCCCATCATCATCCCAGGCGGCGGCGGCGGTGGTGGCATTCCTGGCATCCCACCACCCATCATCATCATCCCTGGAGGTGGTGGAGGCGGCATCCCCCCCGGCATCCCCCCCGGTATCCCGCCTCCGACGACGCCCATCCCGGCGAACCCGCTCATTCCGGTCGCGCTCCCGTCTGAAAACATCGCGTGCGGTCTCAACTGTCTCCCCCCGTACCCGCCATTATTCTGCATCCCAGCTTGCGCTAACAACCGTTCCGCTTGACTCCCGTGCCTCTCTCCGTTCGTATCTTTCTTATACGCGTACACGACCGTAATCTGTTTCCCGGCTAAAAACTGTCCGTGCATGGCTTCAATCGCGCGATCGCTCGCTTCGAACGAATCAAACTGCACGAATCCAAACCCTCTGCTCTCTCCACTCTCCGGATCTCGTTGCACTTTCGGTGCCGTAATCACCGACCCGAACGCGCTAAACGTATCGTACAACATCTTCTCGTCGATTTCCGCATCTAAATTCCCCACGAACACGTTCGCGCCGACGCCGACATCTCCTCCTCCTTTCCCTCCATCTTGCGACGCTTTGTTCACTCGAATCGGTTTCCCGAACACTTTAATCATGTTCAATATTTTCACGCAGTATTCGCAATCTTCCTCTCGTTTCATTTCCACGAACGCGTACCCTTGGTGCGAGGACGTCACTCGGTCTTTCGGCACGTACACCGACGCCACCGGTCCGCATTGGACGAAGAGTTCCCAAAGGAGTTGCTCATCCATTTGCGGATCCAAATTCCCGACGTACATGGTCGCGTCCGCGTTTTTCTCTTGCGAGTGTTGCCCTAAAGTGTTCGCGCCGGCGGAGACGGTAATTCGCCCGCCGGCGAGGCCAGACATTGAATTCGATGCCCCCGATGATGTCATTTAATCTTCTTTATACTACTACTCTACTAATGAGGAAAAATTTGGTGTCTTTTTTCCCTCTGGAGCCGCCAAAAATGCTTCATTCTTGTGTCTTTATTGCGCTCTCATCAAACATCGTTTTAACTCGTTCTCTTCTCACCGAGGAGCAAAAGTGTCGGTTTATACACGCGCACACGTAATAATGCGTCCTTTGGAGGAGTCTGAAGTCGCGCAAGTGTTTGAAAAGCTCTTCAAATTTATCGGGAAGAATTTACGAAACGTTCTCGAATCGTCGGCCTCGAGCGGAGGAGGAGAACGAAAAGGAAAAGGAAAAGGAAACGATTCAGACGACGACGACGACGACGAAGAAACAGGAGGCGTTGGATTTTGTTTCCGCTTGCACAAACAAAGAGTCTATTACGTGAAAGACGAAATCGTCAAACGAGCGACGAATATTTCTCGCGAGCAATTGGTGACTTTAGGGCAAAACATAGGGAAGTTCACGCACTCCGGGAAGTTTCGCTTAACCATCGGCGCTTTAGATTTATTAGCACAACACGGGAAATATAAGATGTGGGTGAAACCAACGTCGGAAATGTCGTTTTTATACGGGAATCATCTATTGAAATCCGGGTTAGGACGAGTGACGGAGAACACGCCGACGAATCAAGGGGTGGTTATTTTGAGCATGAGCGACGTTCCGCTCGGGTTCGGCGTGTGCGCCAAGTCGACGCAGGAGTGCAGGAAAGCGGATCCGAGCGCGGTGGTGTGTTTTCATCAGGCGGATATCGGGGAGTATTTGAGAGCGGAGGATGACATGGTGCCAGGGAAGAAAGAGTAATGTAGCTTAATAATAGTAGCAGTGTGTATTTTGATTCATCATTACAAAGTAGTTTTACGTTCTTCACGTTTGTTGCAAAAATCCGCCCAAATGTTGTACATACAGCGTGCGCGCGCGCGTCTCTCTCTTTCTCTCTTATCTTCTTCTTCTAAAAATCTACGAGTGCTTTCTAATCAAGAACAATTCACGTCCTCGTTCTTCTTCTTTCTCTTCTTCTTCTTTTTCTCAATCGTCCAAGAAGGAATCACGATCACCGTTGTCGTCGTCGTCGTTCCGTCTGGAACCTCGTTGTTGTATCCGTTGTTTTTTCTGAACACCAAGTAACGCTCTGGCCGCGTGTTCGGTGTTCAAAGAACCGTCGTCGTCGTCGTCGCCGTTATTGCTGTTATTGTTGTTGTTATTATTATTGTTCCCCGCCGGACTTCTCGGCGCGAACACCAAAGAACGTCTCTGTTGTTGATGTTGTCGTCCTCTTCTTTCACCGTTTCTCCCTCCCGCGTCCATCGTCGCGTTCTCTTCGTCGTCTCCATCGTCGTCCGCTTCCATCTCGTCCTCTTCTTCTTCCACGGGTATTCGAAACCTTACAATCACGCTATCTTGCGACTCCTCCGCGGTGCCGGTTTCTTTATCCACGACCACCTGTCTCGCGCTGTAAAATCTGTGCACCATTTCCAACCGTCGCGCGTTATCCGCAAAGCCAAAGAAAACGACGTCTGGTCTCGTCATCGTTCCGAGAAATCCTTTCCCTAACTGCTTGGCGCTTAAAATGCCTCTCGTCGCCACCGGAGGAAGAGAAGCGTTGTTGTTGTTGTTGTTGTTGTTGTTATCATTAGTATCGTTTGTATTTTGCTGCGTTTGTACAGAATAGTGATTAGTACTATTCTTATTCCTGACCGCGACTGCCCGCATCTCGGCTAACCTCAACTGCGCGGTTCTCGCAGTCGTCGTCCCTCTTCTTCTTTTTCTTCTCTCTCCTCCCTCCTCATTCTCGTCGTCGTGGTCATCGTCCACCTCTACCCTGGGCGCAACCGGTACCCCTCTCAACTCCACCCCTGCGCTCGCCGTCGCCGTCTTCTCTCCCGCGATGTGCACCGCCCCTTCTCTCCCGACCACCACTTCCACTCTCGCGCTGACAAACTTCAACCGTTCCGTCGCTTCTCTCAACACCGACGCGGACTGATAATCCAAGTCCAACCAATACGGAACTTCTTCGAACCGTCTGGTATCGATCGCCGCGGCGATATCTTCCACGTCTTTTCGATTCAAAGGGCCGTAAATCGGAACGTCTTGGACGATATCAATCTCCCCGCCGAAGGACGAGAAGCACAAGACCGGCGTTAAGTTTCCTTTATTATTATTATTATTCGTTTTATTCTCCGTATCGTCTTTCCTTCTTTTATGTTCTCTTCTCAGTAACTTCACGTGCGCGCCCGTGGCGTTCACGTTCACCAGTCCTTTCACCACTCGTAACAACCCGTTGCTGTCCACTTTAAAGGCGATTTGGTTCTTCACCGCGGAGGAGCACACGTACGACTTTTGTTCGAATATTATTTGATTTTGTTGTTGTCCACTGTTCGTGTTGTTATTCGTGTTGTTCTCAAAGATGCTCACGTCCGCGTGCGCGTCCACCCCTCCGGTCTCTTCCGGGCGTAACACGAGGGACATTTGCGTTGGATTGAAGTACAACGTGACGACGTTTTTGTTCATCTTTTCGAAGAGAGGGAGCAATCGGTCGAGCCAAGCCAGGCCGAGCTGCGTGATTTGGCCTCTCAGTTTCATTTTTACTGAGATTCGTATCTCTCCTTCTCTCCTGCTCGACTTCTTTGCGCTCAAACTCTCTCCTTACTCTCCTCGANACGAGAGTGGAGAGATTTTTGAATTTTCCAAGGGGCAGCCCCGTGCGAGAAAATGCTTCATTACGTAGAGTCCTCATTCGTATGAATACACAGAACAGACTTTCGCAGATATAACAACGCGACTAAAAACAGCAGCGCGAGACATTTCGCAGCACATATATACTGCGTTATTGCTTTTGCGCGATTTTTTTTGATGACGTCTGATGCTACCGCTGCTATTCTGAGAGAGAATGCATCTCATCATCGTCGCGATGATGCGGTACTCGTGGAACGGAAACGAAACGAGATTCAAATCTGGGAGCGCGCGTACGAACGCAAGCACGAGAGAAAACCAACCAGAAAAGACGTGGAGGAAAACGAGAGCGTGAGAAAGATGTACCGAGAGTATAAAGAACTCGTGGTATCGATGACGAGCACGTGCACCACGAAGAGTATTCAGAATAAGAAGAACAACAACAACGGGAAAGGAGGAGGAGATTTCGAAAATTTTCATCCCACTGCGAAGAAGGAGGAATACGAAAGCGACGGGGAGGATGAAGTCATCGAAGCGACGCCGCCGAGGAAACAACGACACATAAAACAACAACAGCACAACAAATCATCATCGTTTTTAAAGTCGTCGTCTTTGCCGTCGTCCGTGGTATCATCTGCAGAGAAGAAGAAAAACGCCGCGGAAGCCGCCGCGGACGAAGCTTCTCGTTTCGCTTTGAAAGAAGAAGCGAAGAAGAAAACGAAACCGTTTTAGTAGTACCACCAGCACCACCGCCGAGTTTAGTGATGAGGATGAAAAGTAATAACAACAAAGGTATTATTGCTGGCGATTTTTCTTCGTCCTCCTCGTTCGCGACCATCGCGAATAAGCAAAAGAAGAAGACATCATACGAGCCTTTACTTTGCGAAGAGGACGAGAGAAATCGAGCGAAGGAAAGATTCGGCGCAATGAAGAGACGGGAGATGCACGCGATGGAAAACGTCAGTTTAACGAACGCTTTGAAAGAAGACGTCGTCGTCCAGCCGAGGAAGAAGAAGAAGTTGGTTGTTCGAGAAGAACAAAGAGTGGTCGTAGGAAGAGCAGCAGCGGCAGCAGAAGAAGAAGAAATAGAAATAGAAAAAGAAGACGGAAACTCAGCAGCAATGATGAGAGAAGGAAGTAAGATCAACACAGTATCGAAAACAGCCGATGATAATGGAGGAGCAAAAACGACGACGACGACAAAACTTCCACCGACGTTTTCACCGCCAAAGAAAACCGCGGCGCAAATCCGGGCGGAGCACGCGAAAAAGAAGTCGGCGTCGCCAAGAAAACGGCAAAATTCCGAGGCGTGAGCGAACACTCGCGACGCAAGACGTACAAAGCGCCAAGACGGAGAGCGGGTAGTGCTAAACGCGCGCCAAAAGTGTACACGCGCGACGCCGCTCGAAGTGGTGGCTCGAAACACCTCAACGCGGAAAGGAGAGAGCGAAACGCAAAAGGCAAAACCGGGAAATTTTCCGTCGGCGAGGGCGACGATGATTTGTATAGCAGTAAAAGCAAATACGACGATGGCAACGACGAGGACGACATCGAAAGGAATAAGCTGGACGCTCTGGCCGCGGAAAAACGCAAAAGATTAGAGGAGTTGAACGACGACACTTTGCAAAAATACATCGCGGATGTTCGCGAGTGCCTCTCTTTCGTTGCCGAGAAGAAAGGAGTACAAAGTATGGACGATACGAACGACGACGACGACAACGACGACGACGACGAAACAGCGGTATTGAAAGAGAAACTGCGCTTGGTTTTAGAGCGTGGATTTGGGTTTCCGGTGTTCAAACCTGGACAAATAGACGTGATTTTACGCGTCTTGAGAGGCGCGAACACGTTAGCGTTGTTGCCCACGGGCGCCGGGAAGTCTCTGACGTACCAACTTCCGGCGTTGCTGTTACCTGGGATCACTTTAGTTATTTCGCCTTTACTTGCATTAATGTCCGATCAAATGCGCGGTTTACCGCCGGCTTTAAAAGGCGCGTGTTTACGTTCGGACGCGTCCTACGAAAAGACGGAGGAAACGCTAGAGGAGGTGAAAAGCGGTAACGTTTCGATTTTATTCGTTTCTCCGGAAAGACTTTTGAACGAGAAGTTCTTGTGTGCGCTGCGTGAATGCCCGAACGGAGTAAGTTTAGCGTGCATCGACGAGGCGCATTGCGTCTCGGAATGGTCGCATAACTTTCGACCGGCGTATCATCGACTCGGCTCGATTTTGTTCAATCGAGTGATGAGGAGTGGGATGAACAACAACAACAACAATGGTAAAATGTTCCCAGTGCTAGCGCTCACAGCGACGGCGACGAAGAAGACGGAGATGAGCTTACGCGAGACTTTGAATATTGCCCCCGAGAACGCGCTCAGAAACGATGCCATTCGCGATAACTTGTCCTTATCGGTTATCCGCGTGCCGTCGTGCTCGCGAAATTCAACGCTTTTACACTTCTTGCAAAAAGATCATCCGAAAGGAGCGGCAATAGTGTACGTTGCGTTCAAAAACGAAGCAGAATCAGTTGCGAATTACTTGAAGGTTCAGGGCGTGGTCGCTCGTCCCTATCACGCTGGTCTCGATAAAAGTGAACGCCACAGAACGCAAATGCAGTTTCAAGAGAACAAAGTTCGCGTGATTGTTGCGACGGTTGCTTTTGGCATGGGTTTAGATAAACCGGACGTTCGATATGTGATAAACTACGCGTTGCCGAGGTCGCCGGAAGCGTACATTCAACAGTGCGGCAGAGCCGGTCGAGACGGAAACGAAGCGCATTGCTTGACTTTTTTGGATCCGGAAGATTATTTACGGTCGCGGTCGTTGACGCACGCGGACGGGTGCGATGTCACGAGCATTCGAGATCTCATGGAAATTGTATTTCTCGGCAACGGCGACGTTCTGAAACCGAAGACGACGCAAAAAAAGAAGAAAAAGCAGGTAAGTGAAGAAGTCTTCAGGGACGAGGACGACGATATTGAGAAAAGGAAGACGGATTACGACGCTTACGGTAATTGGATACCGAAGCTCGGGCGCATAAAACCGGACGTCATCGCACCAGTTATTGACGTAAAACTCGAGGCAATAGAAACAGCGTTATCGTGCCTGGAATTGTGGGGCCGGGACGCGCAGTCGATAACATCTCCGGGTTCTCGCGACGTAAAATTGGACGAGGAGTATTCAAATTTACTGCGCGTGCTCCCAGATTTCCGCTCTACGTGCGAAATACGCTTCTTCGGCCGCGATCCGAAAGAGATTGCAAAGCAAAGCACGCTCGTAGATGCTATTCTGAAGCTCTGCCCGGAGCCAAAAGCGGACGGTGCGAGAATCTTTGACATTTGCAAAGCGGCATTTCTATCCAACTGTTCTCTCGATGACGTCGCGTTCCAGTTGAAAGCTTTGCGAGATAATAGAGAAGCGGGATACGAAATTCGCGACCGAGCGCTCGGTTTCGAGATTTTACGAGATCCACCGAAAGGGGATAAATTGCGCAAACTAGCGTTTGATTTAACCAAGCGCTTGGATGCAGTAGAGAAAGGTAGCGTTGGTAAACTGGATGCGTTGTATTCGGCGTTGGATTACGCCGCGGATGCAGAAGCAGACGACGTGCAAGGCGCTCGATTGCGCGAAAGTTTGAAGTGGTACTTGAACGCAAGCGAAGAGGAGGGGGAGGAGGAGGAGGTAGAAAGAGTTGAAGAAGATCCGAGTGGAGGAGAAGAAGACGTGCCGGTTCGCAGGGTTGCCGAGGGAGCAAAACGCCCGAAGTGCGTGTTAACGGAAAAGCGGATGCTCGTCGCCGACATTCGCGAAATACTCACGCATCGCAGAGACGGTAAAGTCGGTGGCGCCGGTATGCTTCGCGCTCGCGCCGTCGCGCGCATTTTACACGGTATAGGGTCCCCGAAGTACCCAGCCGCGGAATGGCGAAGAGGTAGTTCCGCACATCTGTGGGAGCGCCATCGAGACGTCGATTTCTATACCGTCGTTGAAATGTGCAACGCCGAGATCTTGCGCGTAAGAGGCGTGGTGCCTACGAGCGATACTAAGAATAGCGAGTAGAATACTAGTAATAGATAGTTTTTAGTAGTAGTAAAGGTACACTTTAATTTACAGGAGGGATCATACTCATCGTTACGATTGCGGGGGCGACTCGGGCTTACCGAGCGTCGTCGATTTAGACGACGACGACGACGGCAGTGGTGATGGTGGTGGCGGTGTTTTATTTTTTCTTCCGCTCGTCGTTCCTCTCGGCGAGCACGTGCTAAAGAGATTCCCTAAACCGAACAAGTCCGATGCGGACGCGGCGCTCTTTTGTTGCTGCATTTCGTGCGGATCTTTATCCGGAAACAATTCGTATTTGACGGAATCTTTACTATCTTTTTCGCTCACGTCGTCGTTTACGTCGTCGTCGTCGCCGCCTAGGTGAGAGGACGTCGTCGTCACCGACCCGGTCGGGGTCAACTCGTGCGGGTCAACTTCTCCTCTCCCGACGGTCCTGACCGTGAACGAGGATCGCGCGCTTTCCATAGTCTTCGCGGCCATTTTTGCCCCGCTCTCCGTGGTTTTCTTCACTCCGTCGTACACCGTCGTAAAACCGTCGTCCAAGAACTTTTTACTCATCATGAACCCGTCTGAAACGCCGTTGGTGATGAGATTCAAACTTTCGTCTTGAAACTCGACGATAATTCTTTGCAACACGCCTTGCGCGATTCGTTTCCCGAACGCCTTCCCGGTGCCCACGAACACTTTATCCACCATTTCAAACTTGTTCACCTTGAAAGACGTTTGCGAAACCGTTAATATTTTCACGTTCCAATCGATTAATCTCGTCTCTTTCACTCTTAGAACCAATGGCCTCTTTTGCATCATCTCGATTGGATCTTCTTGCACGCGGTTTATCATCGTCGCGTACCTCCCAAGCGCGGTCAGTTTATCCGTCACGTCCGTCGCCACCGCGCCGATTTCTTTCACAACTGAACCGGAAATCTCGATCGTCTTATTCGCCGCCTCTTGAATCTTCTTGTTCGCGTCTTCGATTTGCGTTTGAACTTGAGATTGAAAATAGGAAAATAAACCGTTGTTGTTGTTGGTATTCTTCGCGTTTGACGTCAAATCCTCCTCCTCCTCGCGCGTCCCAGTAGCATTCGTCCCTTTCGTCGTCGCAGCTTCATCTCCTTTTGCTTCTTTTACCGATGACGACGACACCGACGACGATTTTATCCCTTTTTTCTTAAACACCCGAAAGTTCCCTCTCCCTCTCCACTCCTCGACGAACACGTCCACGCCTCTCAATACCATCGAGTCGACTTTCGCGCTCAAAAATCCAACCGCGAAATTTTTATCCTCCATGAACTGCATCATCGGCACGAGCGTGAAAAACGAACACTTGAACGAAATCTGTTGCACGCGCATGAAGTACGGGGACGAAAATTCCGGGATCTTGGTCTTCTGTATCTTCGCCGCGTTTTCACGTTTTTCCTTTTTTTCCTCCTTCGTGGCCGCTTCATCAGCCAAAGCACCGAAGATGTCATCATCATCCTCCTCCTCTTCGGAAACGCAGTTCCCGACGTGTACGTCAAAAACGTCCACTCGGTTCCACCGAAACTTCACTCGTTTCAGAGTCACTTTTTCGCTTTCCGGGAATACGTTTTTCTCGAGTAACGCTAACNCGTATTCGGTGACTTTTGCGTCCACGTATCGCATCATCTGTGCGCGATTCAAGTACAGAAATGCGACACTCACGAGTACGAATTGGAGGATGGAAAGGACCAACTGCGGGTGCAAAAGAGTCTGGAAAAGAAGGCGGTGCGAAAAAGCGAGGAAACGAATCCACAGAGGAAGCGTTTCCTCCATCTTTTTATGACTGCTTATGTGTGTGTGGTACTTTAAAAGAGAGGATCTTTTCTGGGGAAATGTGATTTGAGAAATGTGTGTCTACTCTAAATTCTATATCATGTGCTACGTGCTACAACTGCTCTCCCTCTTCCTCTTTTTTTGCCTCTTTTTCTCCTTCTCGCGACGCCTCTTTCTCTCCTTTTTCTCTTTCCTTTGCTTTCGCTTCTTTTCTTCTTTTCTCTTCTTCTTGGTGGTCTTCTTCTTTAACGAATGTGATGATGATGATGATGATGATGATGATGATGATGAGTCAGAATCGGAATCAGAATCATCCCTAAACTCCTTCTTCCTCTTCTTTCTCGTCCTCTTCGTACCGT
>JGI20151J14362_10003157_pt1 | contig 11340 bp, 10 predicted proteins | sample COG_01_FD_14362 | JGI IMG/M metagenome (IMG submission 14362) | reverse complement strand
TCTGAGCCAATGATTATGGCAACAAAACGTCGCATTACGCTTTTGAAGTCCTACATCAGCAAACTGAAAGACAAGACAATACAAATTGAATATATTGCTCATGATGGTACCACTACATCATTCGATTTGAATTTGGCCGAACTCGATTACTGCACAATAGGAACGAATAAAAAGGACGAGATTATTTGTAATAATGTTATAAAGTCAATAACTTCCAAGGTTCAAAAGTCAGTCGACGATCTGGCAATCGGTATTAACACGTTTTGGAGGGACTATGTGGATGGATTGGTGGAGAGATTAGACGCAATGAAAGTGATTACATCTTACATCACAATGATGGATGTGTTACAATGCAAGGCATATACCGCACACAAGTTTAATTATTGCAAACCGGAAATCGTAGAGGGAAAAGAAAAGGCGTTCTGTTCATTCACTGGAATACGCCACCCGCTCATAGAGCACATCCAAACAAGCGAGGTGTATGTTACGAACGACCTTACACTTGGAGACGTCGAATCTGAAGACGGGCTGCTTCTCTACGGAACAAACGCAGTTGGAAAGACTAGCTTCATCAAATCGGTGGGCATTTCCGTTATCATGGCGCAGGCTGGTCTTTTCGTTCCGTGCGCATCATTTAGGTATTCGCCGTATACCTACATATTTACGCGAATATTGGGGAACGACAATTTATTCAAGGGTCTCTCGACATTCGCGGTAGAGATGTCAGAACTCCGCACTATCATTACACTATCAGATGAAAATAGTCTTATCCTCGGCGATGAATTGTGTTCTGGAACAGAGAATGATTCGGCGCTCAGCATATTTACGGCAGGTATCGAAACGCTTCACAAAAAGAGAAGCACGTTTATGTTTGCGACACACTTTCACGAGGTCACCCATTACGACGAGGTGACCTCGTTGGAAAGACTGAAGTTCGCGCACATGGCGGTGCTTTATGACCGTGAAAATGACACATTGGTATACGACCGAAAACTGAAGGAAGGTTCGGGTAATACGATGTATGGATTGGAAGTCTGCAAATCGCTCAGTATGCCCGAAGAATTTCTCTCGCGAGCACACGATATTCGCACAAAATACAACAAATCCGCGCAGGGATTATTATCGCAAAGTGCGAGTCGTTACAACAAAGGAAAATTTGGCGGTAAATGTGAAATATGTAATGTGAACCACGCAACAGAGGTACACCATCTACAGCACCAAGCGCGGGCAGATACAGAAAACGGTTATATATCAACATTCCACAAAAACCATCTCGCCAATCTCATCAACATTTGTGAGAAATGTCACACAAATATCCATCGTGACAATAAAGAACACCGTGTCCAAAAAACAACACGCGGATACAAAATAGTCGAAATTTAATCTCTCCACCCATTGTATATAAAGTATGGTCAACAACGCAACTAATAACCATCCGTCTATGGTGATCTTACCATTGGTTATCATATTGGTCGCATACATATTTACATTGAACAAATCAGAAGAGTTCGCTAGGTTTATGAGCGTTTTCAATGAGAACATCGAGAAGGTAGTATTCATTATTTTGGCAATGTTGGTTGGAATATACTTGCTTCGTATGCATGGTATTGGTGCGGAAGCATTTTGTGGTGCCGATAATCCGTCGCAGGAGGATGAATGGTGCAAATCTCTTGTGTCGGGTAAGAATTGCACCTCTACGAGTTGCTGTGTTTTGTTGAATGGAACGAAGTGCGTTGGTGGGTCTAGCAAAGGACCCACTTTCTTGACGAAGAACGGCGCAAATATCGATTTCGATTACTTCCAATACAAATCCAAAAATGACGGTTCTGTTCAATGTAGAGGAAAATGTCCCAAATAAGTATACTCTGTCATTTAATCAATATGCAATAAATTAATTTATAAAAATTGATTTATATAATATTAATCACAGTTATATATATCAACTATGATTATTCCCGTTAAGTGCTTTACGTGTGGCAAAGTCCTTGCGAATAAATACCGCTATTACGAACGTGAGGTGCGCAAGAGAAATATGGCGAATTCGGCAAACGTAGACGATGTTGTCTATCTTACCGAAGATAATAAAGACAAGACGCCCAGCGGAGAAGTTTTAGACAATCTCAAATTAGACAAGATTTGTTGCAGGAGGCATATGTTGACACATGTTGACATTGAATAAAAATATAGCAATTATATATACGTATTGATGGGTCGTTCTAATTACAGACGCACGAAACGCAAGAGCACGCGCACATACGCGAAGCGCAAGAGCACGCACGCGAAGCGCAAGAGCACGCACGCGAAGCGCAAGAGCACACGCGCGAAGCGCAAGAGCACGCGCCGGCAACAGAATGGAGGTCGGAGCACATTTCTTCCTAGTGATATGGTGAACATGACCCGAACTATGTCTTCGGGTCTCGGTGGCGTAATGGGTGCCATAAAGGGCGTAGAATTGGCACCGCATCCTGGACCAACGCTAGGACATCTTATTTCCAGATAAACAAGACAATAATATATTTCATTAATTTCATTATTTTATTATTTCCATTCGATTTTCGTTTCATTTTATTTTTTCCTCGCGCTATTATATAATGAAACTCGTTAAAAAGATTCAGAAACTTTGCACACCGGCATACGTTTATTTAGTAATTTCGGTGGTTGGTATGATTGCGATGATGTTTCAAAACGCAGGAAATACGAACACCTACTGCGTAGGAAACTTTGAGTGCGAGGTTCCGAATACTGCCGCGGTCTTCATTGCGGAGGCGATATATATCGCGTTCTGGACCTTTATATTGAACGTGCTTTGCAAGGCAGGTTACAAGAAGGTGTCCTGGTTCGTTGTCTTGATACCATTTGTTTTGATGGCGATTCTTATTGGCATGATGATGTTGAATGGTCTTCGTGTTTAGACAACATTACAACATTACAACATTACAACATTACAACATTACAACATTACAACATTACAATGTTTTTATTCTTACAATGTTTTTATTCTTATTATATTATCTTGCTATCTCGGTAATAATAAGAAATACGGTCTAAAAAATAGTGAATGTATATTATATATGACTGAAGAAGAGAAAGGGGGGGAAATCGATGCCAAAATGATTGACATAGAAATGATAGACCCAACTGATGCGGATGTGGACGCGGGCGCAGACCCAACTGATGCGGATGTGGATGCGGGCGCAGACCCAACTGATGCGGATGCGGATGCGGGCGCAGACCCAACTGATGCGGATGCGGATGCGGATGCGGATGCGGATGCGGACTCAAACAGTATAGATGTAGATAGAACAAACCTCTTTGTGGAGAGAGTGGTTGACAAATACTTCGAAGACAACCCCGACTCATTTGTCAAACATCATCTAGACTCCTACAATGAATTTTTCACTGGTGGCGGGATAAACCGTATCTTCAAAGAAAAAAATCCAATCCGCATTTCGAAAAATCATCCGAAGCAAGATGATGGGAATGCGGATAATAAAAACACCTCTGATTACGCCACAACCGAAGATTTTGACAAACAATGTAATATATGGTTAGGTGGTAAGGACGGTAGCAAAATTTATTTCGGTAAACCAATCATTTACGATGACGAGCGCGCACATTACATGTATCCTAATGAGGCGCGATTAAGAAATATGACCTATGCTTTTACAGTTCATTACGACGTTGAGGTGGAATACTTTATCAAAGAACAAGGAGGGGAACATTCGGAGACACCGGCAAAAACCATAACGATTGAAAAGGTATTTCTAGGAAGATTCCCTGTGATGTTGATGTCGGATTTGTGTATATTAAAGGGGCTCGCACCACAAATGCGTTTTGAACTTGGCGAGTGCAAAAATGATCGCGGTGGTTATTTCATCATTGACGGAAAAGAGAAGTGTATTGTATCCCAAGAGAAATTTGCGGATAATGCGCTTTATGTGAGGGACAAGGTGAATGATACATACAGCCATTCGTCGGAAATAAGGTCGGTGTCGGAGGACCCATCGAAGCCCGTCCGCACCCTTCAAGTGCGCATTGTTGCTCCGAGCACCACTTATCGCAATAATCAAATCGTTGTAAATGTCCCGAATGTGAAGAAACCAGTTCCACTGTTCATCATGATGCGCGCGTTAGGAATTGAGTCCGACAGGGAAATCATAGAAATGTGTTTGCTCGATATGGAGCGTAATAAAGAGTTGATTGATATATTTATTCCCTCGATTCACGACGCGGGAAAGATATTCAATCAAGAGATGGCGCTCACTTACATTGGGTCACTAACAAAAGGGAAAACATTAGACCACGCTTTTGAAATCGTGAGCAACTATTTTCTGCCTCATATTGGCGTGATGAACTTTCGCGACAAGGCCTTCTTTCTCGGACATATGGTGAAGAAACTATTGGGTGTTTTCACCAAACAATCGAAGCCGACAGACCGCGACAGTTTCCGTTTCAAACGAGTGGAGTTGCCTGGCGCCCTGTTGTATGATCTTTTCAACGAGTACTACACGATACAGCAAAGAGATATCTTCAAGAAGATCGACGCGAAGTATCACTTTGATAAAATCAGTTTTACAGACGAAAAATTCACAACACTCGTCACGAACGAGAACTATCGCGATTACTTTTCCGATAAGATCGTCGAGTCAGGCATGAAACGCGCATTGAAAGGAGATTGGGGTGGAGCGGTGCATACGAAGCGTGTGGGTATTGTGCAAGACCTGAATCGATTGACTTTCAACTCCGCAATGTCGCATCTCCGCAAAGTCAATCTTGATATGGACGCCAGTGCCAAAGTGGTTGCACCGCGCCATCTCCATTCGTCGCAGTGGGGTATTATCGACCCACTCGACACGCCCGACGGTGGAAACGTGGGACTACACAAGCACATGTCGATAGCTGCTTCCATTACATCGGGAACTTCAGCAGAAAGTATTATAGAGTGGTTGCAAACAAACAAAAACAAAAATATCAATATGAGAAAACTTGGCGACTTGTTTCCTCGACAAGTCGGGGGTAAAACAAAGGTCTTTGTAAATGGTAGATGGATAGGTATAGTTGATAATCCAAAGGAAGCCGTTGACATCCTCAAAAAATATCGCCGAAGCAATCTAATACCGCTCCACACAAGTATCGGTTGGTTTGTTGCGGAAAACGCAATAGAAATATTCACGGATTCTGGACGGCTATGTCGCCCCATATTTTATATCGACAATAATAAGGCAAGTTATGACAGGGACAGCGTGAGCGAATATATTGAGAAGAATGGCTTCACTTGGAAACAGTTGGTCGGCGGTTTTGCTAAGAAAAAAAGGGAGCGGGCGAATAATATCGAGTGCCTTGCGGTTGAAGAGTTATATGATACCGATAATCTTGATGAGTTGAAAGAGACCCAGTCTGTTATCGAATATCTTGACACGTCTGAATCCGAGACCTCGCTTATATCGATGCGCCATGACGCGATTAATGAGAAGCGATATACTCATATAGAAATTCACGCAGCCCTTGCGCTTGGCGTGATGGGGAATCAGGTGGTGTTTCCGGAGAATAACCCGCTTTCTCGTAATTTGTTTGCGTGTGGACAAATGAAGCAAGCCGTATCGCTTTACCATTCAAACTTTCAGACGCGCATTGATAAAATGGGCGTTGTCTTGAATAACGGACAGGTTCCCCTGGTGAAAAGTCGGTTTTTGAAGAAAATTAACAACGAGGAACACCCATACGGAGAGAATGTCGTTGTAGCAATTATGTGCTATTCCGGATATAATGTTGAGGATTCAATCTTGTTCAACGAGGGTTCCGTCAAGCGAGGATTGTTCCGAACTACTTACTACAATTCATATGAGGACCGCGAGGACAGTTCGAAAGTGGGCGAGACGCAAGTTGACTCCAAATTCGCGAACATTGAGACTGAAAGTGTCACTGGACTAAAAACCGGGTTTGATTACGGCGAACTAGATGCGAATGGTCTGATTCGCGAGAACACAATGGTGGACGAAAACACCATTCTCATTGGAAAAATGCAAACCAACATATCAGAACCCGACGTCTCGACGGATGCGTCGGTCTCTCCCAAAAAGGGACAGCACGGTTTTGTAGATAAGACCTTCCTTAGCGATGGAGAAGAGGGGTTCCGCACCGCAAAAATACGCGTCAGAGACGAACGCATACCAAATATTGGGGACAAGTTTTGCTCGCGATGTGGACAGAAGGGAACCGTCGGGCTGGTTATTCCCGAGGAGAGCATGCCTTTTGCGGAGGATGGCACGCGCCCCGACATCATCATCAATCCACACGCGCTCCCATCGCGCATGACCATTGGTCAGTTGGTTGAGACGCAGATGGGCAAGGCCTGCTCCATCCTAGGCGGATACGGTGATTGCACGGCGTTTATGAACAAGGGTCCCAAGCACGAGTTCTACGGAAAGATACTGACAGATTCCGGATATCATTCGAGCGGATGTCAAGTGATGTATAATGGAGAGAGCGGAGAACAGGTTGAAGCAAACATTTTTGTGGGTCCCACGTACTACATGCGGTTGAAGCATATGGTAAAAGACAAAATAAATTACCGCGCACGAGGACCGAGAACCGCGCTTACGAGGCAAACCGTGCAGGGACGAGCCAACGATGGTGGTCTGCGCGTTGGCGAAATGGAACGCGATTGTATCATATCGCACGGTGCGACCAGGTTCTTACAGGAGTCTATGCTCGAAAGAGGCGACGATTATTGTATGGCCGTGTGCGATTTGACCGGAATGGTGGCGATATATAACGAGAATAAAAACCTCATGCTGAGTCCCTTTGCCGATGGACCAATCAAGTTCTCCGGAACATTAGACGAAGGAATGAGCGTTCACAACATCACCAAACACGGAAGATCGTTCAGCGTCGTCCGCGTCCCTTATGCGTTCAAATTAATGCTTCAAGAACTTCAAACGATGAACGTGCAAATGCGTATAGTAACGGAGAATAATATTGACCAAATAACATCCATGTCGTTCTCTAACAATGTTGTGAAACTTCTTGGAAACGGAGCAACTCCTCAGACTGTGGTGGAGGCTTCTAGAGAGAAATTGGTTGATAAAACAGAGGAGGCTGTGTTGAAACCCGATGCCAACGACGATGCCAACGACGATGCCAACGACGATGCCAAAGTATTTAACAAAATCGCACAACTGAAAGAGGAAGAAAAGTATGATGGGGTCAAAATTAATCCTACCACGATTGGTTGGAGATACAATGGCGATTACCAAGACGAAATCGTATGGAACTCGCTCATTGTAGAAAATGAGGAACAAACCGGATTTGGAAGCGACACTTGGTTCAACAACGAGCACGATGGACTCGACCCTCAGAAGCCGCCGTCCGGATGGAACGCAGTCGAAGCAGTCTACAACGACGGCACACCTATTCCGCCGTCTCTCATCAGCGAAATTCTCCGCAAAAATCCCGTCCCAGGCAATTGGAAAGTGGCTATTGACTTTTTGAAACAGACACCGCCTTCCTCTCTCAAAGCCGAACTCACATACGGCATTCCGCAGCCGCCACCACCGTCGACCCAGACCACACCCTTATTACCGCTTTACAATCAGGGATCGCCATCTTACGATCCAACCGCAACCCAATATATTCCGGGGTCACCGACTTACGACCCCGATACATCACCATATAATCCTGATATTTCTGTTGTTACGGATAGCGCGAGCTCCAGCCCCAGCGAATCATCTCCGCCAACAAGCTCCAGCGAATCATCTNCGCCAACAAGCTCCAGCGAATCATCTCCGCCAACAAGCTCCCCTGACTCACCTAGCCAAGAAGATGAAGCACAAACGCTTTCCACAAAAATGAAGGAAGCAGAGAAAGCAAACGCATCCCTTCTTACAACGATTGCTAGCGACGAACCATCGTCTGATACTGATGACGTAACAGCTTCGGAAAAAAAGAATATAAAATTGAATTAAATAATCGGTCATTATAATAGATAAAGTATGGCTCAAAGGAACGAAATAGAAGTAGCTCAATTGTTTAAGTCGAGGGAAACTATTCTCGAACTACTTAAAAAACAAGGATACGATGTATCCAACTATGAAAAGCAAAGTATGACGCAGGTATCAGCAATGAAGAAGAATGACCAGATGGATATGCTTGTTGAAACTGGTGATAAAAAGAAAGTATATGTCAAATATCATTTAGCAAAAACCCTAAAAGAAACCAACATCTTGGAATATATAGACGATCTAATGTATCAGGAAGTGGATGATGCGGAGTTAGACGCGGATCTTGACGCACCGGCACACTTAAAGAAATCTGATGATATCATCATCATTACGAAAGATGAACCAAACGAATCGTTAATCAAAGCGTTGAAAAATATTTGGAAACAAGACAATGTCTTCATAACAGTTCACGCGATAAAGCGACTTCAGTTTAATATTCTGAAACACGAATTGGTACCTTCACACCGCGTCATGAACAACGATGAAGTGAATACGTTCAAGCAAAAGTTCAAGATTACCAATGACAGCATGTTACCTGACATCAATCGTTTCAGTCCGGTTGCGTTGGCCATTAGTATACGTCCAGGACAAATATGCGAGATTATGCGACCAAGCAACACTGCGATAGAAGCACCATTTTATCGTGTTTGCTCACCTTAGTGTAAGTAAGTATATAATTAAATATATGTAATAATTATATACATATGAGTTTTGACAAAACTATTGAAGAGTTAACCGAGAGATTCAATATAATAAAACAAGAGAATGGTGTGGATAAACTACAGAAATTGCAAGAAATCAATAGTGAACTACTTTTTTTGAAGGAGGAGATTCAGGCACAAATGGAAATAAGCTATCAACAAGCACTCACTATGAACGGTAACATAGACGAAATAACTGGGCAAACAAATGTATTACAAACAAAAGTAACTGGATTGAAAAACAAGGATGCCGGTTCGATTCAAATGTATGATGATGTTCACAAACTTTACAATCAGCAACTCATCGGAAACTGGGCATTTATCTTTGTTTTATCTTATGCTGGGTACATATTTTCAAAGCAACAAATGTATGATAATCAGTTGACCAGACAAATTGATACGTCGGTAAGGCGAATTTTTGTTAGGTAAAGACATACACACAAAATAAACAAAAATAATGGGTTCTAATATATAAATGACAGAAGCAGCACTTCTAGAACTCAAAACCGTTGGTACGGAAGTAAAGCTTCGCATCAAAGAACACGAAGATATGCTACAAAATTATTCGGCCAGCATACGCATGAACGAAATGGTCAAGGCAAATGAATACTATGAAAAGATTTTGGAAATCAATAAAAATATCGATGCTTTACTTGAGAAAATTCGGACACTCGAACTGAAGATTAAAAACAAGCACGGGAATATTGACACGGCACTTTTTCACACGGCAGTTTTTCACACGGATGATTTATCCGATGTAACTAGAAAAATAAAGAAAGACGAGGAAAAAATCCACAAACTTAAAAGCAATTTAAAAAACATCAAAGGTGTCAATGCGAGTGCCGCAATCGAAACCCGGTCTGAACGAACCAAGTATATTTTTATGTGGATTTTGATGGTGATTGTGGTAATGCTCACAATACGAGCATTTATGTATGAACCATCCACGATAGACACTATTTTTCTAGTAGCCGCATTATTTTTAGGAGTTTTCCATTTTTTCAATAAGCAGGTTTAGGGTAAGCAAGTTTAGGGCAAACATTCATTCGATATCTCCGCNCGTTATNATTTCGTCTTTTGTCGGATATGATACGCTTTCTACAGACAACGTATGATATTTACGAATACCCGATATCTCTCCATTAGCATTCTTGGTTTCGTAATACTCGTCCGTTTTACACAGTAGGTCGCACTGCACTTTTGGAGATGTTCTCGCACCGAACTTGTTGATGAAATTAATGAGAATACCCCATGAGCGGTCTTCGCGATTTTCGAGGTAATTACGCAGTTGCCATAGTTGCTCGTCTTTCGTTGCGGTGGTCGTACATTTCATCTCCAAGATACACTCGTATTCAGGTATTTCGATATCGGTTCGCAAGAACTGATTGTTACAGATGGTGACAGGTTTCCCTTCCGAGTCCACGAAACGATAGTTGAACACGAGTTCCCGCGTTGTTTTAATGCCAAGTTTATTGAGCTCATGAATGAGAAGATCCTGATAAATCGTCTCCTTCATGAACGGTCCACACCGAACCAGAATATCGAAGCAAATATCACATACTTTTTTCGCGAAGTTCGCTGCTGAACCATTCATATCTAATTCTATACAGACGCATATGTGTAACAATTTCAATTTTATCTTAAAACACGCACCAAAATAACGATTATCAAGTTTAGTGTTATGTTAATTCATATCACTAGAAAGGAACTCATTGAATGCAAACCGTTCCGTTGTTCCGTTGTTCCGTTGGTGTTCGATAAAATATTTATAATGACACTTGATATATAATATGGCTGGAAGTGCGCTAGATAATATTAAGGAACTCCGCGGTGTCGAGGAGAATATATACGGCGAACTTAACAGAAATTCTGGGAAAATAGAAGACCGTGAACAGAGACTAAAACAGTTGAAAACACTTTCAACCGCGCGCAATTCTTTATTTAACGATCTCGTTGAAAAATCGGACACATTGAGTGATTTGAAATCTAATAGGAACGAGTTGAAAACATTGGTCGATGGCAAGAAGCGAATGGTCGAAATCAACACCTATTATGGAAAGCAATACAACGCGCATACAAATGTAGTTTTGCTATTATTGTATACATTTATCGCAATATTAGTCCTAGTATTTTTGCGAAACCGGGGTTTCTTGAACACATTTATGACAAATATCTTGGTGTTTATCGTGATGGTAATTGGTGCGCTAATCGTGTATTACCGCATTTCCGATCTGTCAAATCGTGACGACATGGACTACGACAAATATAATTGGCCAAGGATTTCGAATGATGGCAAGAGTCTAAACGACTATGTTCCTCCCCCATCTCCAGTAGGCGGTGAATCTAATGATGGTGATGATAGTTGTGTTGGAGAGAAATGTTGCGGCTATAATACGATATATAGTAAAACATTCGATAAATGCATATATTTAGTGAATAAATCAGATGATGCAAGTAATGCGACCAATGAGACCAATGAGACCGATGAGACCGATGCTGCCGATGCTGCCGATGCTGCCGATGCGTCCGATGCCGCTCCGATAGAGGAATCATTCACACTTCTCTCTAGCAAGGCGTGTGCCACTGTGAAACCATTTAGTGAGTCCATAAGTTTCGAGACTATCTGAAACGAAACGAAG
>JGI20151J14362_10003141_pt1 | contig 11360 bp, 6 predicted proteins | sample COG_01_FD_14362 | JGI IMG/M metagenome (IMG submission 14362) | reverse complement strand
AGTCGAGCTTGAAACGCCGGGTTTTTTTTGACCTCCGAACGTCGGCCCGATGAGGGTAAATGCCCACTTGCAGCTTTTTCGACCGTCGCTGCCCACCGCGCAAGCGGTTCGGGCAGATAGAATTTCACTCGAGCGAGCCGGCGAGACGACAGAAAAAATCCCGCACACGCGGGCTTTAGTCTACTCGCGCTGACTATGCACTCACAGACAGAGGAGGGGTGTTCGTAATGCGCAAATACGAAAAGATCGTGGTCCGAGAGCCAATTTTGAGTTTTAAAAAACTCGGTTTGAAAGCGCTGATCGTGAAATGCTGACGAGGCTCGCTATCGGATACGCCACGTTTCAAAGGTGATTCGGCAAATCTTTTCACGGTCAGCGCGCAAACGGAAAGTGCTAACCGCAAATTGGCCAAATCGCGCAAATTGGCCAGTCCACGTGCGTCATAGGCACTGGCTTAATTTTCTTACGTGGAACGAATCCGACGGTTCGAAATTAAACGACGGTTCGTGAACCGCGCATGTCGCTCACATATCTTCACGATTCACAGGAAGTCAAACCAATCCCAACGGTCACATTTGTCATTTAGTACGAGGTATCCGAAATCGGGTGACGTGTGTGCGTTTCTGTGTTTTGATTGGCCAGACTCACATTCACGAGTAATGAAATTTTCGCGACGCACAACTCAGCAAACTTGGGTCAACGCCAAATCCGGTGCGCGAACAACTGGCGAAACAGATCACCGTTTTAGATGAGCTTTTTAACGACGTGGACCAATCAGAGAGCGGATGTGTATAAGCGTTTCAGCCACGTGATTAACGCCCGATCTTTTGTCCCCCCGCTTTTCGACTGCACCCAATCTCGTTTGTGTCCACTGGACCGTATGCGAACCAGGCTAAATGCGGTCCCACATTGCCGCCAAACTCGTCAATAGTTTCTCGCCAAGCGTTGTTTTCTCCGCGTATCGTCGTCACAGCGGCCGCCTTTCGGGGGTTCCGATCAGAACTAACGCGCACGTGAGCACGGGACGATCGCGAACGCGGCCGACCCGACTCGATTGTATCGCGCGAGACACGCATCTACGTCGCCGAGGCACCGCGCGCGCATCGCACGCGCCGTCCGCAAGGTGAGCGCGCGCCACGCATCGTCACCCGTCCCCGATTATCGCGTGGAAAAAAACCAGGGAAAGAAGATGGCCCCGGGACGCTTTTCACGCGTCGCGGGCGCGCGCGTGAGACGCCGCGCCCCGTTTTTTTTGCCCGAATCGCCGATGAATGGCATCGTGACGGCGTTTTCTCGCGTTCGTGCGGTGCGCGTCTCGTTCGCGCGTCGCCTCGCTCGTCACGGCGCGCCCGCACCCAATCGCCCGTCGCCCGGTTCCCACACCGGGAGGGGAACTTTTCGGTAAACGTTCACGGTGGGTTTTTTCCGAGAGATTCCGGGCGACGGCGCGCGGGGTGTTCGACCCGCGCGCGCGATCATTTGAACCCCGGTTTCTCCCGGATGAACCCCCCCGGGGTTCTCCGCGCGACTACGCGATTTTCGGCGTATTATACACGACATCACCGCACCCGCCGCGGTGACACCATCGCTACCCCTTGACCACCCCCGTACCTTCCTCGATCTCACCGCCCCCCTTCCATCTCCAATTTCTCAGAGGAGACAACTTGAAAAAGAGCCCCGAGGCCAAAAGGCGGGAAGACTTCCTGCCCTCGGACCAGACGCGACCGGGCGCCGTTCGCGTGTTTTTGTAGGCGTCTTCGAGTGATCCGGCCATGTCGGGACAGCTCATGACGGGAGGCGTCGCGGCGCGGCCCGTGCGCGCGCCGGCGTCGGCGCGCGCCGTGGGAGCCGCGGTCAAATCCAACTCAGCATTCGCCCCCCGCGCTCGGCCGGCGCCGCGAAGATCGCTGAGGTTCGCCGTGCGCGCCGGGGTCAAGGGCCCGACGTTCATCCCGGACCCGGGAGGTCCCAAAGGGCTTCCTAAGAAGATGCCCGTGGCGACCGGTAAGGCCGCGGCGGTCATGGAGGAGCCCGTCGCCGAGACGGCCGCGAACTACCAGAACAACCTAAAGCAGCGGATCTTGGCGCGCGGGCCCCGCGAGACGTTCTTCGAGGAGGACTACAACGTCACCATCCGCGAGTACGTCCCGACGCAGGTCAAGGTTGCCGTGGAGTGCAACGGCCCACGGTTTCGGGTTCGCGTCGAGACGGACAGCGAGGCGGAGCTCATCCTGCACTGGGGAGTAGCCACCTCCAAGGCGCCCGACACCTGGGTCATGCCCCACAAATCGATCATGCCCGCCGGAACCAAGGAACTCGCCGAGGTGTGCCAGACCCCGCTCATCGTCGAAGAGCTGGACGACGGCAAGCTCGCGTACACCGTCATCGAGGGCGACGTCGAGCACGCGCCGGCCACCCTCAACTTTGTCCTCCACGATCCCAAGTACAACCAGTGGTACAACATGGCCAACGGCGACGCGTTTCGCGTCAAGTGCCCGTGCCTCCCGGAGCCGGAGCCGGAGCCGGAACCCGAGCCGATCGTTGACCTCACGTCCGCGGTGGCCGCCGCCGGTGACGCCATCGCGGCGGAAGCCACCGCCGTGAAGACCTCGCCAGCGCCAGCGACCCCGCGCAAGCCCAAAGGGATGTCCTCGCTGCTCGGAACCCTCAACTCGTTCAAGCGAAACCCCGCGTCTCCATCCGCGAAAAAGGCGAAGGAAGAGAAGGCTTCCAAGGCCAAGGGGGGGAAGAAGCGACGGGGTAAGAAGGCGGCCGCCAAGGCTAAGGGCGACGAGTCGGACACGGAGGATGACGACGACGACTACGAGATGGAGGCGTCCAAGAAGGGCGGCGTGGCGGAGCTGCTCATGTCCAAGGCCAAGGGTAAGGACGCCGCCAAAGCCCCCGAGCCCGTCAAGGTCCCCGAGCCCGTCAAGGCTTCCGAGCCCGTCAAGGCTTCCGAGCCCGTCAAGGTCCCCGAGCCCGTCAAGGCTGGACCCTGGACCCCCTTCTTCGACCACACCGAACGCGTCTTCACCGAGGTTGACAAGGTTACCAGAGTCGGCGTCAAGGTTGACGTCGAGGCGGGGATGCCCCCCGGGTCATCCGCGCGAGTCCGCGTCGAGACGGACCTCCCGGGCGACCTTCTCCTCCACTGGGGCGTGGTGCCCCGCGGCGCACGCGCTGACATGTGGACCGTACCCCCGCCGCCCATGCGACCGGAGGGCACCAAGGTGTACGGCGACCGAGCCGTGCAGTCGCCGCTCAAGAAGGTCACCGGCGGGCTGGCCGGGGATTTCGCGTATTGCGAGGTTGACCTCGGGTCCGCGCCCGGTGGTTTGCGATTCGTCATTAAAGAGTCCGGCGGTCGCGATCGCTGGTTCGACAACTACGGAGCGGACTTTGTGGTGCCCCTGCCCGAGCAGGCGGTGTCCACGTCGCTGAACGGTAACGTTCGCAACAATTCGCAGACGGCGACGGCGAGCCCGACGAAGAACGGGCCGAAATCGATGGAGGCTGCGCAGATGGCGTTGGGAGGCGCCGCCGCCGCCACCTTCAGCGGGATCAAGTCGAACATCGACGCGTCCATCGAGGAGGCTATCAAGGAGGCTGCGATCGCCATGGAGGCTGCGAAGATTGCGAGGGAGGTTGCCGAGCAGGCCACCGCCGCGGCGAAGGACCTCCCCGAGGATGCCGGCGCGAGCACCAAGGCCAGGAGGCTCATCGCGCAGGCGAACGCCACCGCCGAGCGCGCCGCCATCACCGCCAGGCGCGCTGAAGCCGCGGCCATCCGCGCCAAGGCTGCGAAGGATGCGTCCTTCAGCGACCTGACGTCCACCGCAGCCGCCGCTAACCTCATCAAGAAGGCTGAGGAGGTTGAAAAAATGGCTGAAGAGACGTGGGCGGGCGCGGACGTCGAAATCTCCGAGGATACCCTCAAGCGCTGGCGCGATGAGATGGAACTCGCGGTGACGAAGGAGGCTGAGGCCAGGGCGGCTGAGGCTGAAGCCGCGGCCAGGGAGCTCCTCGAGCAGCGCAAGGTGGAGGCTGAGCAGGAGAGGATCGAGGCGCAGGCGGCTATCGAATCAGCCGCCGCCGCCGCCGTCGAGGCCAAGGCTGCCGCCGAGACTCGCGCCGCCGAGGCCAAGGCTGCCGCCGAGGCTTCCGTCGCGAAGCTGGAGGCTGAGCAAGCCGAGGCGGCCAAGGTCGCGGCTGACGCGCAGGCGCAGGCTGAAGCCGCCCTCGAGGCTGAGATTGAACAGTCCATCCAGGATAACATGTCCGCCGCCGTGGAGGAGGGCAACTCGAAACTTGCCGAGATTGAACGCGAGCTGAAGGAACGCATGGACGCGCTCGAGGAGATGAAGCGCGCCGCCGCGGACCCCACCATCGAGCGATCCACCGACAAACCGTCGTGGCTCGTCGACCCGGAGGCGACCATCGTCATGCCGGATCCCGTGGAGATCTCCGAGCCCCCGCGCACGTTCGCGGAGCCCGTGACGCCGCCCGTGTCTTCTTCAGTTGTGCCGCGCATCCCGGTGGCGCCCACACCGGTGATGCCCCCCGCGGACCCGTCCACGCGGATCCAGACCCCGACGGGCACCGGCGAGGAGATGCTCCTCCAGGGCTTCAACTGGGAGTCCTCCCGCATCGAGGGTGGCGGCGCGTGGTACCGCAAGATGACGGAGATGGCGCCGCAGATGGCGGAGATGGGCATCACCGTCGCGTGGCTACCCCCGCCAACCGACTCGGTGTCCCAGGAAGGGTACATGCCCCGGGACTTGTACAACCTCAACTGCAAGTACGGAACCAAGGAGGAGCTCAAGACGTGCATCGAGGCCTTGCACAAACACGGCATCAAGTGCCTCGGCGACGCGGTGTTGAACCACAGGTGCGCTCAGTTCCAAGGNCCCGACGGGCTTTGGAACCAGTACGGCGGCAAGCTCGACTGGGACGCTCGGGCCATCGTGAGCGACGACCCGCATTTCGGCGGCCAGGGTAACCAGAGCCAGGGCGACTTCTTCCACGCCGCGCCCAACATCGACCACTCCCAGGATTTCGTCAAGAAGGACATCACGGAGTGGATGCAGTGGATGCAGAGCGAGGTTGGATACGACGGGTGGCGTCTGGACTACGTCCGCGGTTTCAGCGGGACTCACGTGAAGACGTACATGGAGAGCACCAACGTGTCCTTCGCCGTCGGGGAGTTCTGGGACACCCTCGAGTACGACTACGACTCGCCAAAGTACAACCAGGATGCGCACAGGCAACGGATCATCAAGTGGATCGACGACGCGGGTGGGCTGGCGGGTGCCTTTGACGTCACCACGAAAGGGATTCTCCACGCGGTGTTCGAGCGCCAGGAGTACTGGCGCCTCTCCGACGAGGACGGCCAGCCCCCGGGGGTGTTGGGACGGTGGCCTTCGCGCGCGGTGACGTTCATCGAGAACCACGACACCGGCAGCACGCAAGGGCACTGGAGGTTCCCGGAAGGGTCCGAGGCGCAAGGGTACGCGTACATCATGACGCACCCCGGCACGCCCACCGTGTTTTGGGATCACGTGTACGAGTGGCACGATCAGAATTTGGTGAACGACATCAAGAAGCTCATCGCGTTCAGGAAAGAGTGCGGCATCCACTGCAGGTCTTCCGTGAACATCCTCAAGGCTGAGGCTGGGGTGTACGCGGCGCAGATTGACGACCGGGTGGTTATGAAGATTGGCCCCGACGCGTTTTCACCCGACGAAACGGAGTGGGAATACGCCACGCACGGCGATAACTGGTGCGTGTGGAGGCACCGGTGATATCATGTACGGGAAGATAGGGGGAATGGGGGTGGTAATTGGGATTAATTAGACGACGTCGAGCGCTGTCTGGCATCACATTCGGACCGGACTCCGTCGAGGGAAGAAGGGTAACAACAGGGACTACCGAGGGTCATTCATCTGTACGAGTATTGGGGAACGATCGAGCGTTCTACTTATATATCAAATTGAATTGATCTCTTCATCACGACACCGTCGCCGTCTCTCCTTCTTTGGCCGTCTCCTTCTCCACGGGCGTCTCCTCCTTCTTGACGTTGACGGGCGGCTCCTTCTTCTTCGTCGAACCTTTCTTCTCCCGTTCCATCGCGATCTGAAGTATCATGTGCGACGGCCCGACCATCTTGGGTTCCACCTCGACTCTGTGCGCGTTGAGCAAAGCTCGGAACTCCGCGTACAGTATGGCGCCCGCGTCCGGTCGCATCTTAGCCTTGACGCCGTCGTTGGATTTGAACTCGATCCTCGCCGTCACCTTGTGCCCTTGCTCCAGGAATTTGTTCGCCTGGTCCGCCTTGGTCCCGAGATCGTTGGCGCTGATCCGGGCGCTCAGACGAAGTTCCTTGACCTGATCGTGCCTCCTTCGTTCCACCGCCTTCTTGCGCGCTTCTTTCTCCTTGAGCCGAAGCTCGTATCTGAAGGCGTCGTAGTCGAGCATGCGGCACACGGGGGGAACGGCCTTGGCGTTCATCTCCACGAGGTCCAGGCCGGCTTCTTTGGCGCGCTTTCGCGCCACGATGGTCGAGATGACTTCGTGCGATTTGGACGATGATGATTCGCCGTCGCCGCCGTCCCCGGAGTCAATGACGAGCCTGACCTGACGTGACTCGATCTGCTCGTTGATCCTGTGCGCGGGTATCAGGTTTTTCTTCGTCACGTCCTCCCGTTTACCGCCCCTCCCGCCGCCCCTCGATACCCCCCGGAGCTGGGCGCTGATCGCCCACGGCTGGATTGAAGCGCCCGCCCAAACGCCCGGCGCGGCGACCCATCGTCGCCACCCGACGCCGACGCACGATGACGCGAGGACGACGGCGGTCGCATCCCTCGACGACGACGATAACGCCCTCGATGTGACCGCCAAGGATGACGCGAGGGCGCGCAGCACGGCTCGAGATCCCCCCATCCCGTCCTCGCGCTGTCGTCACTGCCGAGACGTCTTCTGCGAATTGAGCCTCTCGAAAAGACGAATTATCGGCGCCGAGACGGATCAGTTTGCGTGTAACTCGGGGTGGGCCATGGTGAAGATCGTGGAGCTCGAGCAGGACGCCACGAGCTGGAAGAGCAGCGCGGGCATAGGCCTGGCCGGGAGCGACTTGCCCCGGAAGCGTCCGAAGAAGAAGAAGTCCAACGCGGACCTCGCGGGGATGGGGGGGATGAACACGGGCGGGGACGAAAAGGAAGCCGCGGAGAGGGAGGCCGCGGCCCCGGTCGCGGACACGGGCGTGGAACTCGCGTCGAAGCCTGGTTTCGCGGAGAGGGTGACGATGAGCGTCTTGAACATCATCGTCATGGGGGTGTTCACGGCGGGGTTCTACTTCGTCGCGCTCATTCTCTTCAAACCTGAGGCCCTGGCGGAGTGGGGATTCCCGCAGTAATAGAGTAGTAGCGTCTTCCGGCGACGACGACGAGAGGAGGCCAAGAGAATAGCCCTTCAATCGGCTGGTTTCGTATTCACAAGAGTAATATGATAATCGATGTCGCGCGCAAAGAATGTAATCGAGTCCGCCCACGCGGTCACGCCAGAGAACGGAACTCAGTTGGACATGCCCTCGAGCTCCTCGACGAGATCCTTCTCCTTGCCGCTCACGTTCTTCGGGATTGTAACCTTGACGGTGACGTACTGGTCACCCCGGACGTTGGGCTGCCCGAGCTTAGGGACACCGCGCTTCGCCATGAGCAACGTGGCGCCCGGCTGCACGCCCGCGGGGATCTTCAAATCAACCGTGCCGTCCACGGTGCGCACCTTCTGCGTGGTACCCAAGATGGCCTTGGTGTACGGGATGGACACGGTGGAACTCACGTTGATGGACTCGAACCGCTTGAGGTCGGGGTCATCCTTGACGCCGACAAACACGTAGAGGTCACCTGGGGGACCGCCCTTCCGCCCCGCGTTGCCCTCGCCCCTGACGCGGAGCCGAGAGCCCGAATCCACGCCGGCGGGGACGCGAAGGGAGATGCGCTTGGAACGCCGAACTCGGCCGTCGCCGCCGCACGCCGAGCACGGGGTAAACGACTGGCCGCTGCCCCCGCACGCGTTGCACGCGGTGACCTGCTGGAAGTTCCCGAGCGGGGTCCGTACCGTCGCCACGACCTGGCCCTGCCCGCCGCACGTGCCGCAGGTCTTCGGGGAGGTGCCCGCCTTGACCCCAGAGCCCGTGCACTCGCCGCACTCCTCCAGGCGCATGCAATCGAGCTCCTTCTCGCAGCCGAAAACCGCCTCGAGGAACTCAATCTGCAGGTCGAAACGCTCGTCGTCGCCCTGGGTCGGGCGGTTACGCTGGGACTGGCGACCGCCCATGCCCCCGCCCATGCCGCCGCCGAAGAACGACTCGAACAAATCAAAGGGATTCGAAAACGGATCGCCGCCCATGCCGCCCATGCCTCCCATGCCGCCCATGCCACCCTTCAAACCAGCCTCGCCGTACTGGTCGTAGACCGCCTTCTTCTGGTCGTCGCTCAGAACCTCGTACGCGTTGGAGATCTCTTTGAACTTGTCCTCGGCGCCGGGTTCCTTGTTCACGTCGGGGTGGAACTTGCGCGCGAGGGTGCGGTACGCCCGCTTCATCTCCTTGCCATCCGCTGCGCGGGAGACGCCCAGGACCTCGTAGTAGTCGCGCCCGGCGAAGACTTTGAGCGATCCGCCGCGTCGTACGGGGCGGCGCGCCTTCACGGTCGCGCAGCACGCGGGCATCGTCTTGCCCATGAAGGCGGTGCTGTGGGAATGAACGGCGAGTGGGAACGGCGACGTGGTCAGAGGTCTCTCTCGGGGTTGGGTGATTTTGGAATTCAGAAATCAAGTCGTCGCCCGCGTTCGAAGCGCCGGCGGGGAGTGGATAAAGGTGGTTCGAGATGGCGATCGTGCGGTGGCGCGCGCGGGCGTTTGGGCTCCGACGCCGCGGATGCCGCGAACCCCGGGTACCCGGGGCGCGGTCGAAGCGTACGCATCGAGCCGCGCGAGGGCCCGATGGGGTCTATCGTGACGGGCGTCGCCTCGAGTGGACGGGCGCGAGCGGAGACGGATTTGCGGCGGCGGGTCGTCGGTCTCTGTTTGGCGTGCCGTGTGGGTGGGTGGGGAACAGGCGGGCGGCTCTCACCTGCGAGCGTGCGCGGCCCGAGTGGCGGGCGCGGCCGCTGCGGTCATGTTCATAGCCTGCGAACGGAACGGGACGGCGCGGTCAGTCGGCGATACGATCGGCGAAGCGCGACGACAGCGCGTAGGCGGGGACGACACGGACACGTCGCTCGCAGCAGAGGGGAGGAGAAGAAACATCTCTCCCTCGACCGCGATTGATCGCGCGCGGCGGGACACGGGCGCGGGGAATTCGCCGGATGGCCGAACGTGCTGGGACACTCACCGCGTGCATCCTTTGACACGAACTGTCGAGTCGCGTGACGTCAGAGTGGGTCGAGGAGGAGCTGAGGCGCGAGCTTCGTCGGCCTTCCTTTTTTCAGCCAGCGCGTTTTCTTCAAGTGGTGCCCAAACCCTGAACCCTCATGAAAGAGGAATGCCCCCATTTGGACTAATCTTAATTGGTATTAAAATTTCGATATTTGCGTAATTTGATGCATACGTTCTTTGCTCATACAGCGTCTCCATTTCGTCTCGTCCACCCGCTCGTGACGCACCGATTCCTCACCTTATCGTCGAGCGGCCATAGCCGCGCGCACCTCGTGAGATGCTGACGCTCGCACCCATGGCGCTGGCCCACGCGGCCGCCGCATCCCGTGCGCTCGCCGCACCGCGTCGTGCCCCCGCCCGGGGAATGAACCCGGTCGCCGCTCATGTCCCCGCGTTCCCCCGCGACGTCGTCTCCTCCTCAGGTTCGGGGGGGCCAATTATCGGGCGTCGCGTTGGGTTCATCAATCGGTCCTTCTCCGCCGTGCACCGCGCGAGTCGTCGCCCCGCGCTCGTCGCGACGCGCGCGCTCTCCGACGGTGACGCCGATAAGTGGGAGCTGGCGCAGGCGATGATGCGAATGCGTCGAACCCAGGACGAGGCCCTCGAGCTCATCCTGAACGAGGTGAGCACCCTCAGCAAAGAAGTTCGCTCGCTGCGCGCCGAGCTGGACGAACTCAAGGGAGGGTCCAACGGCGGTGTCGTCGTCAACGCGCCCGTGGGAACGGAGGACAAGGTTCAGCACAGGGAAAGAGCTCGCCGGACAGGGACGTCCTGAACGAGATGCTCAACGCGCTCATCCCCGAGTCCGAGTCCGACTCACCCTCGCCCATCAAGCCCGACGAACGAAAGCCTGAGCCCGAGCCCGAAGAGACGGACGACGATCTCCCGCCGGTGGTGCTGGACGTGGCCGGGTGGCGGGGCGACGGCAGCGACAGATCCGCCTCCTGGCCCATGTGCAAGACGGGCGAGGACGACCTCTACCTCATGGCCACGATACAAGCCGCGCTCAACGAAGCCGGGTTCTGGGCCGGGGAAGAAGATGAAGCGGACATGTACTTCGGGCCGTCCACGCAGGAAGCGCTGTGCTACTTCCAGGCATCCGTTGGGTTACCGGAGGTTGGGTACGTGGATCCGGAGACGTGGCGCGCGCTGCTCGGGGAGGATAAGTACGCGTGGGGGCCCGCGCCGGGAGCCATCGGGTTCGACGAAAAAGCGGCTCAAGAGGTCTCGTCATCGTCGGCGCAGACTTCAGCTTCAGCGGAACTGAGCGACGGGGCCAAGGCGGCGAAGGAGTGGAGCGAGACCGTGGTGTCGATGGTGGATAACCCGGACAACGATCCCGGTGACGATGCGCCCGTGTGGGGCGACGAGAAGACACGGGTTAGGAATGTGAGCGAGGAGTTTACGCAGCTCAACGCCTCGGGCGACAAGTGGCCGGTGCTTCGACAAGAGGACGGCGGGATGGAGGTTCACAAGCTCCACGTGCTGCTCGACGGGCTCGGATACTACAGCGGCGAGGAGGACATGGAGTGGTGGACCTTCGGGATGGGCACCGAGAACGCTCTGGGCACCTTCCAGGCGTCGAGCGGGCTTCCGGACACGGGCCTGACTTGTCTGCTAACGTGGAAGGCGTTACTCGGGGAGGAACGCGTGGCGATGGGACCGGCGGCGGCGTTCGAGACTGTCGGGGAGCTCGAGAGCGGGGAGTACACCATGGATCTGTCGCAGCAAGATAGGGTGTTCCTGCTGGGCGAGGGACGGTTCGAGGGCAGCAAGTGAAGGTAGACTCTTAACGTTTTACTGATCAGTCTACTGAAGAAAGAATCACTTTCAGAACTCTTACTTTCAGAATGAAAACTTTGACCGAGCCTTCCCCTCCGGCGGGGGCGCCCCGGACCCGTACTTCATCGCCTCGTCGTGCT
>JGI20151J14362_10003137_pt1 | contig 11367 bp, 9 predicted proteins | sample COG_01_FD_14362 | JGI IMG/M metagenome (IMG submission 14362) | reverse complement strand
AGAAGGCTACCTACAACGCACCGCACAAGGCAGAGTCCTGACCGAAAAAGGCTGGCACATCATCGGCCTAGAGTCCCCCAACGGACAACAACCTGAACTATTGTAACGGGGCACCCTTGCAGGTTGCAGTCGCGGGATAAACCCGCTCGCTACAGCGATTCGCGACTTGCCGCTTTACGCGGCAGAAAAAAACGACCAGAGTGCCGCTTTTACTGAGTTTACACTCCAGACCACACCACTCACTTTGTTCTGTCAGTTGCCCAAAGGGCACCCACTGCAATCACCCTTACCGGGCAAATCGTTCCGATTCACCATCTTTGCGCTAGTCGCGCTTCGTCACAATTTCAGCATTTTAAAATCATGGGCCGTAATTCTATTAAAAAACTCGCACGTCCACCGCGACATTCGTCGGGTCCCACGATCGTCTACATTGAAAACGAAGACGACCTGTTCGACCTGATCGAGCGCACTGAGAATCCACTGATCCTCATCCTTGAAGGCGTGCAAGATCCACACAATCTGGGTGCCTGCTTGCGTACCGCATCGGGTGCTGGCGTCACTGCCGTGCTTGCGCCAGTCAAAGGTGCCTGTGGCATCACGCCGACCGTGCGCGACATCTCCTGCGGCGGCGCAGACGACGTGCCATTCCTACGAATTAAAAATATCGGGCAGCTCTTGCGTAAATTCCAGGACCGTAAGATCCAGCTCATCGGCACCTCTGACAAGGGCAAGCAATCGCTCTACAAGGTAGATTTCGACCAACCCACTGCGGTGATTCTGGGCAGCGAAGGCTGGGGCATGCGTAAAGTCACTGGTGATCACTGCGACCATTTGATCAGCCTCCCCATGGCTGGCACCGTCGACTGCCTCAATGTATCAGTCTCCGCAGGCGTCATTCTCTACGAAGCCGTGCGTCAGCGGCTGTAGTTCAAACACAGCCACTCATTTTAAATCGGGCGGGTTCCTAATACCACAGGACCCGCCTTCTTCACGCTCCCAACTAACAACCATCAGCTCCCTACTAACAACCAACAGCACCGACGTAAATCGTCTTCACGTTGACAAATTCACGGATGCCTATTGCGCTCATCTCGCGACCATAACCGCTACGCTTTATTCCTCCAAATGGCAGGCGTGGATCCGATTTAACAAAATCGTTAATGAAACACGCGCCGCATTCTAGCTGATGAGCTAAGCGCTTCGCTCGCTCAATGTCTTGAGTAAAAACCGCCGCACCGAGCCCGTACGCGGATTGATTGGCCAAGCCAATCGCATCCGCATCGTCCTGCACCGCGATGATCGCCACCACTGGGCCAAACACCTCTTCATCAAACGCCGGCATGCCCGGGCGCACCTGAGTTAATACCGTTGGCGGATAGAAAAAGCCTGGCCCCTCGGGCACATTACCACCGAGCACACAGTGCGCGCCAGCAGCGACACTGGCATCGACTTGGCGCTGTAAGTTCGTACGTAAATCGGCCCGCGCCATGGCCCGAGATTAGTCGTCTCATCCTGCGGATCACCCATGCGGCGCTTGGCAATCTCAGCCACCAACTTCTGAGTGAACGGCTCCAGCACGGCCGCATGCACCAGCAAGCGCTTCGCCGAAATACAGGTCTGACCGCAATTATTTAAGCGACTCTGCACACATTTCACGGCTGCCACATCGAGATCGGCATCTTCACAAATTAAATACGGATCACTGCCGCCCAGTTCGAGCACTGTCTTTTTAATTGCCCGTCCCGCCATCGCCGCGACTGCAGCCCCAGCCCGCTCGCTGCCGGTCAACGCCACGCCCTGCACCGCATCGTGCTGAATCACCGACTCGACTCGATCCACCTCGATTAACAGCGCGCGCAACACACCCTCAGGGTAACCCGCCTCTAGGAATAAGGCCTCAATCGCCAATGCGCAGCCACACACATTCGGCGCATGCTTGAGTAACGCAGCGTTACCCGCAGTGAGCACTGGCACGGCAAAGCGAAACACCTGCCAAAACGGAAAATTCCACGGCATAATGCCCAGTACCACCCCCAGCGGTTGATGGCTCACTTGGCTGTCTTGCGCCGCGGTCTCAACCGACTCGCTAGCCAAAAAATCAGCCGCATGCGTCGCGTAATAGCGACACAGCAACGCACACTTATCGATCTCCGCGCGCGCTTCCGCCAACGGCTTACCCACTTCCTGCACAATCAGTCGAACTAAGCTCTGCTGGTTCGCTTCCAACAAAGTCGCCAGCCGCTCAAGCATCGAGGCGCGCACGCTCACATCGACCCGTGCCCATGCCCTAGCAGCACTGCGCGCATCTTCCAACGCAGCTGCAAGCATCGCTGCAGTCATCGCAGGATATTGCTTTATAAGATGCCCCGTTGCTGGATTAATCGACTCAAACATGCCACTCTGATACTCACTTCGAGCAGAAGGTAAATAAGCAAAAAGACTGACGCATATTTATCTGCTATTGAGTTGGAATTTTTCGTCATCCTTGCCTTATTACTCGCAACAAACTTTTTAGGATAGATCCTACCCTTCTTATTTATATGAAAAAAGTCTTCATCTCTGGTTGCTATGACATCCTCCACGCGGGACATATTCAATTTTTCCGCGAAGCGAGGGCGCTCGGCAGCCACCTCACCGTCTGCTTCGCTTCCGACGCCGTACTGTGGGAGCACAAGCAGCGCCGCACCTCGATCCCACAGGATCATAAACTGGCGCTGATGACGGCACTCGAAGTGATCGATCAAGTCGTGATCGGCGACTGCGAAGAGCTCGGCCTCGATTTCAAGGATCACTTTCTGAAGATCCGTCCAGATGTCTTGGCAGTGACTGAGGATGATCAATACGCAGATATTAAACGCGCCCTCTGCGACGAAGTCGGTGCCGAATATATCGTCCTGCCCAAGACCCCGCCACAGTTCACCCCAGTTTCTTCCAGCTCGATCGTGCGCAATATTCGCACTCCAGCCCAAGCGCCCCTGCGCGTCGATTTCGGCGGCGGTTGGCTCGACGTCCCGCACCATGCCCGGGCCGGTGCGTTCATCGTCAACTGCGCCATTTCACCGATGGTCTCGCTCAACCAGTGGGACTACGAAATCAAGTCTGGACTGGGCGGCAGTGGTGCGTGGGCGCTTCTCAACGGCAACGACGGCGTCGAGAGCGAGCTCAACCTCGGTGTCGGCTGGCAAGATCCCGCCATCATCCGCGAGACTGGAGTCTGCGTCTGGCGCAGCGGACCACGCCCATTGCTAGATTTTAAGCGCAACGGCGACTTCCTCCGCGGCCACATGGCGCTACACTACACTGACACTCTACACGACACGCCAGGTAATGTCGACAATCCGCGCGACTACGATCTGATCGAACAAGCCGCGGCCATCGCCAAAGACGCCGTGTTTGCCGGCGACATCCCCAAGCTCGGCGAGGCAGTTAGCCTCAGCTACGCCGCGCAACTGAAAGAAGGCATGCTCGAGCTCCCCGTAGCCGAGGATTGCGTCGGCCGCAAATACTGCGGTGGCGGCTGGGGCGGATACGCGCTCTACCTCTTTGCGAACAGCGCGGCCCGCGATGCGTTTGTCGCTTCAGACAACTGCAATCGCGCAATTGAGCCGTACATCACCATTCGTTAGCGCTTTTTCCTTTACGGGGCGCCGAACCAGATCAGCTTCTCTAACTTCTGACATCTAACTTCTGAATTCCTTTTCAATGAGCTTGATCGAAACCATCCGCACCAACACCGATACCCTTATCGGCGAAACCGAACTGGAGGATCGCCTGCGCGGCAACCGACCACTGCGCGTTAAACTGGGCGTCGACCCGACACGCCCGGATCTCACTTTTGGCCATCTCGTCGTATTTAATAAGCTGCGCCAATTCCAAGACCTTGGCCACGAAGCGATCCTCATAATTGGCGACTTTACCACGCTGATCGGTGATCCTTCCGGGCGCTCGGATACACGCCCGGTCCTGACTAAGGATGAGATCATCGACAACGCGCAGACTTATCTGGTGCAAGCCTTCAAGATTCTCGACGAGGACAAGACCACGGTCGTCTATAACAGCGAGTGGTTTGATGATATGGGCTTCGAGGACTGCCTCAAGCTGGCGCGCAAGATGACCGTCGCACGCATGCTTGAACGCGACGACTTTGCCAAGCGCTACGCTGGTAACGCCCCGATCTCGATCATTGAGTTTCTTTATCCGCTGATCCAAGGCTACGACTCACTGATACTTAATGCCGACGTCGAAATCGGCGGCACCGATCAACTCTTTAATATGTTGGTTGGTCGCGCCCTACAAAAAGATGCCGGCAAGCAAGAGCAGGCAGTGATCACCATGCCACTTTTGATCGGCCTCGATGGCAGCAAGAAGATGTCGAAAAGCGCAGACAACTATATCGCTTTTACCGACTCACCAAAAGAAATGTTTGGTAAAATCATGTCGATCAGCGATGACACGATGTGGACCTACTATCAACTACTGCTCGAATCCGACGCCGCACAGATCGCAAGGCTCAAAAAAGGTCACCCGATGGCGGCCAAAAAGCACCTTGCAGCCGCACTGGTCGGCCAATTCCACTCAATGAAAGCCGGCAAACATGAGCTGGAACAGTTTGAACAAGTTTTCTCGAAGAATAAAATCCCTGACACCATGCCGACCTTTACTTGGAGCGATTTGCTCGGCAGCGCCGACAGCGCACCACTATTTGAAGTGATGGCACAATCCGAATTATTCGAGAGCAAAGGCGCGATCCGCCGCCTCGTTCAGCAAGGCGCAGTGAAGATCGATAGCGTCAAACAAGACGACCCCAACAAAGAAATTAGCCGCCCAACCAGCGAATTAATCTTCCAAGCAGGCAAACGTATTTTCTTCAAACTGCTCGCTTAGCCAACAAATTTATATAAGGCACGCTCACTAAAGCGCGACTGCCTGTATCTGACGCTTTACATTAGCGTCGCGTATTCCTTTATTAAGCGCTCTTTCCTTTTTCCATTCACTTCTCACTCACTTATTATTATGGCACTAGCAACTGGAACCAAAGCACCCGCATTCACACTCAGATCCAAGAACGCCGAGGGCCTTCAGGACATCTCCCTGAGCGATCACCTAGGCAAGCAAAAGACCGTCCTGCTGTTCTTCCCGCTCGCGTTCACCAGTGTATGCATGCAGGAAATGTGCGACGTTAACAGTAGCCTAGCGTCTTACTCCGATCTAAACGCAGCCGTTTACGGCATTTCGGTCGATAGCCCGTTCGCCCAAGAGCAGATGGCACAAGTCGATGGCCTCAAGTTCCCGCTTCTTAGCGACTTTAATAAAGAAGTCTCCGCCGCATACGACGTGCTCTATGCAGACCTACTCGGCTTCAAAGGTGTCTCTAAGCGTTCTGCTTTCGTCATCGATGAAAACGGCGTGATCATTTATAGCGAATCTGCTGAAGATCCGCACGATCTGCCAAACTTCGACGCGATCAAAGCAGCACTCAAAGGCTAAGCCTTCTGCTGGAAATCAAAACCCCGATCGCTCGACACAAACGATTGACCTCAAGCGGCGAATTAATACTGCTAATGAAGTCGTCTGCCTACCCTAGCGTGGCATTCTACAATACGTCCTTCGCGACATCTTCTCCAAATCCTAAGACCATCATTTGCCGCAAAACTCCATCATATGAGTGAGCCTTTACCGCCTACTTTTTTAGTCAGTGCCTACTCTGATCCCGTCGTGGTTCAGATCCACGGCAAGGCGAACTATCAAAACTGCAACACGTTTCGAGAGTTCATCGAAGAGATGGTTAGCGCAGGTAAAGCACACATCGTTCTCGACTTCGAGAATTGCAAAGGGATGGACAGTACATTCCTCGGCATCCTGGCAGGCACCGCACTGGAGCTACGCAAGCAAACGCCTCCGGGCGTATTGATCATTTGTAAACTAGATGAGCGTAATCACGAACTCGTCTGCAACCTCGGCCTGCAAAATCTCCTCACTATCGGCGAGGACCTTCCGGAAAGCTCCGACTCCACCGCCGAGTTTTCGGCTCTTAAGAATGTGGAAGTCTCGGTCGCCAAGAACGTACTCAAGGCGCACGAAAATTTGGTCAAGGCCAACACCGAAAACGCGGCGAAATTCCAAGATGTCATCGCCTTCCTAAAAAATCAGGTTGAACCGAAAGACCAAGAGTGAGCGGGAACTAATCTTGGCTCGCGTAAAGAAATTTGAATTCTGATGTCGTTTTTTCTTGGAGCTTTAGCCGGACTGTTGGGGATGTGGTTACTCTACACTGGTAAGCGTAGACACATCAAATTGATCGAAGACGAGAAGCAACTCCTCCAGCAGGAGAAGCAAATCGTCGTCGAGTTCATGCACAACATGGTCGAGGCTGTCGCTGAAGGCAGCGACCGTGCCGCCATGTTTCAACGCATCATCCATGCCGCGATTCTCAGCACCGGCGCGATGAGTGCCTGCATCTTTGAAAAGCGCGACGACGACACGCTCAAAGGCATCGCTGTCGAAGGTCTGTTTCCGCCGCAGCGAGAACTACCCGAAGGTCTCAGCGCTAGACTTACCACCCGCACACAATTCCTCGAGACCATCCTCAAGTCCGAGACCTTTGAAATGGGCGAAGGCTTGATCGGTCAAGTCGCCAAGTCCAAAAGTGCGCAGCTGATCGTCGATGCAAGCAACGACCCGCGCGTGATCCAGCACAACGATCCCGCGCTCAAAGTTCGTTCGATCATCGTCGCCCCTGTGCTTTTTCAAGACCGCCTCATCGCGGTGCTCGCGGTTGCCAACCCCGCCGACGATCTCGCCTTTACCGATACCGACTTCTCACTAGTTGAATCGCTCGCCGAACAAGTTGGCCTCGCGGTACACAATAGCGATGCCATGCAACTCCAAATCGAGAAGAACAAACTCGACCTGGATCTCGAACTCGCCAGTAACATCCAGAGCCTTCTTCTACCAAGCCAGTTCCCCTTCAGCCCCAAGATTGAATTTGCCGCGCATTATACCGCCGCGCAAAAGATCGGCGGCGACCTTTACGACGTGTTCGCCATTGATGACAATCGAATCGGCGTCGCCATAGCCGATGTTTCCGGCAAAGGCATCTCTGCTTCGATCTTGATGGCAATCTGCCAGACCAACCTGCGGCATATCTCCCACCAACTCGACTCCCCCGCAGAAGTGCTAAGGGCGATCAACGCGCAAATGCAAAGTTCCATGCGGCGCGATATGTTTATCACCATCATCTACGCGATCATCGATCAAGCGAAGCAGGAGATCACCTTTGCTCGCGCAGGCCACGAGCTGCCATTCTTTTTTCATCGTGCCAGCGATGGCACCTGCAACGTCGAAACCATTCAATCTCAAGGCATGGCTCTGGGCATGGTGCCACCCGAAGTTTTCGACCTCACGATCGAAGACAAGACCGTGCCATTTAGCAAAGACGACGCGCTAATCCTCTACACCGATGGCGTTACCGAAAGCATCAATTCCAGCGGCGAGGAATACTCCGGGGAACGCCTGATGAATGCGCTCAAAACACACGGCAACGGCAGCGCCCAATCGATCCTNAATCAGTTAATGAATAGTGTGCAGCGCTTTTCTGGCGGCGAAGGCCAACCCGATGACCTCACATTGATCGCAATCAAACATNGCTAAGGCTTGGATAGCCGCGGCCCCCATGCCGAAATGGCGTAGCAAGTGCGGTGCGCCAGCGTTGATCAATTTCGCCAATAAAACGCTCAGCTATACCGGATGCCTGGGCGATTTCACCAAACTTAAGAACAGCGCCGACTACCGACTCAAGATGCCGGTAGGCGGCGCAAACTTGGTCAAGTTGATACCTACGACTGCAGCTTTGTATTCATCGAGGTTAGGAGTTCTACCAAGAATCGCAGAAAGAACGACCACCGGCGTCGAAGCAAGTAAGGACTCGCCTTTCTTACGATCGGAATCTTCCACCACCCTTCCCTGAAAAAGGCGTGTCGAGGTTGCCATCACAGTATCACCCTTTGCGGCTTTTTCTTGGTTACCCATACATAGGTTACACCCAGGACGCTCAAGATACATCATGTTTTCGTATTCAGTGCGTGCCGCGCCTTTCGGAGCATCATCGTCGAATTCGAAACCAGAATATTTCTGCAACATCTCCCAATCACCTTCGGCCTTGAGTTCATCAATAATATTATAGGTCGGTGCGGCCACTACCAGCGGAGCTTGAAACTTCACTTCACCTTGTTGTGCTTCTAGATTTTTAAGCATCTGCGAAACGATCTTCAGGTCGCCCTTGTGCACCATACAGGACCCGACAAAACCAAGATCTACTAACTTCTCACCCTTATAGTAAGAGAGTTCACGAATTGCATCGTGCGTATAGCGCTTGGATACGTCATCGTTATTCACATCCGGATCCGCAATCATTGGCTCAACAATGACATCTAGGTCGACGACGAACTCCGCAGAATACTTGGCATTTGCATCCGGCATCAGCGCTGGTTTCTCGCCTGAACGAATTTCTGCAATGCGCTTATCCGCGGTATTGACCAAGCCCTGCAGCACCTGCCCAGCGTTATCCATACCCTTCTGGATCATGATCTGAATGCGGCCCTTCGCAATCTCCAGTGATTCAATCAGCGTCTCATCTTGAGAAATACAAATCGAGGCTTTCGCCTTCATTTCCGCGGTCCAGTCCGTGAAGGTGAACGCTTGGTCTGAAGGTAGAGTGCCCAGGTGGACTTCAATCACGCGACCTTGGAATACATTGTCGCCAAATTTCTTGAGCATTTGAGTCTGCGTTGCATGCACCACGTCGCGAAAATCCATATGGTCCTTTAAATCGCCCTTGAAAGTGACTTTGACCGATTCAGGAATTGGCATCGTTGCTTCACCCGTCGCAAGCGCCAGCGCGACCGTGCCAGAGTCCGCGCCGAAAGCCACGCCTTTGGACATACGGGTATGTGAGTCGCCACCAATAATGACCGCCCATTCATCCACAGCCAGGTCATTCAAAACCTTATGGATCACGTCCGTCATGGGGTGATAGACACCCTTCGGGTCACGCGCGGTGATGAGCCCGAACTTATGCATGAATTGCATGAGGCGAGGAATGTTCTCCTGTGCTCTCTTATCCCAGACGGAGGCGGTGTGGCAGCCGGATTGGTACGCGCCATCCACCGTCGGGGAGATCACGGTTGCGGCCATCGCCTCTAATTCCTGAGCAGTCATCAGCCCGGTAGTGTCCTGCGATCCGACAATGTTGGCGCGGACTCGAACATCAGACCCAGCGTGTAAAACCGCTCCTGCGGTCACGCCAACGGCGTTTTGATTGAAGATTTTCTCTACCGCGGTGAGCCCTTGCCCTGCATGCGAAATCTCCTTGGAAGGCGCAAAGACCGGCGTTAAATCGACGCCAAGCGCTTGTGCAGCGAAGCTCTGCAGCTTTTTGCCAAACACAATGGCATAGGAGCCACGCGCCTTGATGAATTCGACCTTTTGCGGCGTTAAGGCCGATGAAATGTCCACCAACTCCTGGTCGCCGTTGTACAATTTTTTCGTCTTGGTGTTAATCGTTAGCACCGTGCCGGTCGCAACTGAGTACACCTGCTCAAGCACAGGATCGCCACTCTCGTTCAAGATGGGGCGACCGTCCGCATCTATCTGCTTGACCCAATTCTTGAGGTCGATGCCGATGCCGCCCGTCACACTGACAGTCGTCAAAAAGATTGGCGAGATGCCATTAGTCCCTGCAATAATCGGAGCAAGGTTGACGAATGGCACGTAGGGACTGGCTGGCTTACCAGTCCAAAGAGCTACATTATTGACCCCTGACATGCGAGAAGAGCCCACCCCCATCGTGCCCTTTTCGGCGATTAACATCACACTTTTGCCGGGATGCGCCTGCTGCAGTTCTTGGATTTCCGCTTGTGCCGTCTCAGAAATCATGCACTTCCCATGCAGTTCTCGGTCGGCACGGGAGTGTGCTTGATTGCCGGGAGACAGTAAATCCGTCGAGATATCGCCCTCTCCTGCGATATATGTCACCACCTCAATCTCTTCGGCGACCTCTGGAAGTTTGGTAAAGAACTCGGCCTTGGCATAGCTCTCCAGAATATCTGTTGCGATTGCATGCCCGCCCTTGTAAGCGGCCTCGAGGCGATCCGTATCTGCTTCGTAGAGGAACACTTGAGTCTTAAGAACCTCTGCGGCAGCGCTCGCGATCGCGGCATCCTCACCCAAAGCTAAATCAAGCAGCACCTCAACCGAGGGGCCGCCTTTCATGTGAGATAATAACTCAAAGGCAAACGTAGGTGTGATTTCCTCGACGACCGACTGACCAATAATGATCTCCTTCAGAAATGCCGCCTTGACACCCGCAGCACTCGTGGTGCCTGGCAAAGTATTGTAAATAAAGAAGTTAAGCGAGTCCTTGCGATGCTCGCTAGCCGAATCCTTTATTTGCTCAATTATTTGAGCGAGCAATACTTCAGAGTCGATTGGTAGGGGGTGTAAGCCCTGACCTTTTCGTTCGTCGATCTCTTTTAAATAGTCAATATATGTGTCCATAGATACCATGAAATATGCCTGCCGAAGCTTAACGATCGCAAGAAGATTCTGGGTTCTTCACGGATTTCGTTTTTTATTTTAGGCGTCACTCGCACCAGCCAGAGCCTATATTTATAATACCCACTTAAGTTCATGCCAACAGGGGCAGCGCTGCTCAGGTGGCGCAATTCGACCCAGTGGGCTCACCCTGATTATGCTCAAACACCGCCACGGGCTTGGGCTTTCTGCAACAAAACCCCAAGCCTGCAGCTTTATAAGGTGGTAATTATTTGACATTCAGAACCTTCCGCGTGAAAAACTTCACAGACTTCTGCACTCAGAGGTCATTGCACTCAAAAATCTTAAACACGTGTTCGGCTTTCTCTCAAACGACATCGGAATCGATCTTGGCACTGCAAACACGCTCGTGTTCGCAAAAGACAAGGGCATCGTCCTGCGCGAGCCCAGTGTTGTCGCTATCTACACGTCGACCAAAAAAGTCTGTGCGGTCGGCTCGGACGCGAAAAAAATGCTTGGACGTACGCCTGGCAACATCACCGCCATCCGCCCAATGAAGGACGGCGTGATCGCCGATTTCGAAATCACCGAAGCCATGCTCCGGTATTTCATCAAGAAAGTAAACCGAACTAGAACTTTTGTCGCACCGCGCATCGTCGTCGCCGTTCCATCCGGAATCACCGAAGTAGAGCGCCGCGCCGTCAAAGACTCCGCGATTCGCGCTGGCGCGCGCGACGTCGTCCTACTCGCCGAGCCAATGGCCGCTGCTATTGGTGTGGGTCTACCGATTGACGAACCAGCGGCGAACATGATTGT
>JGI20151J14362_10003132_pt1 | contig 11376 bp, 15 predicted proteins | sample COG_01_FD_14362 | JGI IMG/M metagenome (IMG submission 14362) | reverse complement strand
CGCTGACATCGGCCAATTCGATACGCGAAATGAGGCGCTGATAGAGATCATCATAGGCTTGGACGTCCCGGATGCGCGCTTTGATTAAATAGTCTTGATGCCCCGAAGTGCGATAGGCCGATTGCACATGTGGTAGGCTGCGACTGACCTTTGTGAATTGATCGGCCCAATCTTTGTTGTGGCTGCGCACAGAGATTGACACAAAGACAGTCAGACCAAGCCCAATCTTTTGTGCATCTAACAGCGCCACGCGGGCCTTCAAAAGACCGCTGTCTTGCAGGCGCTTTAACCGCCGCCAAACCGCGTTGCGCGACAGGTGGAACGCCTCGGATAATTCCTCTGAGGGCTGCGCGGCATTGCGCTGCATCTGTTGCAATATAGCGCGGTCATAATCATCATATGTTACGTAATCATCCGATATTTTGGGATATTATCACGCAATTAAAGCATGGCATAGAAAATTTGGGAAAAAAGTTGAGTCCACGCAGTTTATGCTGGTGTCAGCAATTTTAGAGCTTTTACATGACCCGTTCACCGAATTATTTTACGGTGCATTTGAGCAATATTGGCGAAAGCTACGGCCAGCATTTTTTGCACGTAATCTATTACTTTGTCATGCTCTTGACCGCGGCGATCTGTGCTCNGATCCATGCGATCCTGCCCTTTTTATTTGAAAAATCCGCAAGCCAAATCATTTCCAAGCTTTACAGAAAAATGACTGAGAGAAAGCTGCTTGAGGCGTATTCACCCTCAAAGGGCTGAATTTTTGCCGTACGCAGGTCAGAAAACGGCGGTTTGGCTTGACTTTAGGCGTCTGTCGGGATGTATCAGCGCGACCGCTTGAAGGAGCCCTGACCCATGCATGCTTATCGCAGCCACACCTGTGCCGACTTGAACATCAATAATGTTGGCGAGACAATCCGCCTTTCGGGATGGGTGCATCGCGTGCGCGACCACGGCGGTTTGCTCTTTATCGATCTGCGAGATCACTATGGGATGACGCAGGTGCTTTGCGACCCGGATAGCCCGGTGTTCAAAGAAGTAGAAAAGTTGCGCAGCGAATGGTGTATTCGCATTGATGGTACGGTGAAAGCCCGCGACGCGGAATTGGTGAACCCGAAAATTCCTACAGGAGAGATCGAGGTCTTCATCCGTGACCTTGAGGTCTTGGGCGCGGCGAACGAGCTGCCGTTGATGGTGTTTGGAGAGCAAGAATATCCTGAAGAGACACGATTGAAATATCGCTATCTCGACCTGCGCCGGGAGAAGCTGCAAAAGAACATGAAAATGCGTTCCGACGTCGTGGCGTCGATGCGTCGCCGGATGTGGGATCAAGGGTTCCGCGAGTTTCAAACACCGATCATCACCGCTTCTAGCCCCGAGGGCGCGCGGGATTTCTTGGTGCCATCGCGTCTGCACCCGGGTAAATTCTATGCACTGCCACAGGCGCCGCAGCAGTTCAAACAGCTCATTATGGTCTCTGGCTATGATAAATATTTCCAGATCGCTCCGTGTTTTCGCGATGAAGATCCGCGCGCGGATCGCTCACCAACAGATTTCTATCAGCTTGACTTAGAAATGTCTTTTGTGGATCANCAAGATATCTTTGACACGATACAGCCTGTTTTAACCGGTGTGTTTGAGGAGTTTGGCGGTGGTCGCAAAGTGGATCAAACATGGGAGCAAATCAGCTATCGTGATGCGGCGCTTTGGTACGGCAGTGACAAGCCAGATCTNCGCAACCCAATAAAGATGCAGGTGGTTTCCGAGCATTTTGCTGGTTCGGGCTTTGCCATCTTCGCCAAGCTCTTAGAACAAGAAGGTACTGAGATTCGCGCCATTCCGGCGCCAAAAGGTGGCAGCAGAAAATTCTGTGATCGCATGAATGCGTTTGCGCAGAAAGAAGGTCTGCCCGGCATGGGCTATATTTTCTGGCGCGACCAAGGTGACGGCATGGAGGCCGCTGGCCCATTGGCTAAGAATATCGGTCCTGAACGAACAGAGGCTATTCGTCAGCAGTTGGGGCTTGGCGTTGGTGATGCGGCGTTCTTTTTGGGCGGCAAACCAAAAGCCTTCGAAGGGGTTGCTGGCAAAGCGCGGATGGTGATTGGCGATGAATTGGGCCTGACGGACAAAGAGCGCTTCGCGTTTGCCTGGATTGTTGATTTCCCGATTTATGAGCAAGATGAAGAAACCGGCAAGATCGATTTTGAGCACAACCCATTTTCGATGCCACAAGGGGGTATGGAGGCCCTTCAGGGTGATCCTTTGCAGGTGTTGGGGTATCAATATGACCTGGCATGCAATGGCTATGAGTTGCTCAGTGGTGCAATTCGGAATCACCGCCCAGAGATCATGTTCAAAGCCTTTGAAATTGCGGGCTATGGTAAGGAAGAGGTCGAAAACCGCTTCGGCGGCATGGTGAACGCCTTCCAATACGGCGCCCCGCCGCACGGTGGTTGCGCTGCCGGCATAGACCGAATTGTGATGCTTTTGGCCGACGAGGCGAACATTCGTGAAGTCATTATGTTCCCGATGAACCAACGGGCGGAAGATCTCATGATGGCAGCGCCGTCGGAACCGACGAATGAGCAGCTGCGGGAATTGTCACTTCGGGTCATCGCGCCAGAATAGCGCTTCGCGAAGAGGGCAGGTCGGCCGATTACCGACGGCCCTCTCACACCGCTATTTTCTCTGCCAAAAACTCCGTCAGCGCAGTGCGGAGATCGGACCGGTTCTCAGTGGTTAAATACCGTTCGGCGGCCTGTTCTAGCGTTGGATCGGAGGCGGTGCGGGCCACGCCAGCGATAAAGGCCGCAAGGTAGCCGGGCTGCGCTCACTCTTTGTTGTTGAGCAAGTCTAACGCATGGACCAAATCCTCTTGCAAGGCGCGTTGGTCAGCCTCAAACGCTAGATCTGGCAGGAGACGTATGTCCATAGGCCGGCGATGATTTGGGAGATTCATTAGGATTGCGCTTTGAAATCCTGCAACGGAATTGAGGGGTTTTTCGATGAAACTATCGGCGCCCGCTTCCATCGCCGCGGTGGCGCGGCTTGGCTTGTGCAAGTTCTGCGATCAGCTCAGCGCCGTCCCCATCCGGCAGGCCCATATCAACAATGGCCACATCCGGGCGATAAATTCTAAGGTGTCGTCGGGCGCTTGTCATACAGTCTGCGCGTCTCAATCGTGTGCCAGAGGTGATGCACATCAAGCGCACGGCCTCGCCCGCGGTGAGACTGTCTTCCACCAGAAGCACCATCAAGCCGTGCAATGGTCTGCGGCTGGTAGGTTTGAGTGAGTGTAACGTGTTCGACATCCCGGTCATGATCGCCCCCTTATTTTCAGATCATGGGCCAGTTTTGCGCTCAAAGACTCTAACGCTTGGTTAATGCGGCTTGCCTTATTTGGCGGTGCGGCTTTACAAGACGGAAAACAGGAGATGAAAATGATCGGACGGCTTAATCACGTGGCGATTGCAGTGCCTGATTTGCAGGCGGCTGCAGCGCAATATAAATCAACTTTGGGTGCAAAAGTTGGCCCGCCACAAGATGAACCGGATCACGGAGTGACCGTTGTTTTTATCGAGTTGCCAAATACAAAGATTGAGCTGCTGTTTCCATTGGGTGAGGGCTCTCCAATCCAGAATTTTTTGGATAAAAATCCTTCGGGCGGCATTCATCATATCTGCTATGAGGTGGACGACATCCTCGCGGCGCGTGCGCAATTGCAAAGTCAGGGCGCGCGCGTATTGGGCAGCGGTGAGCCAAAAATTGGCGCCCATGGGAAACCCGTGCTATTTTTGCATCCTAAGGACTTCACAGGGTGCCTCATCGAGCTAGAACAGGTCTAAGTCTAGATAAATTTTCAGGAAATTCTCATGCCGATTACCTCAGCCCTCGTACTTTTTGCCGTCATATGGTTTTTGACTTTGTTCATTGTTTTGCCACTGCGCTTGCAAACTCAAGGGGATGTTGGAAAAATAGAACCTGGGACCCATGCGGGCAGCCCAGAAAACCCACAAATGAAAAAACGTTTTATGGTGACAACCGTCGTCGCCTTGGTGATTTGGGCAGTTGTTGCAGGAACGATTATCAGCGGGGTGATTTCCGTGCGCGACATTGATTGGTTTAACCGGATGGCAACGCCCGAAGTCTCTCGAACAGATGGGTGAAGGTGGCCGCGCCGAGAATAGGGATAAACAATCCCACCAGCGGTATAGTCAAGGGAATAGCCATCAAGATCCCAGCGCACCAGATAGCGCCCTGATGGCGCCGCAATAGCTCTTGGGCCTGCGTGCGCGGCACGCGCCGCATAGCGGCCATTTGAAAATATTCCCGGCCCATCAAATAGCCGTTGGTGGCCCAAAACACGACCGGCGCCAAAAATGGCAAAATCATTGAGAGGATCAAAGCGCCAATATTGGCAAGAATCAAAAATCCTAAAAACCGGATACTGACCAAAATTTGATCTTGCAGCTTGGCGGCTGCCTGTTTTGGAAGATGCGGATAGTGCCGCGCCTCAACCGCTTGCGCCACCTCATCGAGAAACAGAGCGATAATCGCTGAGGCCACGGGAACCATTACCCAAATTGACAGTGCGATGGTAAGTAAGACCCCGCCGATATTGAACAGGGAGCCGAGCCAACTCTGCTCACCGATCATGCCAGCCACTAAAGCTGAGGACAACAATTGGTTGACGCCATAGATCACCAATAGGCAGGCGGCGGCTAATAATACGATGGTAAGCCCCAAGCTGCGCCACAAAACGCGGCGAAATCTCGGATCGTCAAATTGGGCGATAGATCTCAGAAAGTCTGAAAAAATCATTCATCCAACCATTGGGTGAGGGCAGCAACATCGGGGCGCGGACGGTCGGGCATTTGGGCCGGGCCAGTTCCGATATGAACAATTCCGGCGATATGTTCATGTGGCGCAAGTGCCAAGCCTTCTTTGCAAAAATCTGGGTTGTGCGAGGCCCAACCCGAAAGCCAATTGGCGCCCCAACCACTGGCCAAAGCTGCATTCAGCAGCGACAGGCAGACAGCGCCGGCGGAGTAGGTTTGCTCAATTTGCGGAAACTTGTCGCAGGGCTTTGGGCTGGCGACAACCACGACGGCCAAATGCCCAATTTCAAACTGCTGGCTTGCTTTGTTTGCATCAACCACGTCTGGCCCGGCCGCCTCAGCCATATTGCGGGCCAAAGCGCCCAAGCGGCGCAATGCGGTTTTCTCTAGAACAATGAACCGCCAAGGCTCTAGCTTACCATGATCTGGCGTGCGCGCGGCAACACATAAGAGCGCCTCAAGCGCGTCCCGGTCTGGCACTGGAGCGGTTAAGATTTTCGCCGGGCGAGAGCGGCGCGTTTTCAAAAAGGTCAATGCATCTGTCATGCGCTATGATGTGGGGCATTGCTGGGCTTTTCGCAAGGGGTGTGCGTTTATTCACGGTCTGTGGAATGCCGCTAAATCATCGACCCAAGATCTGAGGAAATCCGCAAACTTGCCGTGCGGTTGGCGCTGGGCGAAAATGTCCGCAAAGGGATCAGGAGCCTCAATTGTGCTGTTGGCCAGGGTTGAGATCGTGGCATGGCCGCAAAAGGGGACATAGACCTCTGAATATCCGCCCTCGTGCACCAAAACCAAACGGCCGTCACAAAGCTCTGTCGCGCTGGCTTTGATTGCAGCAGTTAGGTCACGGAAGGTCTGGGCCGTAGCGAGCATACGAGACAAGGGATCAATGGCGGCGGCATCATATCCACAAGCAACAATGATCAAATCTGGTTTAAATCGTTGCAAGGCAGGCTGAACGATCTGGTCCATAACCTGCATATAGGTGGCATGGCCTGCCCCAGGTGGCAGCGGGATGTTGATGTTGCTATGATCCACTCCGCGAAGGTCGACGTCTCCGCTGTCCAGCGGATAATTTTTTTCTTGATGGATAGAGAGGGTCAGAACGGCTGGATCGTCGATGTAAATCGCCTCTGTCCCGTTCCCGTGATGCACATCCCAATCTATAATGGCCACTTTCAAATCCGGCTGCGTGCTGCGGGCGGCTTCGACCGCCACGGCGATATTGGCCAAAAGACAAAACCCATTTGGAAAATCTGGCAAGCAATGATGCCCCGGGGGGCGCGACAACGCATATGCATTGCTCACACGTCCCGCCATCACATCTGCAACCGCCCGGCAAGCCAGTCCGGTGGACAGCGCCGCCTGCTCATAACCGCCATGACCGAAAGGCACGCGCAGACCCAGCTCGCCGCCGCTTGCCTTTGACGCCTCCTCAAATGCATCAAGATAGCTGCTGGGGTGCACCCGCAACAGCGCGTCCCGCGTGGCAATATCCGCGCTCTGGCTTGCGAGGGTCTGGGTCAGCCCGGTGACGTCCATCAGATTCTTCAACCGGCGTTTGGTTTCGGGGTTTTCAGGAATGCCGCCAGCAGCGAGAGGCTGAACCAAGCCACCGACGGGCTGGGTGAAGGCATAATTGCCGCCAGAAAACCAAAAACAGCGCTCATCCCAATAAAATCCGGTCGTCATCTTTGGCTCTTTCGCAGTTAAGGTTCGGCCCGTTGGTAGACGCCTTCAGGCAAATCCAGCGCAGCGGCAAGGTCGCGGGCTTGGTTCATGGAGAGCGTGATCCTGTGCATGCGATCACGGGCGGCGTCCCATTGCTCAATAACAATTCGGTCCTCATAGGATTTGATACACACATCTTCCAAAAGCGCGCCGATCGTATCATCGATCAAAGTNATAGAGGTGGCTTCAAAGCCATGTTCAATGGTAAACATATGCTAACCTTAATNAGATTTACTTATGGTGCAAGTGACAAGNGCACTGGGTGATTTCTCGCCTAAGAGGCCGGATCAAAGGGGTGGTTTGCAGCAATTTTATGGGTAAGCTGNCGGAGAGGTTTAAGGAGAGCGGAATGCGGATCATTCCTGTAATAGTGATGCTTGCGTTGGCCGGATGCACACTCATGCCAGATGCGCGATCTCCTGTGGTGGTGGCGGATGAGCCGCGGGTTTTGAAAGCCGAAGATGTGCCCGAGCGTTTTGCCATCGCTGTGCGCAGGATGCGGCCAGTCGTAATCGAGACCTGCAAGTCGACCAGCCCGAATTTGAACTGTGACTTTCTCATCGCCATTGATCCAAATCCCAAAAATGCGCCCAATGCGTTTCAAACGGTGAATGACGCGGGACAGCCAATCTTGGCATTTACCCTGACCCTGCTGGAAGACATGTACAACGCCGATGAGGTGGCCTTTGTCATTGGACACGAGGCGGCTCACCATATTTTGCGGCATTTGGAGCGGCAAGATGAATTCGCGCGCGGTGGGGCCACGCTTTTTGAGGTATTGGCGGCAGCTTTGGGCGGCTCCAACCGTTCGGTTGATGCGGCGTCGGAAATCGGCGCAGCGGTTGGCCGGCGCAATTACTCAAAAACCTTTGAGCTTGAGGCGGACCGCTTGGGCGCGAAAATGACGCAAAACGCAGGGTTTGATGCGGTGCGCGGCGCGGCTTATTTCACGCGAATTCCCGATGCAGGCAATCGGTTCTTTGGCACCCATCCGCGCAATGCGGATCGGATCGCTGGGGTGAAAGCCGCGGTGGCAGAGTTATGAACAGGCGCGCGGCCCTGACCCTTGTCCCGAGGGCATGGTTGTGAGGAAATTGGGGATAATCCTCAGTGACCGCGGCTCGAAATATGCGGTTTCCGGCTGCGCAGTTGCAGATCGGGCAGAGATTGATGCGGCGCTCCGCGATCTGAAGCGGGACAAGANATATGCCAAAGCGACTCATAACAGCTGGGGTGTTCTGCTCGATGGGGTGCCGCTGAAGTCGGATGATGGGGAAAGCGGCGCTGGGATGGTGATCCTGCGCATGTTGGAGCGGGCTGAGCGGGTGGGCGAGCTGATTGTTGTCACCCGCTGGTACGGCGGCAAACATCTTGGCGGCGACCGCTTTCGCCATGTGCAAGAAGCAACGCGTCTTTACCTTGATCACCCCGCCCCATAACACGGGTTTGCGCGCAGCGGCGGGCAGGTGCGGCCTGGTGTTCCTGCCGGGCGAGGAGATTTTGCTATAATAGTCTTTTACGCAGAGGCCGTGCAAATGCCCCCTCATTCACTGTGGCGACCAAGATAACATCCAAAATAGTGACTTCGGGCAGTTACGACACAATACGGCCCCAGAGATCATAGGCGCCGGCTTCATCCACTTCCACCGTTAAGATGTCGCCGGGGGCCAAAGCGTCTGTACCCTCGTCAATAAACAGGTTGCCGTCGATTTCGGGGGCGTCNGCCTTGGTGCGGCAGGTGGCGATGCCCTCNGCGTCCAGCTCATCAACGATCACATCCATGCGTTGGCCCAGTTTGGCCGCNAGTTNCGCCTCGGAAATNGCCTGTGCCTTCTCCATAAACCGGCCCCAGCGCTCCTGCTTGACATCTTCGGGCACATGATCGGGCAGGTCGTTGGAGCGCGCGCCGGCAACGTTCTCATATTGAAAACAGCCAACCCGGTCGAGCTGCGCCTCATCCATCCAATCGAGCAGGGTTTGAAACTCTGCTTCAGTCTCGCCGGGATAGCCGACGATGAAAGTTGATCGCAGGGTGATATCGGGACAATCGGCGCGCCAGGCGGCAATCTCATCAAGGGTTTTGGAGGCGGCGGCAGGGCGGGCCATACGTTTGAGCACATCGGGGTGTGCGTGTTGGAAAGGAATGTCGAGATAGGGCAGGATCAACCCCTCGGCCATCAGGGGAATCAAATGGCGCACATGGGGGTAGGGGTAAACATAATGCAGCCGCACCCAAGCGCCCAATTGCCCCAATTCGCGGGCCAGATCGGTGATATGGGGGCGGATGTCTCCCTCTACCGCTGATTTAATATCAATGCCATAGGCGCTGGTGTCTTGTGAGATGACCAAAAGCTCGCGCACGCCAGCCTCAACCAATTTCTCCGCCTCCCGCAGGATCGCACGCGGTGGGCGGCTGACCAATTTGCCGCGCATATCGGGAATGATGCAGAATTTGCACTTATGATTGCAGCCCTCTGATATCTTCAAATAGCTGTAGTGCCGCGGTGTCAGCGAGACGCCGGATGCGGGCAAGAGATCTACGAAAGGATCCGGTGCGGGCGGCACGGCGGCATGGACAGCATCCAAAACNTGTTCGTATTGATGCGGGCCAGTGACGGCCAAAACCTTGGGATGCGCGCCGGTGATATACTCNGGNTTGGCNCCCAAACAGCCNGTGACAATCACCTTNCCATTTTGATGCAGCGCCTCACCAATCGCCTCAAGACTTTCCGCCTTNGCGCTGTCAAGAAAGCCGCAGGTGTTTACAATCACCGCCTCGGCACCCGAATAATCAGGGCTGATCGCATAGCCCTCGGCGCGCAGGCGGGTCAAAATGCGCTCGCTATCGACCAAAGCTTTGGGGCATCCCAGCGAGACCATGCCGATGGTTGGCTGTCCCGGGCGCGGGGTTTCTATCCGCGCTTTGGGCGCGAGGTCGGGGCGGAGATGGGGAGGATTCTGTGCCATAGCGCCGCTATAGCAGAGATTGCGCGGATGTGTAGATGGCAGATTGCCAGGCCTAAATCCCGCCAATGGCCCAGGCGAAGGTCTCAAAAATCTAAAGCACGATGTTGAATGTGGCGCTGTGGTCATGGGTGATGACGAAGGCGAAGAACTAGATCGGACTCCAAAAAGCGACTGTGATCATGACGCAAATGCAAATGCCGAAAAAGAGGGCTGCCTGCCGGCTCTGTGCACCACTCTCCAAAAGATCGGCAACAAAATTGCGCCACCATGCGGGGTATTGCAGCGCCATGGTGAGTGCCGCGAACGATAGATGCAATAGCGTGGGCAAAAGCGTGGAAGATAGCGTAATCATCAACCATATATAATCGCCGGGCGCAGAGCGTAGATTGGCAAAAAGCTCTGCTAAATCCGATAGCGGCACCCCATCCGCAGGGGTAACAAAAGTGAAGAAGGCGATGAGCGCACATCCCAAGGCAAAGAAAATGGCAATCGCGCCCAGCCCATCTAACACCGCCCGCCAAGCCGCCCGTTTTTGATCAAGCCCCATGCGGAGCAGATAGCGGGTCAACCCTGCGGAGGCAAAATTAAACAGCCCGTTGAACAGCGGCAAGAGGGATAGGGTCAGCATGAGGAAAACCGCCCCGTTGCGCTGGCCTTCCCCAAAAACATCCGGCGTTTTGATCGCCACGACCAGAACAGCCATCAAAACGCCGGAATAGAGTAATCGCTAGACCAGAGGGCGGCGAGAGGGGTTCGCTATGAATGCGTTTGCGACATTTCTTGGCACAGCAAAGCTATCCGCGTAAAGTAGTCCCAAGATCAAAATCCCATTGGCGACGATAAACCATAGCAAGCGCCACAGGGATTTTGATGCTGTTGCAAAAAGGTATAAAATTCACGAAGATCCTAGCCAAACTAGGAAAAATATCCGCGCTTGTAGCGGGCTGGCCGCAAATACCTGCTGGCCGCCAAAATCAATCGCATGGCCGGCAAACCATTGGACCGTAATGGCCAAAATTGGATAGAAAAATGCGAGAACCATGGTGAAAGTGAGCAGGCCAAAGCTCCAAGCCCTTTGCGCCGGGCCTTGTTGCGCACCATCAGCGGAGAGCCGGGTGTCGAGCCAATCCAACCATCCGCGCATCACCGAACGATAACGTTCCGCTGGGCGATCGTCGCGCAGCAATTTATGCCAATATGCGCAGTCGGTTGGGCTTGTTGCAGTGTTGTGAAATGCCGGAATGCATTCATAAGAATGCCAAAAGTCACGAGCGGCCACCCGACGAGCCAACTCTGGCGCAAAGCCCATTCTAAAAAAGCTTTCATCAATTTAACGTCAACCCCCTGGGCCCAGAATTTTCTTTTCAGAATATCAATGGGCTGGGGGATTTCAAGACGGTTGGCTTACCTGCGACGGTCGCGGCGGCTGGACATAGGCTGAAAGGCCACACCAACATGCGCCTCGCAATAGGGTTTGCCGGCTTTTACCGCCAGGCCGCAGAACCAAAAATTATCTGTCGCCGGATCACCGACCGGCCATTTGCAGGTTTTTTCGGTCAATTCCATCAAGCTGATCCTCTTGGCGGTCTTTTCCACCTCACTGACTTTTGCCAGAGCTTCGGGGCTGATCTCATTGGCTGAGGGCTGCGGCGGNAGCGGCTGGCCGGCAGGAATGATCTTGCGCACCGCAGGCGGGGTGACCCGCACGGTTTCGGTCGCAGGCGCAGCCGGTTTTGGCGGTGCGGCTGGTGTCGCGGGCGCGGCTGGCTTTGCCCTGACCTGCGCTTTTGCCTTTTCCTTGGCGGCCGGCTTGGCCGTGGTCGAGGTCACG
>JGI20151J14362_10003120_pt1 | contig 11414 bp, 8 predicted proteins | sample COG_01_FD_14362 | JGI IMG/M metagenome (IMG submission 14362) | reverse complement strand
ATTCAACAGATCTGCGTGTGTTGATGCAGCCACGCACGGCCACTTGGACTGTTTGAAGTACTTACACGAAACCGCCAAATGGCCGTGGGACTATAGGGCGGTACGCTACGCGCACGAGGAAAACCACCCCGAATGTGTACAATACCTCCTCGATAACAACTGCCCTTTACCATGGGATTGGCGATACGAAGATGGAGAGTTACACGTACCAGAATCAGAATCGGAATCAGAATCCTAATCAGAATTACACTCGTTGTACGCGATATCGGCATTTTTCGCTTACCACGTCACAAAGCCTCTCCCTTCCCTCATTTTATCTCGACTCCCCTCTCGCGATAAAACATGCTCGCAGAAACACACCACCGACTCCTCTCTTCTCTTCACGCGTCGACGACGACTTCGACTCGGCGCACTCGTCTTCAAAGCAGCAACAAAAGCGGATTCGTGTCATTCACTGCGCGTCGTTTACGTTTCGGAACGAAGAGAAACACTTCACGTTTCCGCGCTTGGGGGAAACCAATCTCGTCGTCGACGACGAAGGATGAAACGACAACAGAAACGCTCCGAAAGGACGACGACGACGAAGAAAAAGGCGCCGTGTTTCAAGGTGTCTACGAATTTGCCAAGCACAGGTGTTATTACGAACGCAAAGGCGACGTGAGGAAGGCAAAAGTGCACGTGATATTCTTGCACGGATTTGGCGTTGGGACGTTTCACTACAGGAAGCAATTGAACGCGTTAAGCGATGAAGAAGTATGCGCGTGGTCGATGGATATTTGCGGCCAAGGCAAATCCTGGCCTAGAAGCGGAGAAGACGTGAGGGATTTTGAATACAGCATGGACAGTTGGAGAGACCAGGTGGAGTACTTCGTGAGAGAGGTTGTTTTGAAATCATCGACGGAGGAGGCGAAGGTGAAGGTGGTGCTCGCGGGGAACTCTTTGGGCGGGAAGTTGGCGCTGTACGTCGCCGCGACGAGCGAAGATATCACAGATGGGATTATTTTGTTAAACGCGACGCCGTTTTGGGGATTTCTGGAGAAGAGAGTGCGCTTTTTGACGAAAGAGAACGAGTTCATCGTGAAATTGACGCAACCGTACTGGGATAACTTTCGATCGAAAGAAAACGTGAGAAGGCTGTTGACTTTAGTCTACGCCGACAAAACTAAAATCGAAGAATCACTGATCGAGAATATAATCGAACCCACTGAAAATGAATTCGCAATACGAGCTTTTATCAGCACGTTCACCTCGCCGAAAGCGTCTCGATTGAGTTACGACGAAATGTTAGAAACGATACGCGATCGAAACGAATCGATGTTTTTTAAAGTCGCTCTGTGTTACGGTCGAGAGGACCCGTGGGTGGTGCCTTTGTGGGGACAGCGTTTGAAAAGAGTGATTAAAAACGCCACGTATTACGAATTAAGCCCATCTGGACATTGTCCGAACGACGAAACGCCGGAAGCCGTCAACGCAGTCGTTCGGTCGCTTCTCGACGAGTGGTTTTTGAATACGACGACGACGTCTGTTCGGAGGACGTTACCAAAACAAATAGACGGCGTCTCGATCGAGTTAGTCGACGGGTCGCCCAGGAACGTCTTCGAGAAGGTAGATTATTGGAAAGATACGTTCGTCTCGAAGTTGTTGTCCTCGTCGTCTGCGTGATTAGCGAGGAGCGCAGCACATGTAATATATATAATACAAATTCTAATACGGCAACGATTTCAAAGACCGTCCAACTTTCTTCAACTTTTCCTTTCGCACCTCTCTTTTCTCTTTGCGAATGACTGCGTTCTCGGAAAATTTAACCTCGGTCGCTTTCGCGTCGGCGAGCGATATGCACGTTTTCAAATCCTCGTTCGAGGAGACTTTTCTGAAAGCCGCCGCCGCGCTCGAGCTCGACGAGTCGTCGTCGCTCGTTTTTTTCGTGAAATCAATCACGGACGCGACCGTGCGTCGCCCTAATCCGAATCTGCGCACGCTTTCACGAGCGTGATGCAACGCCAAATCTTCGCCGTCTAATCGTTCGGTGCCTTTCAAATAGGTTGTCAATGCCGGCGTGTATTTTTTGCACGACGCGGTAGTTTCGTCGTCGCGTTCTTCTTCTTCGACGTCGTCGTCGTTCGGGAACACATCGATTCGAGCTACGGTAACCGCAGAGGTGTCGTTTTCCAAAAGAGTGCGTCTGAAGAACCCTCCGACGGATTTCACCGCGGTCGACGTGTGCGCGGCGACTTGTTCGGACGTGAGTATTTGCGGTATCGATTTCGGAGAAGAAGATGGCGCATCTCCAATATCATCCTCAACGTCAACATTACTACGACCACTGGCACTACTGATTTTAGTACTCACCACAGACATCACACCACCGCTCCCATTCTCCACGCATAAAAAACTCAAAACGCCATCGCCTTTCGTTCCGCTAATAACGCACGCGTGCCTGGTCACAATCGCCTTGTTCCCTCGTCCTCGCCAATGCTCGCTCCTCGTCGTTTGCGAATACACGCTCTCGTTCACTCTCAACGGCGTCCCTAACACCTCGCTCAACCCTTTATACTCGCTCGACGCGCTCTTTGCCAACTGTTTCGATATCCCAACCGCGTCCAACGGTCTTCCTTTCGTCAACGCTCTCATCATCGCCGCGCTCGCAATCGCGCTCGCGAGTAACTCCTTCTCCACTTTTCGCGAGACCGAAAACCCTTTCTCGAACCCGCGTTCGCTGAAATCTTTCGTTTCTGCGAGAACGCGCCACAACGCGACGGTGACACCGATCGTTTTGAGGATTCGAAAAAAATGTTCGTTGTGTTGTCGAATCGCTTTCATTTCTCTCTTTTTTTGTCTGTACACGTGCATTGGATTTTGTACCTGTTTCACCATCTTTTCCATCTCGCGATATCCGCGTTCCCCGAGCGTTGCTTTTAACGCGCGTCGCGCGTTCGTTCGGAAAGCGCGCGTGGCAGAAGCAGCGCGTGCAGCGGCGGTGAATGTATTGTTGTTCTTCAAACCACTCGATGATGATGATGATGATGATGATGATGATGATGTGGAAAACGGTCGAGAACAAAGCGGGGACGTCGTTGACGAACGTGATGCGCGTTTGAATACAGCATTCGTGTTCGACGACGAAGTAGAACACTCGAACGAGGACAGAAGTCGTCGCGCACTCCTTTCCAGGGAAGCTGCGCGTCGCGAAAAAGCGCGAGTCGTGTGCATTTCGCTCTCGTTTCAGGTGCGTCTGTGTCGGATGAATAATGAAGATATTTCGAAATCTGCTTCTCTTGGTAGTACATTGACGCGTACATGTTTTGATGGTACAAATCTCTTTATCTATCTATTTCTCTCTCGCAAAGGCGTTTACATGGTTTCTTCTTCTTCTCCTTCCTCATCTTCCATGCCCATCCTCATGCCGAGTTCTTCCATGATAGCTCTTTCTTCTTCAGCGAGGGCAGCATAGTCGACGTCGTCGTTTCCGTCGTCGTCGTCGTCTGAAGACACCGCCTCTTGGCGAGGCACGAGTCGCATCGGGTGCTCCTCGCGGAACGTCTCGTGCATTCTCCAATAGTTCCAATCCCGATCCGTTTCCGACTCGGTCGATTTACACTTTTCCTCTTCCTCTCTCGATTGAATTTTGGACGTTTGAACTTGATTTTTAAGAAACCCGAAAAAGATTCGCGGGAGTTCGTTTTCCTCCTCGTCTTCTTCGCGTTCGGATAAACGTTCAAACTTCCAACCTATAAAATTTCTGCAGCAATAACAGGACTCGCTTGACCAACCGTAACGATCAAAGAAGCATCGGAACGGGTTCACTTCCTCTGCACTTCCGGTCCAGCCGACGTCATAAAATGCCGGAGAAATATTAGGACGGGTGAAGCTGTATAAATGGCTGGCGCTCGCGGTGAGAATTTCGCACTCGTGCAAATGTGGATTGAAGAATATTTTCGACGCTCCTGGACCGTAAACTAGGATTGGGTCGATGGTTTCTTCATGAACAGGCGGGTTGATCGCCTTAATCGCTTTACTCGCATTGCCGAAAGGCGAGTGACACTCTCTGCATTGTAAATAAGAAACTTCTTCCTTTGCGTGTTTCAACACTCGACCAGTCGTGCCAATCGGCTCCGCGATACCTTCTTCCGCTTCTGCCGTTTCACCATCACGAAACAAATTTTTACCGGCAGCAAAACACGCTTCCACGGCAGATGTACTCTCTAAAAGAGATTTGCTGATGCGTTGTTCGTATTTAGAGCCGATGATGTCGCGCACGTCTTCTGTGATTTTGAATAGCCCGTTTAGCAAATCGAAACGACAAAACGGCACCGGCGCTGGACTGTTGGCGACACAAATGTAAGGAAACGTTCCGTCGTTCATCGACTTCGCCAACCTATCGTTCCCTCCGCATCTGTTCACCATCGCGGCACACTTCGTTGCCTCTTTCAGCAAGGATTCACAACTGACTTTCGCTGTTTTCAAAATCGCTCTCGACGGATCCAATTTCTTCAGGTATCGAGCGCTCTGTTTCGTTTCCGCGTTTCCATCTTGAAACAAATCCACCACCGTTCCTTCCCGAGCAGCGCGAATCTTTTGTCTTTGAACTTCGAAAATGCGATGAAGATTTATTCTGACTGTTCTGGCTTCCTCGTCGGTCATATCGTCGTTTGGAACGTAAAACTGGCCGTAAAGCTCATCGTAAAGAGGTTTCGGAGGCAGTCGAGAGATCTTTTTCAGCGCACATTTTATGCCGGTCCCGATTAAACACGCGTACGTGCACCTCGACGCATCCAAGCTGAATTGATTTTCGTGAGTTCCGTAACGTCCTTCGTTCACGAACCAAAAGCTGCCCTCTTTGCTAATCAACTCTTTCCGCTCCTTCTCGTCGACGAACACGATTTCGCACACCGTGCCGACGTATTCCTTCTCGCTCGCGTCGTCGTTTTCTTCGCCATCGATTGGAATCGTTTCGCACTGAATCACGCCAACGAACACTCGACGACGACGCTGCTTTTGCTCATCATCATCTGATGTCTTTTTCATAATCCCTTTTTCGAAAAACGACGACGTCGAACTGTTTCGTTCTACGCTCCGCTCGATGTCTCGGCGTCCTTCGCGAAACTTTTCGCACGCCTCTAAAAACGGTAACGTGACTGGCATTCGACTGACGAAACTTCCCGGCACGACGACGACGTCTCGGAAGAATACAATCGGGAAATCGTGCACGTTTGAGAATAAGAGTTCTCCTCTTTTTTCCTCGTTCGTTGTCTTCATCGTTGACTTCTTTTACTTCTTCTTCTTCTTCTTCTTCTTCTTCACCGCATCATCTCCTTCACGTTTTTCTCATCGTCATCGTTTCCCCTAAAACGCAAACGAATTTAAGAGACGCAGAGAGAGAGAGACACACACACAGAGAGAGAGATTCGAGAGAACGAAGAACACCAACAAAACGTGCGACGCCTACGCGTATTCTTCTTCCATCGGTAGTATTCGCGTTTCCTTCTCTCGAAACGCAGCTTTTCTCAGAGCGCGATACGCTAAAAGTGAAAGATAGTTCAGAGATACAAAAAACGGTAAAACGTGAGAAAAAAAAACACGCATGTCAGATGAGAACACAACGCATATTACTTTTGTGTGTGTCGTTGAGAAAGGAGCGCGAGGATATAAACGCGCGCGCAAAAAAAGTGATACGCGACGACGAGAAAACCAAGAAGAGTAAACTTTGCGACAAGACGACGCGCGGGTGGACCCGCGGAAGAGAGGAAGAGGGAAGCGTTTCGCGCTCGTCGAAGTGCTCCTTTAGTACGTACCAGAGTAAATTCAGGCGTTTAGGGGAAGAAAAGTCCTAGAAAAGAACAACACTTCTCTGCACTTCATCACTTCTACTCGCGAGAAGAAGAAGAACAACAACGCGCTCGTTTCAAAATGGCGAGCGGGAAGAAGAAAAAAGCGTCCTCCTCGTCGTCGTCGTCGTCCAAAAGTGCGACTCACAGTGCCGGAGGAAAAGGAGAAAAAAAGAGCAGCACCGCCGAGGTTTCACAACGCGCTGCGTCCGAAACGAACTCCGGGGGTGCAATCCAATTGCCGAGGAAAGAGGGCGACCTCTTCAACGACGCCTTGATCGCGTACGAGCAGCGGAAGTTCAAAGACGCGTTAAATGCGATCGAGAAAATCCTAAAAAAGTTCCCCAATCACGGGGAAACCTTATGCATGAAAGGATTAATCGTTCGCAACTGCGAGTTGAAACCGAACGAGACAGAGGAAGAGAGGAAGAAAAAAGCGCACGAGTTTGTCTCCGTTGGTGTAAAAAACAACATTTTTTCGCACGTCTGTTGGCACGTGTACGGATTACTCCACAAAGCGGATCGAAACTACAAAGAAGCGTCGAAGTGTTACTCGCAAGCGCTGAAGATTGACCCGAACAACTTCTTAGTGGTGAGAGATTTAGCGCAGGCGCATTTGATGTTGCGAGAGATGGACGAGTACGTCGACGCGAGGAGGAAGTTGTTCGAGTTAAAAATGGGGCAACCGGGGTCGAGCGATCGCGCGAATCAAATCGTGATTGGGTTATTTATGAGCGAGAAGTGGGAGGAGTGCTTGGAGATGTTGAACGAGTTCGAGAAGTTCGATACGATGGACCGGACGAGGAGGAACGGGGAACTTTTGGCCAAGAAGAAAGAGATTCCGGAACCGACGTACGAGGATACGTTTCAAGAGAGCGAGATTTTACTTTTCCGGGCGGTCGTTTTAGAGAAGATGGGGAAAGTGGACGAGTGCGTGGAGTTGTTGGAGAAGAACGAGAAGAAGATTGTGGACGACGCGGCGAGACTGACGCAGCTGTGTCGTTTGAAGATTGCGAAAGGCGACGCGACCGCGGCGAGAGAAATGGCCGAGAACGATTTAGTCAATCGCATGCCAGATAACGAAAAGTATCACGAGTTGATGCACGAATCCATGAATACGAAAGTTTCTTTGATGGAGCCTCCGATGGAGAGAAGCGAGGAGGATATTGCAAAGTTGAAGACACTTTACGACGCTTTACAAAAGAAACACGCGAAATCGAGCGTGTGCAAACGATACCCGTTACAAATCGTCAACGATTCCAGCGAGTTTGAGAGTTTATTAGCAGAATACATACAAAAGCCATTGCGGAAAGGCGTGCCGAGTTTGTTCGCGGACATTTCGTCGTTATACGGAGGCATTCACGACGAGGAGAAATCCATAGGTAAAGTCTTGAAAGCGGCGGCGGATTCGTTGAAAAAAAGCGGCAAGTTCCCGTCGTCGTCAGATAATAAGGATGATGTTTTGGAGGCGAAACCAAAAGAGACGCACAGATACGCGTTGAACTTACTCGCCATGCATTACGCGAAAATAGGTAAAATCGACGAGGCGTTGAAATGCATCGACGAAGCGATTGAAGCGAAGGATGAAAACGACGGCGATAACGACGGGGAACAAGAGAAAGTGCTGGAGTTTCATTTGAACAAATCGAGGTTTTTAAAGCGAGCGGGAGATTTAGAAGGCGCGTACGAGGAATCCGAAATCGCTCGCAACATGGATTTAGCGGACAGATACATCAACTCCGTCTCCGTAAAGAGAGCTTTTCAGTGCGGTAAATTTAGAGAGGCGGAACGACTGGGCACGTTGTTTACTCGGGACGCCGAAAATTACAAGACGAACTTGTTTGACATGCAATGCAACTGGTACGCGTACGAAGCCGGTCACTCGCACGAAAAGTTTGAAAAGAACACGGGGAGAGCGCTGAAATATTACCGCGAAATTCGAACGCACTGCGAACAAATCATCGAAGACCAAATTGATTTCCACCGGTACTGCGTCAACGTGAAACGAACTTTGAGATCGTTCATGGACACTTTGAAAATGTGTGACGATATCTACGCGTCCGCGTGGTTTAAAAAAGCCGCTCGAAGGGCCATATTAATCTGCGTAGACATGCACGACGATCCGTTGGAAGCGAAAAAAGAGCGCGTGGAAGCGAAACTGTCCAAGCTGGACCAAGAGGAGCGCAAAAAAGAACGACAAAAGACGCGCAAAGAGGAAGAAAAGAAAGAGAAAGAAGTTGAATCGTTTGAAAGACTCTTAGCGGAGGACTTGAAAAGGGCGAGAGAGACGAAAGCAAAGAGGACTGGGAAACCAGTCAGCGGCGAGAATAGCAGCAATACTACTACTACTAATAATAATAAAGATAGCAACAACAACAATAGCGCGATCGAGAAAGAGTATCTCGAGGAGAAGTACGGCGCCAAAGCGTTTGCGCAAGCGAGCAAAGATCCCATGGAGGAAGCGTTGAGTTTTATGAACCCGCTTTTGATGAGTGCAAAGAATGACGAGGACGTGAACGTGCAATCTTTAGTGTTCTTGGTCCATTTCAAACGCCAAAAGTGGGTGTTGGCGACCAAAGCGCTGCGAAAGATGGCAAAGTGCGCGCCGAAGAATCCGTTGACTCACCGATGCGTGGACAGTTTGTCGCGAGCGATCGCGTCGATTGAGAACGAAATCGAGAAACAAGTCGTACAATCCACAATATCTTCGTTGAATGTAGACAAGGTTAATGTTCAGTGCAAAACGCTCGTGGACGCCGCGCACCTCTCCGTTATGAAGAACGACTTCGAGAAGGCGCTTTTAGGCGCCGTGGACCCGCGCAAGACGTCTTGGAAAGAATGCCGAGACGCGTTGGAGGTTTTCGAACGCTCTGGGAACGCAACGTTTTACGAACAGTTCCACAAAGCGTGCACGAGCGCGTTTCCGAGCAAAAGTAATAAAAGCAAGGAACATCCTTCCGTCGTAATCTCTGCTGCTGCGTTTGCGAGAGTCGGCGTGGAGGATTCCGTGCGTTCCGCTCCGTTTCTTTAAACAATTTACGATTTATAATAATACAATAATGGCGCTAAAACAACATACTTCGAAGACGAGGTCACTACTTCAAAGCTTCCAACCGTTTCTCAATCTCGTCCTTCTCCTTTGCTTTCTCTCCTTTCGCCGTCGTCGTCGTCGGCGCTTCCGGCAAGTCGCTCTCAAACTCCAACCCGTGTTCGTCCGCGATGGCGCGCATCAAATTCGCCACATCCTCCGGCGGCGTCACGTTCGCCACCGACTCCCCCATCGCCTCGCCCACTAATTGCGTTTGCACGTCTAAGCTTTCAAACTGCTTCTCAAACTTCTCCATAGTCATCGCCGCTTTCTCGATGTCGTTCACTTTTAACGACAGGTCCAGTTCTTTCACCACTTTTTGCATCGCTTCGTTCACTGAATTCATCTTCGCTTGCGTCTCCAACCGAGACACGACCGCGTCCAAACGGCTCGCCAGTTGGAGTAAGTTTAACTGTTCGTGTTTTTTTCGAATCGCGTCCGTGGCGTAGATTTTGGCGCCTTCCGTGTTGCCATTTTTCATGGCGAGTTTACACTTTGACTTTAAATTCGATTCGTCTTTGAGACATTTTTGGGCGGATCGATTGAGCGATTTGGCCGTGAATTTCAAGTTGAATATTTGGTCCAACAAGCGAGTCTCGGCGCGCTTTTTCGGGTTTACGAGGTCGAAGAGGCCCATTGTTAAAATTAGTGTTGTTCTATTATTATTGTTGTTGAATTATACTCTTCTTAGTTTGTGCGTGCGTGTGGTTCTCGTGTATATAAAAGTGGAGATTTCTTTGTTGTGGGTGCCTTTAATAACTGCTCTCAAACGGAAGCGTTTACTCCTATGCGTTTCGCGCGAAAGCTAAACGTGTTCTAGCACGACTATGATATTATTCATTTAAACGCTATCGCTAGGGTGGAAAACGTCGTCGTACTTTGCCCCGGTGATTCTTTCACTTTCCTTCCACAACTTAGCCCAGTTTTCCTGGTCCAAGCTGAACGCGTTGGACGAACGAAAGGCGTGTTCTCCCGGTTTCCCTTCGTTGGAAAGTTCCGAGGAATATTTCCCGCCCTCGTCGTTTTCCAACGCTTCGCTCGTGGCGACGAAGATTTGTCCTCGCGCGCCTTCCGGCGGGTTGATTAATCGACCGGCTTCGCGTAAGTTGACGTACCAATCGATGGGTAAATTTCGTTGGAGCTCGGTATCCACCACTCCCGGGTGAACGCAATACGCTTGAATCTTCGAGCCTATTTTTCGCAGTTTTCTTTGTAACTCGTACGTGAACAAAACGTTCGCCATCTTCGTCCTCCCGTACGTGATCCACCCCCAACCGGGATACCCGAACACGCCTTCCGAGTTCAAGTTGAAAAAATCGACGAACCCCCACTCGTGCGCGATAGACGCCACGTTCACCACTCTCGGCTTCCTCTCCGGATATCGCTTCTCCGTTTCCAGCATCAGCGGTAACAGCTCTCTCGTCAACGCGAAGTGACTCAAATGGTTTGTCTGCATTTGCAATTCATTCGCGTCCTCCGTGAGCGTTTTTTCCGGAAGCGCCATCACCCCGGCGTTGTTCATCAACACGTCTAATCGATCGTATTTCGATTTAAACTTCTCCGCGAATGCGCGCGTCGATTTGAACGAGGATAAATCGCATTCCATCACATCCACGGAAGGGTTTGTTTCGCCTTCTTTTCCTTCTTCATCGTCTAAAAATAATCCGACCTCTCGCATCGCCTTCCGTCCTCTTTCTAAGGACCGACAGGCGATGACGACGGAATACATAAACTCTTTTTCTTTTCCTCCGTTTTCGTCGTCCGCATGCATCGACGACAAACGCGCAATTTCTCGAGCGCTGATGCATCCTAAGCCGGTGTTCCCTCCGGTGATGACGACGACTCTTTTCGNATTCTTATTCTCGTTCGCATTCGTAGCACTCCTTGAAGTCTNCGCAACATCGCGGATGGATGACGACGACATCATCGGACGAACGAATCGTTCGCGTCGTCTTTTNTGCCGGACATTTTCAAAAGCGCTCGAACGTTCGCTCGAAAACGAGACAGANGGTACGTTTTGGGAAAGANACGAGGCGCGCGGCATCCTCGTTTCTCTTTTTAACGCGTAATAACGTATATCTCGTGCTCGATAAAGCGGGTAATTTATGAACACATCGGAGTGCTCAAATCGTCATTTTACGCGTATATTCTTCCGCGACAACACTTCACTTTGTGCACTCACAAAACACACGCATCGAACGAAACGCAATTCCACGAGATTAACGAAAAAGTGAAACGCTCCGAGCGATGACTTTACTCGCGTGTAAAACGTATTTTCGCGTCTTCGCCGCGCATCAAAAGAAGCTTTGTCTCGTGTAGAGGCGAGAGCGTTTCCTCATTCACGCGTACACGTGTGCGAGATGATGAATGCGACGAGAACGTCTTCTCGCAGACGACGAGGATGATTCGAGGCGAATGAACGTGACTCCCGAGTGGTCGTCGATCGTCCCGACGTCGGTCTCGCAAACGCTCGCGTTGCGAGAGCGCGTCTCTCACGCGTC
>JGI20151J14362_10003117_pt1 | contig 11424 bp, 10 predicted proteins | sample COG_01_FD_14362 | JGI IMG/M metagenome (IMG submission 14362) | reverse complement strand
CGTTCGCCTAATATGTACAAACCGCATCCATCGCACGTTCTCGGTAACTCCCACGCTTCTCTGTCTATATCGTCCGCGACTCCGGCTACGTCTTCTAAATGATTCAAAGAGAAGTTTACTGATTTCTTTATCTTCTTTGTCTTCTTCTCCTTCTTCTCCTCGTTCTCTGCATTCACCGACAACACGCCGCGTTTGTCTCCACAACTGTTGTTGTCATCATCATCATCATTCTCCTCCTCGCTCTTCCTCTCCAAAGACTCAACGGTACGATCGAGTTTAGGCGCCTCCTCCTCATCGTCCTCGCTTCGTTTCCTCTTACTGTTCTTCTTCACGGCTGATTTCGCTGGCTCTGACGACACCGTCCCGAGAGCATCGTCATCAATCATATTGAGTGTATATCTCTTTTAATTAGGTAAAAGCTTCTTGTTAAAATGGACTCAATTTTCGCTTCAAAATGCTTCAAAAGTAGTAAGTAAAAAAATGCTTCGCGAAAGCGCTTCTGGCAATGCGAACAATAACGGAAGCTTACCGCGCTCGCGAAGCGCGCATTTAAAAAGTTTACACCACGTGGAAACGCATCCTCTCGGTGGAGGAGGAGGAGGTGTTGGGAGTGGTTTACCGTTACACGCCACGTCCGGGGAGAAGTACCAGAAGGAATTGAAGAGAAAGAATTCGAAAGCGAAACGTACTACGAATGGATGGAAAGCGATGAGTGCCACTCTGTTTGTTTTCGTGCACGTGTGTTCGAGCGCGTATTATTACAACAAGATGAAAAGTGGAGGAAGTGATAACGTCGATGCGTTGGATGGGAACGACGGGAAGAGCGAGACCAACCAACAAACGCCGTCGCGGTACGATTTACTTTCCTCCGAGGAGGATGAGGATGAACAGGATAGGAGTTTATTGACGACGAAGTTGCGATTGGAGCTCGATGAAGCGAAAAGGCAGATGTTGACGATGAAAGAAGAGAGCCAAGTGATGCAAATGCAGCTGAGGGATTTTCAGGCGAAAGGTATGAGTGGTGGTAGTAGTAGCAGTAGTAGTAACAAAAAGAATAACTTGCAACAATCCGGAAACGTCGAGACGCATTACGGTGGTAGTAGTAATAATAATGGAGGAATAGGAGGCGGGTTGTTGGTGTGGAATTACGAGACGACTGGGCAACCGATTGAGATTAAATCAACGCCGTCGGCGAACAGAGACGTCGCTTTAGATTCGAGACCGTTCTTTTCCATTGTCATGGCGGCGTATAATCAAGGCGCGTACATCGACGAGACGGTGAAATCAGTCGCTGCGCAATCGTACGAGCGGTGGGAATTGATCATCGTTAACGACGGTAGCTCGGATGATTCGTGGGCAAAAGCCTCAAATTTGATGGATAAGTATGGAAAGAGAAGAATCCGATTGATTAACAAACGCAACGGGGGGTTGGCGGATGCTAGAAACGTCGGGATGCGATACGCGAGAGGCGATTGGTTGTGCATGTTGGATTCGGACGATTTGTTAGCGAGAGATTATTTGAGTCGAGCGGCAGAGCTCGTGGAGGAAGAGCACGGAAACGGAGGTGATATCGCAACAACTATTTCGGGAGGACACATTGGAACTGGAGGTGTGGACATTATCCCCGGGTGCATGCGCAACTTTGACGCGGTCTCGTCTGATTGGTGTTTTCCTGAAGGCTTCTCCATCGTCGGCGTTTCGCACTGGAACAAATTTCACGCCTCGGTTTTAATGAAAGCTGATTTGATGAGAAAAGTTGGCGGGTACGATCCAGGTATCCCGTGGGGTTTGGAAGATTGGAACTTTTGGTTGAACGCGGCGAAATTTAACCCAATCGTCCGGTTTGTACCGGAAATTACGTTTTACTATCGCCATCATAAAGGCACGTCCATGCGCAAAAAGATGTTTGCGGCGTATTTAGAGCAAACGAAAGCGATGGTTCGAACGAACCACGTTGAATTATACGAACCGGTGCAACTACTTCACGACCACGAAACGATTGAAAACATGCACGAAGACACGTTAAAAGCGTTGGAGAAGAAAATGCAACAGTTTCCATTACAGCCAATGCCGTACTTTTGGAGAGCGTTGCGAAGGACGAAGAAAATGGAATACGAAGAAGCCATCGATGATTTGAAAATCGCGTTGAATTTAACAACCTCGGAAAAACGATACAAATGGCAAATGTATTATCGATTGGCGCTTTTACACGAAGCGTTGGAGGAGTATCCAGAGGCGGTGAAAGCCATCAACGGCGCCTTCCGGGACGCGTATTTCAACGAGATTTTATTGGTAAAGCACAGATTGGAGCAAAAAGTCTTGGGCGATCCAAAAGTTGTGTCCGCGCATTTGGTCGAAGCGACACCCACGTATTGGAAATCTGAAAAAGAAATGCACGATATCAACGAAGGAACGTTGGCTGGGAAACTTCTAAAATCCGAGCAATCTCACGAACTCTCTTCGTTAGTTGCCGAGCAAATGCAACGCATGAACGCGCTGTTGCAAATAGCCACTACCAACCCGTGCGGCGATCCGTCCGAGCCGTTACCGAATAAAGGTGAATTCAATTTAGCTAAAAATGGCAACTTTAACGCTCAAAAAGATTATTGGAACCCGTTTGGATCTGGGTATAACTTAGCACAGTCGTTATCCCGCTCCGGTTCTGGACCGCAACCGTGCGCGCACGTCGAAAACGACAACGACGACGCCTCCTCGGGCTTCACGCAACTCATCGAAATCAACCAAATTAAATCAGAACCGCTGTTGGTAAAAATGTGGTCAAAGTCCAAAGACGTTTCCGGTACTACCAAAGACGCCGGGTATTCCTTATACGTCGACATCTGGTACTCTGACGGTTCCAACGATTGGGGGTTCAACGTTCCTTTCAACCCTGGAACGCACGGTTGGGAACGCGCCGCCGCATTCATCACCAAAGACAAGCCCATCAAATCTATCCAAGTGTACGGCATGTTGAGAGGTAAAGAAGGCGAAGCGTGGTTTGACGATATCACCGTCTCGAGAGGCAAAGACGCCGCGTGCGCTTGCGGCGAACGCCAAATGTTTGAACCCACAGAGAATGGGGATTGTGAACAGTGCTTGGCGGGGATGCGATGTTTCTTGGGAGACTTGTTCGATCCGTCCGTGCAATCGGTCGTTTTATAATAAAGTTGTATGTACCTGTATCTTTCGTCATAAATAGCACACACCCCTAATAAATTCGCTGGTGCGCTCTACATGTCCTCCACCCAAACACCGCCTTCTGTTCAAAGCAAAAGCCATCCGTCCTTTTCGCAGCAAAGGAAAGAACTCCTCTTCATCGCCAGAAGAAACCGAGAGCTGGAAGCCGAAGCCGCATGCGCGCAAAAGCTCTCTTTGATTAAAGTTGAATCGAATTCTGTTTCGGAAATCCAACGCGTTTTAGAAGTCGAGAAGAAGGTTGCGACTCGTTTGTTAAAAGAGGCGAGCGGTTCAATCGAGACGTGCTTGAGGAATTTTCTAGAAAAAGAGTGATACGAAGAGAATGGTCATGACTCGCTGTAGCGTTTTATATTCTCGTTGCACGAAGTACAAACGTTTTCATCTTCTTTTCGCGTTCTCTCTTCTCGGAATGTTGTTGATGTTGTTAGGGGTGATGTGTGAAGACGAGAACGACGCGGCGACCAACGAGAACAACGAGAACATCAACAAGGACAACAGTATTCCGTCGCTTTCAACCGAAAGCAACAACATCGATAATGAAAACATTCCAGCAAGGAAAATTAAATTTGGAGAAACCGTTAAACTGGACGAGTTAGGACCGGTAATAGTGCAATCGGATTGCACGTTGAAACGCATTGAAAATTGGCATACGTTAACCGAAGGCGAGCGAGAGGCGACGATGAGAAGGATTGGAGGAAGGAACAGAGTGAGATTAGAACATTGCAAAGAACAGATACAGATATCAGATGCTGGCGAACTTTAGTAATTTTAGCATGTAACAGTAGTATTTTAGAAACCGAGAATGCCGCGCTCAATATTGCATTCACACCCGCGATAAAATAATCATCGTCTGTTTTTGTTCTGGGCTACCATCGGTCGATTCGAGGAGTGTCTCGCTTTGTTCCCGACGCGAACGCCGTAGTTCTCGTCAAATTCGGTTTCGTAGTATCGTTCTGGTATCGATTTCTTCACGTCGTCTTCGGTTAGGGACGACGTTGAATCCAAATGGACTTTAGAATCTTCCACTCGCAAAGCGTTCAAATACTCGTCCGAAAAGAGCGAGCGCCAAAAGGTATCCGCGTTGGATTTCCCTCCCGCGTATCCCGCACCTCGTCTGCAGAATTTCAACAGACAAATTTCCAAAACGTTGTCGACAATCACCCAGGTGGACAATTCAACTTTAATGTCCTTGTACAACTTCTTATCGTCGATGATAACGTCGTCTTTATAGCGAACGCTCAATCTCGATCGAGACATGTCCACTTGAACGTCCTCACTTTTCGCGGATTCGTGCGCGCTCATTCCACCCGCATAACCGTCCAACCGTACGAAGATTTCCACGTACGTTTGATTTTGTTTCCATTTAATCGTTTCCGTCTCCAAACCTAAACACTTCTCAACTTCAATCTCTTGCCAATACAACTCGTTCTTGCTCGATTCCCTCGCCTTTAATAATCTCGTTTCCTCCGCCTCTCGCATGTTCTTCATGTCTTCCGCATCGAATTTCGGCGGTTCTGGTTTCGGGTTCGCGCGACCATACATGTCTTCCATGTTGACGACCTTACGCTCTAAACGGTCCACCTCGTCTGTTTCATGCGTGTTGTTGGGAAGGAGAGAAGAAAAATGTTTAGTATTATTATTATTGCGAAAGCGCTGCTCCTGCGGTAAATTTCTAAAACGAAAAGTTCAAAATGCTTACTCACCATCTTTCAAAACCGCTTGCTTCCCGTGACTTCGCATCCACCTCGCGAACTTCGGTTCCGTCCCTTCCGTCGCATCCGCGAAGTCGTTCTTCCGACAAAACGCCTTGTGAAACGGCCAGTACGTCTTTTGACACTTCACCGAACAGAAAAACGCCGTGTGACACCGGCTGCATTTCATCAGATGATCTCGTCCGCCACAATTGTCGCACGTGTGTTGCAAAGACGCCAAAAGTTGATCTTGCTCTTGAAAGTGACACGGCGCCGTGATGTTTCCGCCCGTTGCTGTCATAACAGTTCTTTTATCTGGCGATGATGATAACCTCGTATTATTATTATTGGTGTCTTCTCATGCGACGCAAAACTATTTTTGACGACATGTGCGTGCCAAAAANAAGCGTTTAAAGCGTTTCTCTGAAAACCAAACGGTCCCCCATCAAGCAGAGAAAAAGTTCTCCTCTTTTTTCCCCTTCTTCTCTTCACTCCATTCGTCCTCAAACACTCCCGCTTTGTAGTACGCGCACAGAAGAAAAAAGCCATCAATATCATGCCTTCGTCGTCGTTAGTGTTAGTATTATCATCGTCCTCATTCGCGGGATGTACTACCTTCTCAAAATCCTCCTCCTCCAAGCGGGGAACGAGACGAACAGAATTCAGTTGTCGCGCCGTCAGAAGTTTTCAACATCATCATCGCGCTGATAATAATAAGAAAAGAGGAGAAGAGACACTCAAAATGCGCGCTCGAGTGGTGGATTCTGAGAACGCGTACGGCGACGAGCGATTGAAAACGCCCGCGATGCCTTTAATCGACGTCGTTGAAGAGTCCAACAGCGGCACGCGAATTTTGCAATGCATGTTGAGAGCTCGGGTGACGGATAAAAGTGGGAATATTCGTTGCGTAGTGTTACCGTTGGACGCTCCGATCGATGTCTTGCGAGGCGAAGCGAACAGCGAGGACGAGGACTTATCGGACATCGACGATAAGGAGTTGAACGAGATTTTACCGGATATGCAATTAGCGTTGGCGAAGAAAGGGTTGTTGTTGCAGCGGTCGGCGTTGTGCTTTACGGTGAGAGGACCGATTCGCGCGGATTACGACGATTGTTTAGAGTTGGATCAAGGGCGAGACGAGGCGCCACAAGAAGCGACGGAGTTGGTAACTTTCGACAGCGACGCGACTGGGTGTCGGTATTTAGTCTATGCGCCGTTAAATCCCGTGTTGATTGTAACAAAAGAAATTGAAAGTAACGGTTTGAGACAGGAGGCTGTGATGGAAGAGCCGGACGAAATCGTCGAGGCTGCGATTGAGAGAGTGTACGAAGAGTTGGCATCGGGTCCAGACGACGAATTATTCTTACAGATGGAGAAAGCGGAGAGGGACATGAACGATAGTAATAAGAAGGGTAATAGTGGTGGTGGTAAAAGAAATAAAAAGTGATTTTTATGACGAATGTGCGATGTATATGTATTTATATTTGTGAGATACTGATATGGCTTGTTTTTGTTTTCTCTCTCTTTCTCTCTCTCTTTCTTTCTATCTTTCAAAGGATAGGATCATCGACATCTTCTCCGTCGTCCTCTTCGTCCATTATGTCTTCCTCCTCGTCGTCGTCGATATCGTTGATGCCGTCTTCCATGATCGGCATCATCGGAAAGATACTGAGAATAAATTCTCGACATCCCGCGTGTCGTTCTTTAATCTCCTCGATTTGGTCGTAATACTCGTCTCGTACGTATTCGGACGGTCGTGAGCACGCTTGCATGCAGCTAACCGGGTGCCACGGCAAATCCTTTTCGACGACGAATCGCAAAATATCGAGGTACCCCATCTCCGAAGCTTGTTCCGCGACGCGCTCGTCAAAAACGACGCCGCGGTCGAAGAAAATCTGAACGAGGTCCAAGTGACCTCCTTCGGCGGCGAAAATAGCAGGATTTGCGGATTGAATTAACCTTCGATCGATATCGTGTTTCAAAAGAAACATGACTATATCTTTGTGCCCACCTAACGCGGCGCGTTCCAAACACCTGTGATTCCACGGCGCGAAATGGTTTCGACAGTACCTTAACATTTTCAACGAACCAATCCCGCACGCCTCCGAACACACTCTCTCGTTCAAGTAACACCCGCCTTCTTCCACTAAATATCTCAAACACTTAAAGTGGCCATTCTGCGCCGCCGCGATTGTCCCATACGCGTTTCTTCGATCCACAGCCCCCCACGTGCATCGAAAAACCTCCTCCAAGAGATATTTCACGCACTCCAACTGCCCACGGCCACTGAAAAAGCCAACCAGTCGATGACAGGGTTGTAACTCGTTCCTCTCGCACGCGTATTTCAACATCTCTCTCGTCCGTATATCTCTCGCTCTCAACTGCGTGCTAAACTTGCGATCCGACAACCGGTTCTTCGACGTCCAAACTCGCCCATTCTTCACCACACTTTCCATCTCTTTATTCACTCGAGAGAGTAACCGTAACTCCGTGCTCGTCAAAAGAGGAAACACAAACCTCTCCACGATATCTGCGTATCGTTTGATAAAAGCATACAACGGCGCGTTCGTGAGTTCTTCCTTTTCCTCCTCTTCTTCTTCCTCCTCTCGTTTCCGTTTCGTCGTCGCATTCGAATCCATCATCGAGATGAAATGCCGCTCGAGAAAAAAGCGAGGGTACCCGTGCGCAGACATATGTCTCTTCTTCTTTTGCGCGCGCGTATTTTTGATGAAAATTTTCTTTTCTTTTTTTTTGCTTCTTCACAAAATTTTGACAAGAAGACAAAAAAACAAAGAACTCAAAGGAGGAGGAAAAGGAGGATTTTTGTTTGACGGGTGAAGATGATGATGATGATTGATGACGACGACGACGACGACGACGATTCGTTGTCCTCCGATGCAGAGGAGGACGAAAAGTCCTCCTTAGACTTCTTCTCTTTAGAAAACCCGGAAACGGAGAGAGAATTCTTCGCGGCGATACGGAAATACGGCGTTGGAAAGTGGAAGAAAATGAGCAACGATTCGCGATATTCCTGGCATCATCGACTTTCGCGAGACGTTCGAGAGCGGGAGAAAGAGCAACAGCAACGGAAGGGAGGACGGGAAAAACTTCCTTCGTTAGTGTCGTCGAGGAAGAGCGGTGGTGGTGGTAATACTAATGGTGGTAAAAAGATAGTGACAACGAGTGAAAAGATGAAAACGGTCAAAGCAAAGTTGAAGAACCACTGGGAGAAATTATCTCGCGAGAAGGATTCGAAGAAGATCAAAAATGAAATCGTGAAGAAGAACGAACAGTTTCGTGCGCCTCGGTTTCGACACTCGTACGATTCGAACAAGAAAGAAAACGAGATGCGAGAAAAAGAGTACCAGTTGAAACCGTTTACGAACGCGTTGTCGCAAGCGCTGGACCGGTATATATTGGAGTGTTTGAATTTAGAGTACGACGCGCACGAAGACGCGTTGGAAGAGAGGGACGGAAAGACCATCGATCAAGTGGCCAATTATTGCATCGAGAAGTTTCGAGAGGAGGAGGAGGACGGGTTGATTGGAAAGTATCGGTTCGGCGGTTTGTTCGAGGTGTGTAAAGGCGCGAGGGAGCAAAGAGTGCCGCAAAGGTTGACGGAACTCGGGAAGGAAGGTAAGGTGAGGAGAGATCGAGTGACTGTTCCCGGAGATACGAGTGGAAGGTTACACATGAAGTACGTGGCTTTGGTGGATGTAAACGGGAAAGCGATTAAAAATATCACGAATAGGAACAGGGAAGATACCGAGGAAGATGAGTACGTGGACGAGGACGAGAGCGAATCGGAAGAAGAGTCCTCGGAAGACGAAGAAGAAGAAGAAGAAGAAGAAGGGGAGGAGGAAGACGTGGTCTCGCAAGAAGATGGAGAGAATACAAAACAAGAAGGAGGTACGAATAGCAACGAGAACGGGATAGATAGCGGATCCACGAAGAAACGACGGCGAAAACGGCGCGCTAAGAACGGTCAGTCAAAGCAAATGTCCAAAGCTACGCAACGCAAGAAAATCGAAGAAGAGTTGGAAAAGTTGCCGCCGGTATTTTATTACGACGGACGGTACTTAACCGCGGAGCAAGCCGCGAGCGAAGCTCGAGAGGCGTTCGAACAAGCCGAGTTAGCTGCAAATGAAGCGGAACTGGCGGAAAGAGAAGCCGCAGACGCCGAAGCGGAGGCGAGACAGGCGGCGGCGTTGGTCGAGAGCTTATGCGCCGAAGCGGAGACGATGAAAAACTATACCAGCGACGAGAAAGATGCTAACACTCTTCCGAACCCGGTCGCGAATGAAAAGGAGCCAGAGCGGTTTGTCCAAGCGTAGAAAGTAGCGTGTACACTTAAAAATTAAAACTCTCTTTGACTTTATACTACTTTAAAACTACTCGCTGTTATTATTATTCCCCTCTTCTTCCGCTCGCGCCTCAATCAATCCCAACTTTTCTAAGTGTTTCCTCCCTCTCTCTTCTACGCTAAACGTGTACGTCACTTTCGTCGTTTTCCCGGACGCGTCCAACGGTCTCGCCGCTTTTATAAAACCATCGAATCGTTTCTTCTTCTTTTTATTTTTGTTCGGTTGTTGTTGTTGTTTTCGCTCGCAGTGAACTGTTTTCGACTTTTTATCGATTGGAGCAAAATTTTCATGTGTCTGCGACTGTGGATTTCAACCGCGTTTTCCACGGCTAACGTATACAGTTTCTGAGAATCGATCGGTTGGTTCTTGAAAATCAAGTGGAGCAGTTTCGCGACTGGGCCAGATGATTTGTTGTATCGCGTTTTGTCTTCTCCCATTTTATCGTTTTCTTGTTGTTGTTGTTGTTGTTGTTCTTCCGCGAACGCGTTCGACGACGAGGTTGAAATCTGTTTGTTGTTGTTCTTATTCGTATTCATGAACGAGGAGGACGATCGAAACAACTGAATAGAAGAAGAAGAAGAAGAAGAAGAGGTGGAGGCGATTGCGTTCGTGCGCGTGCGGTGCAATAAAGCAACGCGCGCGAGGTTTGACAAAACGACTTTACGCAACATTATTTGTATTCGTATTCGCGTCTCGAGAATGAAGAAAAGCGTTGAGGTGAAACCCTTCTCTCTCTCGCCTTAGGAAAGAGATGTTGTTGGCGTTTTGTATCGCGAAGATGCACATTTTTTCATCGGCTGATGTCTTACTAACACGCGACTAATGATGATTCTATTTACATTCTATTCTAAATTCTGTTGCACACGCGAACGGATCATCGAGCAATGTTGTTTGTCGGGCCGTTTTCTTTCTTCGCCCTTACGTTCTCGTTCTCGTTACTCGCTTGTGCGGTTCGAGTAACGTTCGCGTTAGTATTCCGGACAACTTTCGCCGCGTTCCTGGATTTGCTCGTCTTTGATTTCATCTCCCTCTCGGTGTAATCGCTCGCGAATAAGAACATTTCTTTCTCCAACTGCTTGAAACCGCCCTCTAACGCTTCTTGTTTCACGAAAACGACGAAATCTAAATGTGAACCGCTCTCGGTTTTCGGCCATTTGTCTTTGTTCGTTCGAAAGATGGCTCGAACGCGTCGTTTGCACAGGTTCCTATCGACGGCGCGTTTTAACTGTTTCTTCGGGACGACGATGCCAATTCGGTGACATCCAGTTGCGCCGGGTACGCCATCGTTCGGCGCCGCTTTTATTCGTATGCAAGAATAATTCAACGTTCTTCCCGTTTTCTTCACGCGGTCGAAATCTTTGTCCGATTTTAAACGCTCGCGGTCGCGAAAGACGTTCCCTTCAATCGATTCTAACGCTCCCGGTGTTCGTCGCTGCGCTACGCCACCCTCTTTTTCCATCTTAAGCTCTGCGTGTTCACTATCATCACTGCTACTGCTATCATCGTTGCTCAAACCATTGCTCGCGTGCTTCGTAGGATTCCAATGTTTCGTTTTGTAATACCCGCCCTTTTCGTCGTCGTCGTCAGAATCGTCTTCTTCTTCTTCTTCACCTTCTTTTCCTGAGGGCGACGACGACGTGTCGTCGTCGTATGACAAAGCGTGCAATGCGAACGGTGAAGAACTCGCGTCGTGGGTCGTTCGTCTCGTTTGGTGGTACCCCGAAGAATACTGATTCCTCCGTCGTTGTTCGTTTTTATTACTTTTGCTCCTCCAATTTTGCGAACAATAATTAGTATTCGTATTCAACGCGCTCCTCCTTTCTCGATAACGATGATGATTTTGCACTCCGCCACTTCCTCCGCCGCTTAATAAAAAAGAGCAGCACTGACGACACCACCACGCATCGTTACTACTGTTCGCGCGACCGTAACTACCGCAACAAAAACTCCTCCATTTCGCGGCGTCTTCTAAAATCGTCAAATTCTTCCCAAACGTTCGTTTCCTCGTCATCATCATCATTCTTCTCGCAGTAAAGGAAGTGCGTTGTTGTTGTTGTTGTTGTTGTTGTCGTCGAGATGATGATGTCGCCAAACCCGCAAAAGGCGAATGTAAAGTCCTCGAATACAAAGTTTTAAAGATCATGTACTATTTGTGCGTCAGTCGTCTGTTG
>JGI20151J14362_10003111_pt1 | contig 11442 bp, 9 predicted proteins | sample COG_01_FD_14362 | JGI IMG/M metagenome (IMG submission 14362) | reverse complement strand
GGATGGAATAAGAGTTTTCTTTAGAGTACGAACAGATCAGAGTTTATACTTTTTCGGTGGTTACAACTGACTGGCGAACATCGGTTTCGAGCGCTCCTCCCCTTCGGAAGGTTCCTTCGGCTTTTCGTCGGACTTCTTTTTCTTCTTCTTTTTCTTTCCTCCCGTTCCGCTCCCGTAGGCGTCGGGCGCGCTTCGAGAAGGAAAGGCGGTTTCTCGCGCCTCGAGACCTTCTTCTCCGACGCGTTCTTCAGCTCCCTTCGTATCGTCGTCGTCGTCCGAGAATAGCGAGGACATTTTTCGAGGCGTTTTTGGTTGTTCTTCTTCTTCCTCTTCTTTTCCCGATGGTGCTTCTTCGCTCAACTTGCTCATCCCTTTGTTCTTCGTATTCTTCAATTTTATTTGTTGCTCTTTGAACTTGTTCATTTTTTGTTGCTGCGCTTCGGAAAGTTGGGAGAAGCCGGAAACTTCCGATTCGAGGTCTTCGTCGTCTTCGTCTTCGTCTTCGTCTTCGTCAACGTCGAGATCGTCGTCGAGATCGTCGTCGAGCTTCACGAGTTCCTCGAGCGAAATATTCTTCGGTGTGTTATTATCCTCGCCGGCGGTGGCCGAGCGAGCCGCCGTGGTCGTCGAAGTCATACCCGAAGCTGTCCCCGAAGTCATCGAAGTTCTTTTATTTTCAATCCTGATTTTCAACCCACCGAGTCCTTTACCTTTATCGTCAGGTCGATCGTGTTCTTTCCCATCTGGTTTTGGTGCTGGCGTTTTAATCGTCAAGCCGGTCAAACTGTGCGGACGAAAGGCGAGAATGTTCTCGTGCGACTCTCTTCGTTTGTGGCCGGGGATACCGCCGGTGCTGCTGCTCTTCGATTGTCCTTTTCCCGATAAGTCGCTGTCGTTATCGCCATAGAGACTATCGCGTTCATTTTCACCGGGAATGTACGGATCATCGGCTTCGTTGTATTGCGACGAAGCTACGGACGTAAGCGATCCGCTCTCTTTTGAGCGAGAAGGAGTTCCTCCGAAACCAAAGAACGAGTTCCTCTCTGGTTCATCTTGCGCGTTTACCGCTGCTTCCAAATGCTCGTCTTGCAAATACTGCGAAAACTTTGATCGTTTCACTTCGAGCGCGTTATCGCCTTTACCTAAACTCCACGCGCCTGGCGTCGTGACTGTTTGTAACAACTCTAAAATTCGCACAAACTCCGGACGATCGCAAGATTCTCGCGACCAACAATCTAAAAGCAACTCCTCCATCTCCGTCTCCACCCAACTCGGAATTTTCGGTCGGTGATGCAAGAAGGCGACTTTCCCGACGATTTGTACCGGGTCTTTCAACTCGTGCCACGGGTAGTTCAACGTGATGAGCTCCCACAAAATTATACCGAAGGAGTACACGTCCGAGAGTTCGTCCACGTTATCGTTTCTCAACGCTTCCGGGGACATCCACTCGGGAGTACCTCCAGCCGTTTCCAACTCCGGGTTGGATTTCTGCAAGTACGCTCTGTACTTGATTCGACTCATGCCAAAATCAGAAATTTTCAAATTCCATTTCGAGTCGACTAATAAATTCGCCGGTTTCAAATCGTGATGTACGATTGGAGGCGATCGAGAGTGGAGGTAAGACATTCCCCGGGCGCAATCTGTGGCCATTTGTAAACGCAAGCGACCGTTATCGGCGACAGTTTCGCGGACAACGTTATCGTAATCGTGCAAAATGGAGTGCAAATTGCCTCTTTTCATGAGTTCGGTGACGATGCACATGGAAGGTGCGTCGACGACGGCGCCTAAAAACAGAACAATGTTTGGGTGTCGCAAATCGCGCATCAATCGGATTTCCGCCGCAAATTCTTTTATCGTGTTGTGCGTGGCAACGTCGAGCGTTTTCTTTACGGCGACATTCGTGCCATGCCACTTGGCTTTGTATACTTTCCCGAACGAACCGATGCCAATTTTCTTGCCAAAGATCAAATCGTTGATCGATATCGACCACGACCCGGCGGCTTTAATCAACGCGCGCGAGGAGCGCCGCTCGAGCTGTTCGGCCCAAGCTGATGCGGATATGTTGTTTTGGAACATGTGCGATTTCTTCTTCTTCTTCCCATTCGTTGGCGTGGCGTCGTATTTTTTCACCTCTTCAAGCAGCGCGTCGTTCTGAAACGTGACGGATTTTTTCGATCCTCCAGTTGTTCGCGGGCTGTTTACGTTTTGCAAATTTTTATTATGAGGCGGTGGCGTGCTCATCCCACTTTCTCCCTCTTTTTGTTGTTGCTCCGTAATCTTATTCGCATCATCCAACACTTTTTGCTGCGCAGCCGAGAATGCCGAATGAATCGCCGATCGCTTCATCGAACTTTGCTTTGGTCGCGCGTTGGGATCAAACGGCGGCTTCGCGGCTGAATACTTCGTCGCGCCGCTCGGACTCGAAACCGGAGGTGGTTTCTTCGAACCGATCGACGGACTGCTCGATGTTCTAACCAGTTCGCTTCTCGGAGAAGATGTGAACACGCCATTTTTCTGTTTCTGTGCAGCTCTCGCACTTCGCGGGGTACTTCCTGGCGACCTTTGATTCGGCGCCGGCGAAAGACTTCGGTTTCTGAATCTCACCGACCCGGAGCCAGTTCGGACTAATCCTCGCGAAGAGGGTTGGTTTCTACTTGCGGGGCTACCTGTACTACGATCATCCGTGCTAGGAGGAATGCCATTTTGCGGATCGAGTGATAAGGAATCCTCGGAATCGTTGTGTTTAAGCATCGACGCGTGCGTCTTCAAGCCGCTACTGCTCGCTCCGCCGTGCATTCTATTTCGACCGTTCTCTACATATTCGCTATCGTCGTCGTTGTCGTTGAAAACATCGTCGTCGTCGTACTCATCCGATTCTAACTCGCTCTCTTCTGATTCTTCATCCGTCGTAATCGAAGGCGACCCAACCGTCGGGCTGAGTTGGTGCCGCTGATGTCGATCGCCATCCGTTCGCGCGAAATAGTCTCTGCTCTCTCTTTTATTTTTCCCAAATCTTTTACTTTCCTTGCTACCGTATTGATAGTCATCGCTTGAAATTCTCGGCGATGGTGGTTGAATCGCGTACCCAGTCGTTTCCGCGCTATTTTCGTTCGTAATCGCCTTCCTTTGATTCGAAGGGTTGCTACCGTTCTCTCGCTGTTTTTGCTGCTCGTGTTCTCTCTGTTCTTGGATTTGTTGCTCTTTTTCTGCTCGCTCTCGATGCATTGCCGCGGTTCTGTTCAACACTTCCAACCACAACGCTTTATCTTTCAAAGTTTCGCACCTCACAATCTTGTGCGAGTACCCTTCCGGTCGGCAGCACGCTCCCGTCAACGCCTCGACGAGATTTTGCGGCGTAGAAGTGGACGAGCTCCCGTGCCGGCTCGATTTTTTCGGGTACAACAACAAATCGATCGCAATCGCCGTTTGTCCGTACTCAAACGCATCTCGCGCCGCTAAAACGGTCCCATACCCGTACATTCGTGAAAACCCTTTCCCCCAAAACAGATGGTTATCGTACAGCACGAAATGTCTCAACTTCCACGACGCGTCGTTTCTGCCGGACGAACCGAACCCTCGCATCAAATTGCTGAACCAGTTCCCTCTAATTTCCGTGTATTTCTCCAAAGTACCTTCTTTCGAAGGCACCGTCGGTAACCAAATCATAAACTTCGGCATTTGCGTGGGGATGCTGTCCAACGACGTACCTTCCGCGGTCGTCGTCGGCGTGTTTGGCGTTTCCTGTTGATTGTTTTCCACGGCGTTCAAACCGCTGCTCCCTAGGCTACTCTCGTTCGAACTGTTCGTATCCGTGTTCGACAATAAATCAGACGAACCTCTGCTCTTCGCGATAACGTTTCCGTTCTCGTCCAATTCCGTCATCGTGTCGTCCTCCACGGCTTGATCCAACGATAACAAACTCTCCAACTTTTCCTTCAACTGCTCTTTCTTTGATTGATTATTCGCGGCTTCCAATCGAAGCCGCTGTCTCAACATCCTCTCCTCGTTCGCTTCGTCGTACTCGTCAGAACCGGGAGAAGAATCGCACGACCCGTTCTGCACGTCGTCGTCGTCGTCGTACGTGCCCGTATCAGCACTATCGTCGCTACTCGTACTGCGAAAGAAGTTCCTTCCGCCGCCCAAAGACGCGTTCTCGTTCATACCGCCGCCTCCGCTCGTCGTTTCTCTCCCGTCGCTTCCGAGACTCGCATTCTCTCCGTCGGCGTTGGCGTTGTTCAAAACTAACTCGTTCAACTTCTCGATCGAACTCAGCCTGAGCCTTTGCAAGTCCGATAAAGGTTCGCTCAACCGAGCGTATAAGTTTGCGTCTGTTTCTTCGTCTCTCTGGTCGTCGCGGTTCGTCGTCTTCGCATTCGCACCACCACCACCATCACCACCACCAGCAGTTGAAGAAGACGGATGATGATGAGAACCCCGGCGACGATTTTGAGGAGGCGCGGTGTTGTTTCGCGAGGAACTCATGTTATTCTCACGATGAAGTTCTTGTTCGTGTTCTTGTTGTCCTTCTTTTTCGCAGAACTACGCTCCCGAGACGAACAAGAAGCGCGCTGAGTGTGTCTCCAGTGTGATCTTTCCCCGGGGGTGTCCCTTCAGATATTTTCTTATCGCGCGGAATAGAACTCCTCTCTCTCTCTCTCTCTCTCTCTTTGTTCGGTAACGAACGCACGTATCGCGCGAAACCCTTTTCAGCGATGCAAAGAACGCGACTAAAAAAAGAGAGAAAACGAGAGACGGAGTGTTGCTCTTTTGTCGCGCAAAGAAAGAAGCGGATTATGATGCTTTTTGCCTGGTAGGAGTGACCTTTGGAGGAGACGCGAGCGGGGTCTTTTACTACGCGCTTACTACATTTAAAACTAAAGATAGGTTTACTCTAACAAAAGAGCTACGAATGATGGCGTCGATGAGTTTACACACGCAAACGCATAGTATCGCATCGTCACGACCAAACGGTCATCGCCCATCTTCTTTTAAACGAGGGCGCGACGCCGTGCAAAATCCTGCGCGAATCGAAGAGGACGAGACGACCGGGAAGCGGTTGGATGTCGAGAAAATTTTCCTGTTGTTCTCCTCCTCGTTCTTTGTCTTCTTCTTGTTCTTCGTCTTGTTCTTGTTGTTTTGGGTTTAGAAACACGCGCAAGCACCCTTCGGCTTCGGTTTCGTATCCGAGGTTGAAGTATAAAATGGCGGTTAAGTTTCGTTCGCAAATGCGAGAGCCTTCCGGGCCTTCCGCGTTGTTCGGATCGTAATCCACGTGCGGGTCGTATCGAGCGCCTTGTTTGTCGTACTTCGCGAGTTGCGCAAACTTTGGGTACGCGGTGTTTTCGGCGCGTTCGCGAGCGGCGAGCGCGCATTTTGGAGGAGATATTGACGACGAGGAGGAAACTTCGCAAAGTTTCCGCGGCAACGACCACAGAAACGTTCCCGCTACATTCAACGGCGACGCCGTAGGATTCTCGATATCAATTTTGATGCTCGCTAAGTCGTCGTCTCTTCCCTCTTGGTTGACTGGGAAAAGTTTATCCGCCAGAGACTCGCATTGTTCGTACATTTGGCGAACGGCCTGTTCCGGAACGACGTCGTCGAGAACGACGAAACCAAACGCCTCGAGCTGTTCAACATGTTCCGACGAGAATAACAACGTTTGAGCAGTCGTCGGAGTGTCAAAGCTCTTCCTATTCTTAACATCACCATCATCACGGCTCCCATCATCCTCACCGTCATCCTCGCCTCTCCCGGCCACCGTCGTCGACGACGACGAAGCAAACCTCTCCTCGAAATACCTCTCGGCGTCTTTGAACATTTTCTTCCTCGCGCCAATCGGGAGCTGCTTATACGCAACAACGAACCTCGAGCGACTCTTTTCATCCGTATCATCATCACTCGTCGTCGTCGTTGTTCTTCTTCGCGCCTTCAACATCGTCGTCGCGCTTAAAATGTCACGTTTCAACGCTTTCGTCGACTGCACGTGCACTCTCGTCCACTCGTCTTCTTTCTTCATCCGCGTCAGCAGCGCGAACGTTCCCGGACCATCTTCTTCTTCTGCGTCTATTCTCGTCTTTGAGAGAAACGCGTCGACTTCATCGTCATTGGCGGGCAGAGCGATGCACCGCACCTTCGAGTCGTCGTCGTCCAAAACGCCGCACCCGTCGTCGTCTTTGAACGACGACGGCGAAGACGACTTCGAGCGACGTTTACGACTTTCCCTCGTTTCCCGCGAAGAAGACGAAGAAGTAAACGAGGAAGGAAAAGGCGCGAGACGACGCGCGGGTGCGCAGAGGCGCATTTTACGCGACGACGACGACGATGTCGCGACGCCGCGCGTCGAACTGTTTTCCAGACACCAAAATGTGGCCTCTACGAATGCACTCGACAAACAGCTCTCGAACGCGACGTTATGTGTCGTGAAATGCACTTCTTTTTCTCACGGAGACGTGCGCGTATCTGATCTGTCGCGTGGCAACGTTTCGTGCGGTTTCGCGCGTTTCTCGATGCGCTTTACTCGTCATCCTTTGTGCTCGAAATGAGGGCATTTTCCGTCGTTTATCCAAACGCGTTTCCTTCTTCACTTTTCTCCGCATGCAGAGAGAAAGCGGCTAAAACGCGACAGAGACTCCAAACGCGCGCGATGACGACGACGACAGCAAAAGCAGTAGTCGTGAAAACCTTAGCCCCGAACCATTTTTGCTTGGACCAAAACTTAAACCCGCGCGTGGTGCACACCATCGCGAAATCCTTGCCGTGGTACGGACCGAAATTTTCCCCGCATAAAGTCCCGAACTTTTACGACGTTTCCGGGATCACCGAGAACCCCGAGGCGTTTAAACTGGTCATAGACACGTTCGCGGAGAGATACGAACGCATGAAAGAGAAACCGACGAAAATTGCCGGGTTCGACGCCAGAGGGTTTTTGTTCGGACCGACGATTGCGATGCGATTAGGTACGCGTGTTGGTGTGTTGGTGTTTGGTGTTCGATTGCTCTCGTCTTGACGTTTTTCGCGCTGACCGCGCGTCTCTCTTTGTATTCTTTCTTTTTACGCACACGAACCAAACACACAGGCATACCTTTCGTTATGATTCGTAAGGCTGGGAAACTCCCCGGCGTGTTGGTTTCTTCCGGCGAATACGTCACGGAATACTCCACCGACGAAACGGTGATGCGGTTCGGCGCGATCGACGCGTCCGATCGAGTCGTGTTAATCGACGACTTAATCGCCACCGGAGGTACCGCATTAGCCGGGTTCGAGTTGTGTCATCAGTTAGGGGCGACGGTGCACGAGTTTGCAGCCATGATTGAGCTTCCGTTTTTAGACGGCGTGAAGAAGATTCACGAGTATAAAGACGGGTTGTTTAAAGACGTGCCGTGTTTTACCGTGGTGGATTGTTTGACCATCGGGGAAGATATGGGGAGAGACCCGATCGGAGAGGACGTGCCGAGAGTCGTCAAAGCCGAGGAGGTTGGGATGTACGAGGTAGATGAAGAGACTGGGAAAGTGAAAAGAAAGTTGTGATTTATAGTTTTAAAAATCGATTGTAGCGTGGTAATATTAGAGTAAATTCTTAAAAGTTCATGAGAATGCGTTCTCGCGGCACGCCGGCGTTTTCTAACATCTCGATCGTTTGTTCCGTCATCTCTTTCTGCCCGCACAGAACCGCGATCGCTTTTTTCGGATCTTTCAACTTCAACTCCCCGGAATCTATCATTCTTTTAAAATAATCCTGCGCGTACCCGTTCCCGTCCGCGCTGTACGCGTTGACGATTTTCACTCGACCGCCCATCGTCGTCTTCAACTCCTCCGCGAACGCCGTGTGCGCGGCATCTCTCGTGCCGTAAAAAACGTACGTCTCGCCGTTATGCGTAAACCCTTCTTCTTCTAAGAAACTTTTCACCGGACTAATCCCACTCCCGGCTGCAAAGCACAACACGTCCCCGATCTCGTCCTCCGGGAGACGAAATCCTTTCCCCATCGGCGCCGAGACGAGTACGCTCGCCTCCTCCGAATCCAAATCGCACACTTTTTGCGCCGTCGACTGTAAAACCTCCCCGGTGTCTTTATCCGCGTACCCTTCGCTCGGACGTTTCACTAAAAACTCGAACGAGTTCGTTTTCTTCGCCATTTTAGGTCCGTTCGCGACGGCGATAAACGCCGGTTTGTCCGACGGCGAGATTTTCATCTGCACGTATTGCCCAGGGGTGGAAAATTTTTCCATCATCATGTTGTCGTCCACGTGTGCACCACCGACGATGATCGAGAGTGCATACAAGTCGCCTTTCGCGGTGACTTTTTTAGGTTTCTCGAGTAACCTGCACGGAAAGAACTTGACGTCGTCCCCCCAGGCGGATTTGATGTTCAAATCGCCTTTGCTTTTGCGTGAAGAGGAGGAAACCACCTTGAGGAGAAAGTTTTGTCTGTTTCCCGGATGGTCGACGAGAGACGTCTCGCCGCGAGCGAAACTCGAACGCCCGCACGACGCACTGCTCGTCTTCTCAGCGCGGTCGCGAAAAGCACGATGCGCGACAAAAGTGCGTTTTTGCCGCCTCGCGCGCGCGCACGAGGAGGCGGTTTTAGAGGACGAGGAGGCGAAACACATCGAGCGCATGATGACGACGACGACGCGAGATGTCGCGACGGAGACAATGGAGAAAAGTATTCGTCGTTTCCTTAAAGAAAAAGGAGACGCGATGAAACGATGACAAAAACGACGCCGAAGAACGCGTCTCTCCGTCTCGTTTAATGGTGGTATTATTTGGTGTTTGACCACGCGTAATAAGAACAGTTGTATAGAGAGTCGCGATACAAAGCGATGACGATATCGACGACGAGACGCGTTCCGTTCTTTACTCCGATTTTAGATGCGGAGCGGCGCGTGATGATGGAAGAGGAAAGAAGAACACTCCTTTTGCGCGAGAGAAAAGAGGAAAAGGAAAAAAAGGACGTCGAAAATGAAGCGCACGAAACGCGAGACGACGACTTTTCAAACGTTTCGTCGTTTTCGGGCGTAAAGTGCGCGCTGAACGCAGAAATCAACGGAAAGTTTCTCCTCCTGCGTGATGATGATGATGATGACGACGACGAGAAGAGGAATGCGGGAGGAGACACCATCACACCGGACGCGAGCAGAATCGTCGCCTTGGATGACTTGTGGAGGAGAGACGAAGACAACAACAACAAAGAAGACGAAAAAGAGGACGAGGAGGCGAAGAAGGTCTTCGTGAAATCGCTGGCGTCGGTGAATGTTACGAGTGAAGAAGAGGGAACGACGAGAGTCGTCGACGTGAGAGCGAGCGCGGAGAAGTATTGGGAGCGGGAAACGGTGGATAGGAGCGGTGGTGAAGGTGAAGGGAGCGACGACGAGAAAACGCTCGGCGCGAAAAATTTCATCGTCGAAGCGGCGTCGAGAAACGGCGGCGTGGTCGGGGAGAAGTTTTTGTTCGAGCGGTTGGAGAGGGTGTTTCCGCAAACGGTGTTTGCGAGAGCGCCGGTGGAGAGTTTTGTTTTTGAAGGCGACGATGATGATTGCGAAGAAGAAGAAGAAGAAGAAGAAGAGCGCAAACAACAACAAAAACAAAACCGGTATAAGTACGATGCGATCGTTTACAACGCCTCGGATGAAACGTCAAAGTTTCGATACCACATCGACGGCGATCCGATGACTTTGTTGCACCCAAAATCTGCATTCGCGGAAGCGTACGGAGGTAATTACGCGAACAGAGCGCCGATGGGGTATGCGAAGAATAAGAACGAGAAAGTTTGTATTAAACCGCGTTTTATTTCCTTGCTCGTGTATTTAAACGACGAGTGGGATCCCGAGTGGGGCGGCGAGACGAAGTTTTTGGACGAAGACTCACAAATCGGCCTTCTCGTCGCGGCGAAACCGGGGCGGGTAGTCTTGTTCGACTCGGACGTGAAACACAGCGCGTGCGCGACAACGATGCCTCCTCGCGACGACGAAAGCAACAACAAAAACAAGAAAAGGTTTTCGCTGGTGATGAAACTCATCGCCTTGCCCAAAAAGGTGCTTCTGAACGAGGAGAAAAACGAAGACGACGACGACAAAGAAGAAGAAGAAGAAGAAGTGGACTTGTTGAGAGTGAATCCGAACTTGGGATTCGGCGCCGCGACGCCCATAGGAAGCGCGAAGCGACTTCGCGACGTCGTCGAAGCTTTCTCTCGAAAATCGAGCATAAAGTAGCGTTAATTCACTCATTCATTCGTTCTTTGCGCGCGCGCGTGTATTTATACATCTCATAATCACATTTTTCTCTCTATCTATCTGTCGTCAAAACTTCGCCTCAAACGATACCCCGCACCCGCACTTCTGCTCCGCGTTTGGATTCTTCACCACCTCAAACGCGCTCCGTATCATCTCCTCCGCGTAATCCACCGTGCTTCCTTTCAAATACTCAAACGACACCTCGTCGCACACCACCTTCGCTTCCTCCGGAAACCTCCGACCGACGAACACTCGATCCTCTCCCGTCACCACGTCCTTCTCGTCGATCAACGCGAACGTGTACTGAAACCCCGCGCACCCGCCGCCGTCCACGCCGATTCGCAACACCGTCTCTCTCTTTGTTTCTGAGTTCTCCTCTGCGCTCTTCTTCATCTCTCTCTGGAAAATCCTGCGGAGTTGCTCCTCGCACTTCTCCGAGAGGTGCAACGACTCAGCCTCTCCTTTCGCGCCGCTCGTCGTCGATTTTGTCTGCATCGTCCGACAAAGAACGCTCGTCGCACCGTACCAAGCGGTGCTTTTGCTCTCCTTTAATGTCGTCTTCGCAGAGCGGCGACTCGAATACCTTTCCCCCTCCCAGGACGACGACGACGCACGCGACGTCGAACTTCTCCTCCTCGAAAGATGATGATGACGACGACGACGGTGACGACGAGAGAAAGCCGTCGTCGTCGTCGTCAAACTGTCATCAACGACGCCGCCGCGCATAAAAAAACAAAAAGGGGCGTTCAAACCTCCAAGATGCGGATGAAAAGAAGAGGGAGAGAAAGAGGAGGAGGACGAGGAGGAGGAAAAACATTTCCTTTGCCGTTTTGCGAAAAGGAGGAGAGATGCGAGCATTGTTGTCGCGGTTTGTTTCGTGTGGTTTGTGTTCTGTGGATTGAGAGCAAACGAACAAAAAGAAAAACGAAAAAAATACGCGAGCGAGCGAGCGAGAGAACACCAACCAACCAACCAAGCGACGCGATACTATATTTGTTCGCCAAAACGTCAAAGTTCGTTCCTTTCCTCTCTCGAGTCTCTCTCTCTCTCTCAAGTCTCTCTCTCTCAAGTCTCTCTCTCTCTCAAAAATGTGTGGCGGGAAACGTCTTTTTAAGTTTGAATTTTTTAGGGGAGGATTTTAGCGTTTTACACAAATACAACTAAAAAGAAACGCGCAGAACACGCTCGTTCTTCTTTTTATACCGAAA
>JGI20151J14362_10003100_pt1 | contig 11480 bp, 8 predicted proteins | sample COG_01_FD_14362 | JGI IMG/M metagenome (IMG submission 14362) | reverse complement strand
CGCTCGACGCCCCGCACGCACGTCCCCGCACGCGTGAACCATGGCGTCCCACGTCGTCGCGACCGACGCTCGGTCCATCCCCGCGTCCGTCGTGTCCGCCGCGGCGGCCACTTACGGCCTCGACCCCGACGTCGTCGTCGTCCTCACCCGCGTCGCCGCCGACGGCGAGCTGGGCGAGCCCGCGGGATCGGTAGCGAAGCTGGTGTCCCTCGCGTCCACCTCCGCGTTCCACACCCCATCGGTGCTCGGCAAGATGCAAGAGGCGGTCATGCCGGGCGGCGAGATCGTCGTGGGCGTCCTCGGCGACACGTCATCCAACGTCGCGCCCGCGCCCGAGGGAGATCTGCTCGTCGCGGGGTTCACCGACGCCAAGGCGGCCGGCGGGGTCGTCCCGGGCATCGCGCCGGGCGCGCTCGCCGCGTCCAAGCCCACGTGGACCGCGGGTGCGTCCTTCTCGCTCAAGTCCCGCAAGCTCAAGGAGAACGCGGCGCCGCTCAACGCCCTCAACGGCGACGGGAACGCCGCCAAGGCTTGGAAGCTCGGCGGCGACGACGACGACGACATCCTCGACGAGGACGACTTACTGGACGAAATCGACCTTCGATCGGGCGCCGACGCAGCCGCGAAGGCTCGCGACGCGGGCGAAGGGTGCGGCCCCAAGGCGTGCAAGAACTGCAGCTGCGGGCGGGCCGAGGCGGAGGCTGAGGAGGAGACGGGGAAGCGCGAGGCGATGACGGAGGAGAAGAAGGAGGAGTTTAAGAGCTCGTGCGGGAACTGCTACCTCGGCGATGCCTATCGTTGCGCGGGATGTCCGATGCTGGGTAAGCCCGCGCAGGCGCCGCCGGGGTCCACCACCGTCAAGCTGGATCTCATGGATGACATTTAGCTAGTGAGACGAACGAATTTGTAAATTGAACGAAAGAATGTCCTTTTATTGAAACTCACGCGTCGTTGCAGTTGTAGTCGCGCCGGGTGAAGCGCTCGGTCCAAATCGTAGAAGCATGACGAAAGCGTTGTCTATATTCAGGTTGTGCATAAACCAAGCAGACACCAACGGTGCCACTCTGAATATAGACGACGCATCCGTCTACGATTTGGACCGCAAGGAACAGTCCGAAGCTGTTTTCACCCGGCTGACGTCGAAGGAGAGGCTGAGGTGTTCCGATCCTCCGCTTCTGCTTGAAAATGTTAACAGACCAGGTAGAGGTTCAAGCAGGCAAGCGTCGTCGACGAGATCTCGTCCGTGATGGTGCTCAGTCAGAGGCTCTAACAAGGACAAGATCGCATAAGGAAATGAACGACGCTTACCTGCCAAGCTTAACAGTATTTCCAACCTCAACCTGGGGTATCACAAGCAGAAGCGGAGAATCGCATAGCAGTGGAGTCCTAACCACATCTTCATAGCGTATCCTTCAGTAATCCAACCCGCGAGCTTCTTCTTCACTAGTCCAGTCCGTCCAGACCATCCAACGCGTCGAGGGTGTCGTACGCCCCGTCGTAATATCCAACTGCGCCGCCAACCGCGGCGCCGTCGAGCGCACCGAGCCCGTACCCGAGCTCCCCAACGCCCGCGGTGGACCACGGGCTGTACACCGGGTAAGGCACGTACGGACGATAGGCTGGACGACGAGGGTAGACCCTGCGCCATCGAAGCGGGGAGGGGACGTTCAGTTATTGGTTTTCGTTCACGGGCTGGTGCATGTTTAACACTTAGCCCCACACCGTGCCCTTTCGTGAAACTCGACGTCGTGCCCACCTCGCGTATCGGCTCGCTCGTACCACGCCGCTGAGTCGTCTACCGCGGCTGCACCCGGTCAGGATCCCGGCGTCGTCGTCAACCTTGAGTATCACGGGCGGTTCCTCGAGTTGAACTCCGACGGGCACCAGCGCGATCTCGCCGCCGTCGACGTCACTGTACGTGTAGTTCCACAGGCTCCCGTCGAGGGTGACGAAGAGCCCGCGGTAGTCCGCGTCGATCGAACCGTACGCGATGAACTGCCTCAAGATCTCCTGGAGCAGAGGGACGTCGTTCGTGATGTTGTCGCGGGTGACGTTGAAGACGTCTGCGAAGAAGTCCAGCTCCGATACGAGCGCGTCGTCGGTCGGAGCGAAGACTGTGACGTCGCCGACGACTTGGTGGAAGGCGCCGCCCGGGACGACGAGGCGCTCGAGGCCGCTGAGGATGGTGAGGTTGTAGAAGAGGTCCACGCCGGTCATGCCCCCCGCGATACCCCTGACCGTGTCGCAGTCCAGCCGAGCGGTGGAGTTCTCGGTTGATATCTCCTCGGAAGGTACGACTCGTTTAGCGGGCGCGGGATAGGGAACGATGGCGACGTATCGGCCGTCGTCCGCGAGCTGGTCGGGTAAGGGAAGGTTAGGGTCGGGCGCGAGCGCGGGACCAAGGGACTCGCGCTGAGGGAGCGGGCCTTGCGCGGCCGCGGTCAAGGCCAGGGACAAAGGCCACAGGATAAAGAGCGCGAGAACGACCATGACGAAACAGACGCCGATGCGACCCTGCGCCGAGCAGATACGTTCGCGCGCGCGACGAAGAACGCCGGGCTTGTGAACGCGCGCGGGTTCCGAGGGAAGATCCTCGACGCCGATCCCGTCACCCTCGCGCATGAAAGTGCCGGCAGGGAGACACAAAGAGCAGCCTTTCCTTCGTCGTTTCTCTTCGGCGCGTCCAAGAAGAGATGGATATCACGGCGAGTCGAGTGCGGTAATACGTAATACGATTGCAATTGACAAAGCTCGAGTGTTAACGGGTATTAGTCAGCGCGCATCGCCTTCACCCCGGCGCCGTGCATCTTGATGATGGCGTCGAACGCAACCTTGACGCCCATGAGCACCAGCGGCACGCCGTTGCCCGGCCGCGTCGACGCGCCCACGAAGTGAAGCCCGTCGCACTCGGGAGAATCCAGCGCGGCGATGCCCGTCCGCACCGGGGGCCTGAACGCCGCCAGCTGCGTCAAACCGTGCGACAGCCCGAACACCGCCCCGTGCTTGATGTTAAACTTCTCCCTCCACTGCGTGGGGGTGGTGACGCTCTCGTGCTTGATGTGCTGACGCAAGTCGCCGTGGCCGGCTTCCTCGAACCTTCGAAGGATAGCCTCCCGCCCCGCCGCGACCATCTCCTCCTCGGTGGGCACCGGGAGCCCGCGCTTCTTGCACATCCTCGCCTGCTCGTTGATGTTGGCGACGGGCAGCAGGACCATGATGGAGGAACCCCCAGGCGGCGCGCACGTGTCGTCCGTGAACACCGGGTTGTGGCAGTAAAAGTTGTGCTGCTTCGGCGCGTCGAAATCAGACGCCACGCAAGGACGCACCCAGCTCCCTTCGTAGTCCCCAGACAGGAACACGTTGTGGTGCAGGAGATCGGCGATCTGGGTGTCGAGGCACCAGTTGAACTCAATCACCGACGCCGAGTAATCCGCATCTTCCCACCGCTCCGCCTCCTTCTTCGCCTCGGGGAAAACTTCTTTGTCGATCATCTGATCCCACACGCACGGTAAGTCCGGGTTGGCCACCACCACGTCCGCCTCGATCATCTCGCCACTCGCCAGCTTCACCCCCTTCACAACCTGCGTCGCCTTGCTCCCCGCGATCGCACTCGGGCTCCCGCCCAAGGGTTCGGTGACGATGGACTCGACCGCAGCGCCGGTGCGAATCTCCACGCCCTCCTCGTCGCACAACGCCTGCAGAGACCCGCGCACCTTGTCGAAGCCCCCCTTGGGATACCACACCCCGTCCGTGAGCTCCGTCGCCGCGAGGAGCGAGAAGACCCCGGGGGCGTTGTACGGGGAGAGGCCGACGTACAGTTCCTGGTACGAGAAGAGCGCGCGAAGCTTCGGGGATTTGAAGTACTTCTTCATCTGCTGAAACTGGGGGAGGAGGAGATCGAGGGGGTTCACCGCGAGCGCGAGCGGGCCGACGCGGGAGAGGTCGACGAAGTCCAGGATGGAGTTGGCGTCGCGCTCGATGAACGCGGCGACGCCGTAGTCGAGGGAGGCGCGCGCGCGGCCGAGCCAGTCGATGTATCGCCCCCCCGCGCCGAATTCCACCTCGTCGAGTTGCTTGCGCATCTTTTCGGTGTCGTAGAGGAGGTCGAGGGAGGTGTGATCTCCGAAGTGCGCGCGGTAGGCGGGGTCGACGCGCTCGATGTCCATGTAGTCCTCGAGCTTCTTGCCCACCGCGGTGAACTGCTCGCGGTACCTGTCGGGGAGGAGCATGAGCGACGGGCCGGTGTCGAAGCGCCATCCGGAGGCGTCGGCGTCCGGGCCGAAGAACTCGGACCTGGCGCGGCCGCCGGTGTCCTCGTTCTTCTCCAGGATGGTGACGTCGTAGCCGGCGTGCGCGAGGCGGGACGCCATGCCGAGGCCGCCCACGCCGCCTCCCACGACGATCGCCTTCTGGCGGTCGCCGGTCTTGGCGGCGGAGGTCTTGGTCGCGCCCTCGGCGACGGAGTTGCGGACGGTGACGACGCGAGGGAGCGATTTGCGACGCGACGCGCCGCGGTCGGCGACGACAGCCTTGAGCGCGACGGGCGCTGAGGCGAACATCGCGGACATTTTCGTTATCCTGTGTCTCTCCTTGTTGAGATCCGGGCGCGTGAGGCGAGTCGCGCGGCCTGAAGAGTGGCCCTCGGCGGGTCGCCTCCACTTGTCGCGTCATTCTTCACCGGGTGGATAGGATTGAAAGTTCTGATTTCGGCGAAAAAGTGCTTAACGGCATATAAGAATTTATATCCAGCTTGATTTCAGTTTCATTATCATGTGCTAAAAACGCTATNTCGAAAANTGCATTCCATCACACCCACGTACACGTAGCCCGCAGACTGAGANGGAGCCACTTTTGTGGATAGAGCGACGTCACCAAAAAGCCGACCGGAATCCGAGGTCGCCGCGCCCGTACATTCGCAGCAGCGCTCGACGACAGAGAGTTGCAAGATGGCCTTCGTCATGTCCGCCCTCACCACGGCGATGCCCACCGTCGGCGTCCGCGGCAACGTCCGCGTCGCCCCCAAGGCGCCCGCCCAGGCCGTGTCCCTGGTCGGGTCCATGAGCAATGGCTCCGTTTCTCTGGGCCGCGAGGGTGAGTGCTCCGAAGCGCTGATTTCCCCGCCCGGAACCGCGCGATGGCGGCGAACGCGCGCGTCTCCATGCGCTGAACGACGAAGCCGCGTGGTTCGATGCATCGCGTGGCATCGGATTCGTCGTCGTTCGGCGCGTGGATGCCGTCGCGCCCGCGTGACGCCCGCACGCACCGCGCATCTCCGGTTGTTTTTTTCAGGGTTTCAGGGTTTTGGGGTTCGCCACGCTTTTTAGTGGCTAAGGCTGGGGGCGAGAGTGCGTCGCGCGCTGGGGTGTGAAACCGGGTGTGAACACCCGCCACACGCCTCGCGCGCGTGTACTCGACCGTCCCGACGACCCGTAACCCCGTCGTCCCACGTTCCGGCCCGCGTCTGCGTTCGCTCTTAACGTCGATTAGACCGAAGATGAGCTCCGTCGCCACGCCCCCTTTTATCCATTTCGGATTCATTCTGACGCCGCCTCTCCCATCCCTCCCGTGTCTTTCCATCTCAGGTGTCGAGTCCGCGTCTTTCGGCGTGGAGGCGGGTGGTAAGTGGTTCATGATCAGCCACGGGAAGAAGGTTGCGCGCCTGCACCGCCCCGCCGACCAGCGCAAGGCTCTCCTTCGCAACCTCACCACCGATCTCCTCCGCTACGGCCGCATCACCACCACCATGGCCCGCGCTAAGGCCATGCGCAAGCCCGTGGAGCACATGATCCAGCTCGGCAAGGATGGCGGCGACCACAAGAAGCGCCAGGCGGAGGCGTACGTCTTCGACAAGGAGCTCGTCGAGTCGCTCTTTGAGCAAGCCCCGGGCCGCTACGCCGAGCGCACCGGTGGTTACACCCGCATCGTCAGGACCCTCCGCCGCAGGGGTGACAACGCCGAGATGGCCATCATCGAGCTCGTGTAATTCGAATCGCCGCGTCATTCTTGGTTACTAGTCTATTGGTGGGTGTCGTCTCGGGTACGTCAAGTCGCGCTGGCAAGTGCGCTTGACTCCGGGGCGTGAAACGGGTGTAAATAACGGCGTAGCGTCGCGCGCCTTATTCGTTCTAGCACTAGAGAGGTTTGTGAATTATCAGCAAAGCCTTTCGCGTTTATCGTTTCTCATTACAGGCGGCTCGGGTCCTATCGGGGCGCGTCTCACTTTTTCGCTTTTTTCTTCGCCGGGGCCTTCTTCTCCTCCTTGGGGCCCTTCTTCTCCTCCTTGTTCTCCACGAGGCGTCCCTTGTCGTCCATGACGCCCTCCTTCTTGAGCTTCGCGGCGCGCTCCTTGAGCTCGTTCGTCCGCGCCTCCTTCTTGGCCAGACCGAGCTGCATGGCCTTGTACAGCTCACGCTTCTTCCGCGGGAGCATGACGTACCTCATTGCGTCAATCTCTCCATCCTCGCCCATGTCCTTGATGCGCTTGTTGATGATGATGTCCTTCTCGCGCATGGCCATCTCGTGCGTGAGGCGGGAGGGTTTGCGCTTCTTGGTCTTCTTCGGCGCATCCTCATCCTCGGAATCAGCCTCGGAGTCCTCATCCTCGTCAGACTCCTCCTCCTCGTCGGACTCGTCCTCCTCGGAGACGTCCTCGTCGCCAGACTCGGACTGCTCGGACTCGTCGTCGTCCTCCTCCTCCTCGGAGTCCACGGTGTGATCCTTGCCATCCTGCATGGCCCGGGAGTAAGGTATACCCTTCGCCTCGCGCTTGAGGTCCCGCGCGTACTCCCGCTCCTCCTCCTCCGCCTCCTCCTTCGCGGTGAGCATCCTCGCGCCGACGTCTCCGGACACCTCCGCGAGAGTCCGGCCCTCCCTCGCAGCCTTGGCCTGCATCTGGAGCCTCTCCAGCGTAGCCTGGTAGTCCGGGGTGTAATCGTCGTCGTCCTTGTTGACGAACGGGGAGAGGTGCGGGGGAGGCACGATCCCGGGCCTGTAATCGTCGCACGGGATCAAGATCCTCCAGTTGGCGCAGTCGCAGATCCACTGCGGAACCACGTACTCGCGCTGCGCGAGCATCTTACCCTCCATCGGCCGGTCGCACACGTGGTGCGTGACGCCGCCGTCGGACTCGTCGTACGGGCTCCCCTCGCCATCCCAGCACACCTCGCCGCCGAACGAGCGGATGATGAACACCATCATATCCCTCGGCACCTCGCGCTGGATGAAGAACACCATCCCCTTGAACAGAGTGGCGCACAGCCGCGCGTCTTCCCGCGCCGTGGGGTCGCCGCCGGCGGAGAGGCCGATGACGCGTTCGAGCTCATCCGTCTCCTCCGCCTCCTCCTCCGTCTCCTCGCCGTCGTCCCCTCGCGTGGCGCGCATCGCCGCCTCAGCCTCAGCCTCCTCGTCGACCTCGTCGTCGCCGATCTGCGCGAGTTTGTCGCCGAGCGTGGCGAGCCGAGCCTCGGTGAGCTTGGCCTGCTGCGACTTTTTCTTGGCGCCGCCGGCGTAGCCCTGGGTCTTGTCCGTCGCCATCTCATCCGCGAGGTCGTGGATCACCGCGACGATCCCTCCGGCGGCGTCCTCCAGCTTGGTGTCCAGCACGGGCGGGTACCGGAGGCCTTGGTCAAAGTAGAGCTTGTAGTTGACAAAGCCGAGCATGGAGGTGTAAAAGTCGAGAAATGTGAGCATCACTCGGTAATCCACGTCCTCGGGCAACGTCTGCGCCAGGGCGTGAGGGGTGAGCCAGGTGATCTCCTGGCCGTGCACCACAGCTTGGTAATAGATCCCTTTGACGGATATGAAAATCTTGCGAAGCGCGTGCATCTTGGTGACGTAGGACTGAAACTCCAGCGAGAGCCGGCGCGACTCGAGCAGCACCTCAGCCGGGATGCCGTGCCTCTTATCGGCGGGGAGAACCGCGAAGAGCGTGGTCAGCGTGAGCGGGTCGTCGAGGTCGCGGAGTGCGTCGAGGAACGACGGGTATCGCTCCTTCACCAGGTGGTCCAGCTCGTACTTGGGCTTCTTGTCCTCCAAACGGTCCACCGCGTGGTACGCCTTCTTCGCCTTTGCTCGCTTGATCTTGCGCTCGTACGCCCTTAGCTCGCGGAACTTGTCCAGTAAGGGTTCGTGCGCGAGGAAGTTGATGTCCTTGATGTGGTAGTACGTCTTGTGCTGGCCCTTGAACTTCTTCCTGGGCTCCCTGGGTGGAGGAGAAGACGCGAGGGATGAAGAGCGCGGTCAGCGGAAGTCGGCGCGCGAGATCGATAAATCGGCGGCGGGCGGCGGAGACGAGCGAACGATGGATGGACGTGCGCGTGGACGTCGATTGAGGGGCGAACGCGCGGGGTTTCGGGAGGATTGAGTTGCACGTGGACGTACTTTGGGTGGATGCCCTTGAGGATGCACAGCCTGCGAAAGTCCGCGAGCTTGAGCTGCAGGCGGTTCAGCGCCTGGTTGCGCGTCGTGTAGCGGCTCGCGATGCCACCCTTAACCTTGAGCTGCTTCTTGACGTTCTTGCCGCCCTTCGCCTTGCCGGCGTTCTTGCTGGGCTTCACCATCGCGCCGGAGCCGAAGTTCACTCGCCGTTCGGTAAGTAGAGCGCTCGAGTCGTCTCACTGGTGTCAATCGCCGTCGGTGCCCGCGCTGCGTCACTGAGAGGAGGCGAAGATTGATTTTTCGCTCAACAACTTTTTGTCACAGCAGAGGCGGCGGTGGTCCGACCGCGGATCGGTCGGTTGCCAGAAATTCAGCCTCACGGCGCCAGATCTGCTGACTGGTTGTGCATAGAGGCGCGAAATTCGGAAAGCCAACCAGAGCCACCCATTTGCCAGTCACGCGCTTGGAAATTGGTCTTTTCCACGGAGGAATCGCACTGTAGAACACGGAGGAATCGGTGAATTGGTTCGTTTTCGAATTCCTATTGGTCCAAAAGGACGGTCTGTTCTTGGTCTAATTCGTTGTTGTGCGGGTCACCGCCCTTTCGCCACGGTGACCTGGACTGCCAGAGCCGTGATCGATTGACGCGCGGTGGACCGGTCAGTGCGTCGACGCGCGGGCTGAGTGAGCGCCGAGGGGTCTCATTTCAGGTCGTCAGCGAGACACACCAGAGCGCCGGAGCGGTCGCAGGGCGTGGGACACCTCGCGCGCGACACCGAGCGCGCGTTGCCGGGGGGCTTCACCGCAGGGTTTCCTCTGAGAGCTGTCGTACGCTTGGAACGTTGAGAGATTTTGCCGCGAGGTTTGGCGCCGGAGAACGATGGGCGGAGGCCAGGGCGATGGCGCTAAGCGCCAGGCGGGGGGCGCGGGGTCGAGCAGGGGTGTCGGGTACGGCGTCCCCGATAAGTTCGCGGATTACGCCCGGTTCGACGACATGTTCGGGGCGTCGCGGATATTCACCGATGGCACCGCGAGGCAGAGGAAAAAGGAGACCGAGATGTACGTCAAGGACGTGATGGAGAGGCGGGTCTACGGGTACACGCACGATCTCAGGATGCACGGGGAGCCCATCGTGAGGGTCCCCGTGGGTGCCCCGCTGGACGAGCAGGCGAGCTCGCGCGGGAAGGAGAACCCGCTGGACGAGCGCAAGAGGCGCGACCACGAGCTCGGCCCCTCGCTGGATTGCAAAGCCACGGGCAGGAAGAAGGCTCGGATGTCACCCGGGGCTGGGGCGTTCGCGCAGGGGGGCGGCGTCAAGCCGTCGCCGCGCGCGGCGGCCGGGTTCGGAGTCGGGCGCGGAAGGCCGTCGGACGTCAACGGCATCACCGCGTCGCTCTTCGAGCGCGAGGACTGGGAGACGGACCCGCTCTGGGCGGCGATGGAGGAGGCTGTCGCGAACGGGGGCGTGGGCTCGCTCGAGGAGCTCCCTCTGCCGGGGAGCGCCGTGCGCGCCCCGGCGCTGGCGCCGCACCCGCCCAATTTCGACGGCGAGTTCATGCAGCGCTCGAGATTCGAAGAGATCGAGGTACGTACCGCGAACCCACCCGTTATTCCCCCGCGTCGCGCGATCGCGCGCGTTCAACCCGCCCGACTCGCAACCTTTATCCAACCCTGCGGCTCACGAGCGGCTGAGGCTACGGCCAGTTTTTGCTTTTCGCGTGGGAAGTTGATTATATTCTGAATGCGCGCCTCGCTGACCTTCGCACATCCATTCAACCCACGCAGGAACGCATCCACAACCTGGAGAACAGCCTGGCGCTCGCGCGCGCCGCCGCCGGCACGGAGCGCCACGCCCCCGGATCCCTTCCAACGAGCCAGACCGCCGAGGGTGCCCAACTGGAGACCGGGCTGGAGATCAAGAATGGCGTTCCAAACGGCGGCGTTTTCAACGGAGGGTTCGGCTCGGACCGCGGCAGCGGCGGGAAGGTGCCGCAGTCCCCGAGCCCTCACAACTGGGCGCCGATGAACCCGTCGAGGTCCTCGGACCTCGCGTGCGACGCCGCGAGGCAGGCTTCGGCGCAACACGGGACGACGATGGGCGGGACGCACCGACGATCCAACTCGTTCACGTCAACCCCCGGGCGCGGGCGCGGCGTTCCGTCGTTGAACGACGACGTCGACGAAGGGACGCGGCTGCTCGCGGTGGAGAACGAACGGCTCCGCGAGCACCACGACACTAACCGCATCGAGCACGAGCTCCTCCGAACCGAGTTTGAACACGCCAAGTCGCAAACCGCGCTTTTACGCGAGAGCAACAGAAACTACGAGGAGCGCGTGACGCAGCTCGAGCGGCTGGTGCGCGAGTGCAACGCGCAGACGAGCTCGCTGCGGAGCCAGCTGGCGGATTTCACGGCGGGTGGCGAGCGAAGCGCCGGGGACCGCGGGGGCGGCGCGTCCGGATCGCCGAGGGCGTGGGTGCCCCCCGCGCCGGTGGCGGTCAAGGCGACGTCCAAGGGGCCCCAGGGATCCGACGGTCCGACCTCCGCGGGCGCCACCCCGACCTGGGTGCCCACCCCGCGCGTGAACTCCGACCCCGGGGTGAACATGAAGCGCGTGGGCAGCTGCTTCATGTCGGGGAGCGTGGCGGCGAACGCGGCGAGGAGCGCGGGGGTGGAACGAGCGGGTGGGAGCGGGCTCGCGCAGGTTTCCCCCGACTCGAGCGCCGGTGAGTTTGACGGCGTCCTCGGCGCGAGGTGAGTCACCGCGTGACGTGGACGCGCGCGGGACGCTACGACGCAACGCGACGAGGCCTTTTGGTTTATTTAGCACGAGCATTAGCCACGACGGGACCCGCACGGGACGGGGACACGAGGACGCACCAACCCTGACGACGTTTTAATACGACACGAGAGGTTCGATGAACATTTTAGCAGTTTCAGTTAGGTCTGTGTCTCTGCACAGCTGTATCGAGCAGCGAGCGAAGCGACGACGGTGCGAGTATCGGCCACGCGCTCGATACTCGTTCGTCTCGCCGCGGGTCGCATCGTCGGCATGGAGCAGTCCGCGTCCGCGATGGACGCGGATATTCCCCGGAGGATGGACGC
>JGI20151J14362_10003093_pt1 | contig 11494 bp, 10 predicted proteins | sample COG_01_FD_14362 | JGI IMG/M metagenome (IMG submission 14362) | reverse complement strand
ATACAGAGGTTATGACTCAGCAGGATTAGCGGTTATAAGACACGATAATCAATTACAACGAATACGTGTTCAGGGGAAAGTTAATGAGCTTTTGAAAGAGCACCTTGCGTCTCCTTTAAGCGGAGGGATAGGTATTGCTCATACACGATGGGCAACTCATGGTAAACCAACCGTTAGTAATGCGCATCCGCATATTTGCCGTGATCAAGTTGCACTTGTTCATAATGGCATTATCGAAAATCATGAAGAATTGCGGCAACAGCAAACTGCATCAGGGTTTGAATTTAATTCGGAAACTGATACAGAGGTCGTCGTTAATGCCGTTTATGAGGCATTACAATCCAATCCTGACCTATTGCATGCTGTCTTTAATACGACAAAAAAATTGCAAGGGGCATATGCCTTAGGCGTTATCAATTCGGCTGATCCAGAAAGACTTATTGCCGCGAAAAATGGTAGTCCATTAGTTATTGGTGTAGGCATTGGTGAATATTTTATTGCTTCGGATGTTTTTGCCTTACTACCGGTAACGCAACAATTTATTTTTCTGGAAGATGGTGATATCGCTGATATTACCCGTGATAAATTGACCATCTATAATTCGGAATTAGAAATTGTAGATCGACCACTAAATGTGTCCGAATTAAATGCTGATGTGGCAGATAAAGCGGGTTATCGGCACTACATGCTAAAGGAAATATTTTCTCAGCCTAATGCGATTGCGGAATCATTAGAAAATCGCATTCTAGATGGAAGAGTTATTACCAGTGAATTTGGACAAAATGCAGATTCAATATTTGCCCAGGTAAAATCAGTTAAAATTGCCGCATGTGGAACCAGTTATCATTCAGGTTTAATCGCCGCTTACTGGATGGAAGAAATTGCGCAAATACCTTGTCACGTTGAAATCGCAAGTGAGTACCGATATAGAAAATCGGTAGTGACAGACGACACACTGTTTGTCTCTATTTCGCAGTCAGGTGAAACTGCTGATACACTGGCTGCATTACAATTAGCAAAACAGTCCGGTTTTTTAAGTACCTTAGCTATTTGTAATGTTGGAGAGAGTTCATTAACGAGAGAATCCGAGCTTGTCTTTTTAACACACGCGGGCCCAGAGATTGGTGTTGCGTCTACCAAGGCATTTACCACGCAACTTGTTGCGTTATTCCTGATGGTCATTGCTATAGCAAAACACAATAATCTTTCCGAAGATGATGAAAACACATTTGTTAAGCAACTTGAGAGTTTGCCTGGACGTGTAAATCAATTGCTTCATCATAAAGAAGAAATTGAAACGATGGCTAAGGATTTTGCCGACAAACATCATGCTTTGTTCCTTGGCCGTGGCAGCTTCTTGCCAGTAGCGATGGAAGGCGCACTGAAATTAAAAGAGATTTCCTATATCCATGCTGAAGCTTATGCGGCGGGTGAACTGAAGCATGGTCCATTAGCTTTAGTTGATGATGACATGCCAGTTGTTGCAGTTGCGCCAAATAATAATCTTCTGGAAAAACTAAAATCAAATCTGCAAGAAGTAAAAGCGCGTGGCGGCAAGTTGTATTTGTTTGCCGATAAAGAAAGCGATGTAGAATCTACAGAGGGCGTTTATGTCATTAATCTTAATGTTATTTATGACCACATGGCACCTATACTTCATACGGTGCCATTACAATTGTTAGCCTATTATGTAGCCGTGATTAAAGGCGCAGATATTGACCAACCTAGAAATCTTGCTAAATCGGTCACAGTTGAGTAACAAGATATTACAAACAAGATGAAAACTAGTTAATATTTATCTGATTTATAATTCAATATGATTCAGAATTCGTTTATATTTTAATTAATAACATGCTGTTCTTTGGACAATAACCGGAAGTGACATGCCCATGACAATTAAAAAATCAGAACCTAGAGTAAAAGTCTTGATAGTTGATGATGAAAGTGATGTTCTTAATTTATTAGAAACTTGGCTAACAACTGAAAATTTTGATGTCAAACGTGCATTATCAGGTGCAGAAGCGATAAATCTGGTTGGTATTTATAATCCTGACTTGGTTGTCACCGATCTATATATGGATGGTATGGATGGTATGGCATTATTAACAGAACTGCATAACGATGATCCTTTGCTGCCTGTGATTATGCTTAGTGGCCAAGCCCAAATTCCAGATGCAATTAAAGCTATGCATTTAGGAACATCAGCGTTCCTAACCAAACCAATAAATCAAAATGAATTTCTGGAGACAGTTAAAAGAGTTACCCCTAGCCTTATAAACAAATCAATCTTAAATGAATGTACAAAAAATATTATTTATAAGAGCAAGGAGATGTCTGACATCATTGAGATGGCTAGTCTGGTTGCAGACAATGATGTTTCGGTATTTATTTCAGGGGCAACAGGTTCAGGAAAAGAAGTCATTGCCAAGGCTATTCATGAGGCAAGTTCCAGACGGAATCATCGGTTTATTGCTGTAAACTGTGGCGCGATCCCGGAGCAGTTGCTTGAATCTGAACTATTTGGCCATGAAAAAGGGGCTTTTACCGGGGCCAATGTAAAACATGAAGGACTGTTTCAGGCTGCAAATGGCGGCACTATCTTGTTGGATGAAATTGGCGACATGCCACTTGCACTACAGGTAAAGTTATTGAGGGTTTTGCAAGATTTTGAAGTGCGTCCAGTTGGATCAACAAAAACATATCCGATAGATGTGAGATTAATCTCTGCAACACATAAAAATTTGGAAGAAGCAGTTGAGAATCGTGAGTTTAGAGAAGATCTTTATTACCGATTAAAAGTTGTCCCATTGGAAATCCCTAACCTTGCAGACCGTACCGATGACATTCCGCTACTGGCAGAACATTTTTTAGCTAATTACGCTAAATCCAATAAACAGGATAATAAAAAGTTCTCTCCGGATGCAATGAAATACCTTGCAGGTATGCCGTGGCCTGGAAACGTTCGACAATTAATGAATGTGATTGATTTGTGTGCAACGCTGTCTAAAAATAAGACTATACCGTTGAGTCTGGTCAAAAAGGCGGTACATGATGACCCAATCCACATACAAACGCTTAAAGAAGCCAAACAAGCATTTGAAAGAGGTTATTTGTTGAGTGTATTGCGGATCACTCACGGACATGTGGCCAATGCAGCTAAAATCGCAGGTCGTAATCGTACTGAATTTTATAAGTTATTAAATCAGTATAATATTCAACCAGCATCGTTTCGTGATAAAAAGCATGCTGAAAAGGAAGTTAATTAATTTAAATGGTTTAGATTATGTCAGATGAAAAAATTATAATTCAGGTTGATCCTGATTTGGAAGAATTGATTCCGGGGTTTCTTGAGAATCGAATCGCAGATATAGCAAAATTACGTGCTTCATTGAATGACAAGGATTATGCAAACATTCAATCAATTGGTCATAGTACTAAAGGAGTCGGCGGTGGATATGGGTTTGACCTTATGTCCGAACTTGGTGCAGAGATTGAGTCTGCTGCAAAAGAAAATGATGCTGACAAAATAGGTGAAAAAATAAACCAACTTGATGATTATCTTCAACGAATAGAAATTGAATATGCCTAAATAATAAAGGTGTTATTTTGAAAAAAGATAATGATCGTTCTATTTCAACTCGATCTACCTATGTAATCACATTCCTTCTTGGTCTTGCATTTAGCATTACGCTGATGCAAAGCACATGGGATACCGCTATTGAGCGGAAACAAAAAGATTTCCATTTTGAAATTCTGTCCATTCAACAGGCAGTGGCAAGTAATGTCTTAACGGGAAACGATGTTACTAATAATGTGGCCGCCTTTATGACTTCACATAACGAGGTCATGCCTAATCAATTTGAATCATTTACTAATGATATCCTCGAGCGTTATAAGCATATCGAAGCAGTCAATTATTATTCATTCGCTGGCGATGATTGGGTTAACGAATTCCGTTTAAAATATGAGTCTGCGCGTGGGAAAAATAGAATTGAAATTGGTCAAGATATCTATAGTGACCCTAGATATATAGATGCGATAGACACATCAATATCCACAAGTTCTGTCGTCCCGGCACCACCAGATTTAGAACGTGATCCGGATCGTAAGTATTGGCTATTTAAAGCAATCTATAGTCAAGATAGCCATTCTTCAATAAAGAAAAAAGTATATGTGGGTACCATAAAAGGCGTGGTTTCTGTTCTGGTGTCGCCGACTAAATTATTAGGTGACAAAGGAGCAAATAGTAATTTAACCATTACAATGTTTAGTGATACTTCTAACTTATATGGTCGGCAATTATTGTATTTTAATGACCCTAACCAAATAGAGACAAACAAGTCATGGAAAGTTGATACCCTTGTTGAAGAAAAGCTTATTCAACTTCCACCTTACTCCATCAAAATAATTATAGAAAAAGATCTTTATTTTTCAGATCTTGAATATCATTTATTGCTAGTCGCTACACTAATATGTGTAGGTATATTAATGATGTTATTTGGATTGGTGAGAGCAAGAATAAAGCAAGAAGAAGAATTAAAAACAAGAAATGCAGTTATTGAGAGCAAGGTTGAAGAACAAACAAAGGAACTAGCTATTGCGCGAGATGAGGCTCTTGAGTCGGTACGGATGAAGTCAGGGTTTCTTGCGAGCATGAGCCACGAGATACGGACTCCTTTGAATGCAATAATTGGCATGAGTGATTTAATGTCGGAAACGCGCTTGACAGATGAACAGAGTCGCTATGTAAGTGTGTTTAGAAAGGCAGGTGATGCCTTATTAAGTCTGGTTAACGATATTCTTGACCTGTCTAAAATTGAGGCAAACCAACTCGCATTAGAAAATATTCCATTTAACATTATGGAGCTTATTGAAGAAGTTGCTGAAATCTATGCTCTACAAGCAGCAGACAAGAATATTGAAATCATTACGCATGTTGATACAAATATAAATGTAAATCGTCTGGGTGACCCAGGTAGATTGAAACAGATAATTTTGAATCTGATCAGTAATGCGCTGAAATTTACCGATGAAGGTGAAATCATAGTCTCGCTTTATGCGGATAAAAAAGAAAATAATGATGAACATTTACTTTTCTCTATTAGAGATACAGGGATTGGAATTCCAAAGGAAAAACTAGAATCAATATTTGCCAGTTTTATACAAGCTGATGCGTCAACAACACGTAAATATGGTGGAACTGGTTTAGGACTGACTATTTCTAAGCATCTGACTGAAATGATGGATGGAACTATATGGGTAGAAAGTGATGAGAATAAAGGCAGCACATTTTATGTCGCCGTTACTTTGCCTGAGCAAACACAACGTTCGATCATAAAGCAGGGGTTTGCTGATAAAAATATTATTATCATTGATTCTCGAGAAACCAATTGTCTTAATATCAAAGAGCAAATGATTGCATCAGGGGCAAGCTGTCAAACAGCAAGCACTATCGAAAATGCGCAAGCTGTTTTAAATAAGCAAGCAGGCTCTGAAATAATATTGATTGAAAGTCGACTAGCATTTCAAGATGAAAATATTAACGCTACCATTTCTTCTATAGACGTACGCGACAAAGTAATTTTATTGGTAAATCCAAAAGACATGGCTGAGCATTCCATTCAAGCTGAATCTAATAAAATAAAAAGAATGTTGCTGAAGCCTGTAAAAAGGAATGAATTGTTCAGGGAAATAAATAAAATCATTAATAAGAAAGATGAAAGTCTTGTTGATGATATAAGGGAAGGGGGGGCTAAAGAAGAAGCAACTCCAAAACATATCTTATTAGTTGAAGACAATCCTGATAATCGTATGCTTATCAAGGCCTATTTAAAGAAAACACCCTATAGTGTAGATGAAGCAGAAAACGGATCTGTCGCAGTAGAACTATTCAAACAGAATAACTATGATTTGGTGTTCATGGATGTGCAAATGCCGGTTATGGACGGTCACGAAGCGACTCGTTTAATAAGAGAATGGGAAACAGCGCATGATAAGAGTCGCACAAAAATAATTTCATTAACAGCGCACGCTATAAGAGAAGAAATAGACAAGTGCTTGGCAGCCGGCTGTGATTCACACCTCAGCAAGCCCATTAAAAAAGCAACTTTATTAAGTGCCATCGAAGAGTTAAGTTAAGAACCACTCAAATCGTCTCAGAAAAACGACGGAATCAGCAAAAAATACAAAAATTTATAATCACAAATCACCTACTATCGGTTTAATGTCGTTACTAGATTAAATGCCTAAACTATTGTTCTTAAATAATTTAAAAGATTCAATATCATACTCAATTTGGTTATTTTAATTAGTACTGTTTGATGGCACATTGATTGCGATAGACCTTGTAATTCAGATTTAATTACAAGAGAGAATTCGCATGATAAAGCTATTTGGCTTCAGAATTACACCCTTCTTCCTTTTCATCTTGAGTATGGAATGTTTGTCTTTACTGGTTTGTGTCTATTTGGGGGCTTTACTCTATAGAGGCACGCCAACATTCGTTTCTAGCGACTCAATTGATAGCATTATCTATTCTGGTGCCGTTCTCTTGCTGCTTATTTCGCTATTAACGCCGGGTTTTTTCTCACAAGTTAATGTGATAAATCATATTAAAAAGAAATCCAATGAAAAAATAACAGGTGTTTTAGCGGCTTTCGTGATGATGGCAGTCATTGTTTTTTCCAATACCGGAAATCTGGATTCAAAGACAGTTTTTGCAGCAGCAATCTTAAGTGCATGCGTCGGATTAAGTGTTACTCAAGTAGGATTGCTTGGGAAATACTGGCGCTTTTTAATTCGCTCGGGTGTGAATTAAAGTATTAGTTTACTTATGGTTTTAAATTTTTCGTGAGAAGCATCGCGTAACCACTCAAACAGAACTGATTCAGTATTTAATAAACTGACGTTTGCTTGTTTTAGACGAGTTAGCGCAGATTCGTAGCTTGTGAATTCTCTGGAAGCAATAGCGTCTATAACAACATAAACATCAAAACCTGCTTGTTCAAGGTCTATGGCACTTTGGAATATACAAATATGTGCCTCGACCCCGGCAAGTATTATTTGTTTCTTGTTGAGTGTAGACAGATGCTCTGAGAAGCCATCAGCACCTAAGCAAGAAAAACGAGTTTTCTCAAAGGTGGATGATGATTCAGTCAGGTTTTGCGTAATAAATGCTTCCGTTGCTCCAAGCCCTTTAGGGTATTGAACTGTTGAGATAACAGGAACATTCAATTCATTTGCGGCGTTTAATAATATCGCTGTGTTTTTTCTCAAGCGATTTATTACTTTATCAGGGATAGCGCTGGTTAGCTTCTCCTGAACATCGATGATAATGAGGCAGCTATCTTCAATGTCACATAAGAAGTTATATCTACTTTTTGATGTCATTTTAATTAGTTAACCATGCATTAATGAGTTCTAGATCTTCTGTGGATAATGTTCCCGCAGCTTGTTTGAGGCTAAGTGTGTCAATTAAATAGTCGTATTTGGCCTGGCTATAATTACGCCGTGCTTCAGATGTGGTTCGTTGTGATGCAACAACATCAACAGCGGTTCGTGTCCCGACTTCAAAGCCTGCTTCAGTCGCTTCTAGCGCTGTTTCACTTGATACAACAGCTTGTTTTAATGCTTTTACCCGACTTATGCCTGATATCACACCCAAGTAGGCTTCTCGTGTCGATCTTTGCGCGGAACGCCTTGCCCGTTCAAGAGAATACATCGCTATATTATAATTTTCATGTGCTTCACGAGTTTGAGAACTAACTATCCCGCCTGAGTAGATTGGAATATTTAATTCAAGTCCAATGGATGTGGCATGCAGTTTTGTAGAACCGAAACGACCGCCAGAAGAGTCATATGTTTCTGCTGCAACCAGATCGAGTGTCGGTAAGTGTCCAGCAGATTGGCGCTTCACCTCTTTTCTAGCTGTCTCAGCGGCATGGCGCGATGCAAGGACTCCAAGGTTTTGATCTAAAGATAACTGTGTCCAACTTTCTATGGCTTGAGGTTCAGGGCTGACGAGTGACATTGCATCACCTAGTTGATTAAATTCTGTTATGTAATCACCCGTTAACTCACGCATTGCTTCCTGCGCGTTATCTATGGCGTTGAGCGCCTGAATCTCTTGTGCGACGGCTAAGTCATATCCTGCCTGTGCCTCATGCACATCAGTAATTGCACTCAAACCAACCTCAAATCGTTGGTTAGCTTGTTCAAGTTGGCGACTGAGCGACTTAACTTCCGCCTGTGCAAACTCAAGACTGTCAATATTGGCTAGAATATCGAAGTAACGTTGGGCAATTCGAATTATTAATGCTTGTTGTGCCTCAATCAGCACGGCCTCCGCTTGCTTTATTTCACTACCTGCCTGATCGAGAGCGATCATACGGTCACGCCTGAATAATGGTTGTGTAATACTCAAGCGATACCCACGACTGTTGAAATTAACCTCACCACTGGAGCCTACTGCTGCACCGCCAGCGGAGATATCCTGATCATTTCTAATAGTATCTGCACTGAGGTTTATAGAGGGAAGCAGTTGTGATAAAGCTTGGGGACGTGATTCAAGTGCTACACGATGAGTAGCTAAGGCCTGCATATATTCCTGGTCATTCGTCTCAGCCAGTTTATAGACATGCAATAAATCTGCGCCAAAGCCATTCATAGATACTAAGAGACACATGGCAGTGGAACATGTCTTTGTTATAAGGCGTAATGTATTCATACAGAGGAATTCTTATCTTATTTATTTTTGTTCTAGTTTACTTGTCAATATTGAGCCATAGCGGCATCAACAGACTTGGCCCAAGCGTCAACGCCGCCTTCAAGATTTGTGATATTAGTATAGTCTTGACCTTCTAAGTAATTAGCGACTTGAAAACTACGCATGCCATGATGACAAATAACGATTATTTCATCATCTGGTTTAAATTCATTTAGTATTTGATCGATATTAGACATGCTAATGTTTGATGAGCCTTCGATACTGCATAAGTCGTACTCCCATGCTTCACGCACATCGAGTAGACGCGGTTTTTCACCTGCATCGAGTTTCGTTTTAAGCGACGTTGGAGATATTGATTTCATAAATGACTAGAATTCAAACGCGTCTTTTTGTTTTGCTCCAATCAAAGCAGGCAAGTCAGTTTCAAATAAACTTTCAAATGACCAACTAGACTCATTTTGCTTTGTGTATAGTCGCGCTTCCATGGCAGGTGATTCTCCAACGATGACAAACAGACGGCCATTGTCGTTCAATAAATCTAGAAAACGCTCATCCATTGCTGGTAATGAAGCGGTAAATACAGCGATATCATAGCGTTCGGATTTTTCTAATAATGAGTACGCATCGCAACTTTCGAGTTCGATATTGGTTAATTTGGTTTTTGCTATTTTTTCACTAGCCGCATCAATAAAGTCCGGAAAAATATCGACACTTTTGACTTGTCTTGCGGAGCTTGCGAGCAGCGCAGTGAAGTAGCCACAACCGGTTCCGATTTCCAATATGGACTCATCAGGTGCTACATCCAACGATTGCAGGATCCGGGCTTCGAATTTCGGAGCCATTGTGGTTTGATCATGCCCGATAGGAATAGAGGTATCCGCCAAGGCAAGATTCTTATATGTGTCAGGGATAAATTCTTCACGATGAATTTCGTTTAACAGATCCAGTACATCCTGGTCGAGCACTTCCCAGGTTCGGATCTGTTGTTCAATCATATTGAAACGGGCTTGTTTAAAATCCATATCTTTATATCTCTTAGCGTCTAGTTAAATATTGTTGTAGTTAGTAATCGTATTATATAGCATGTCACCAAGCTAGGGGCGCCTATGTTGGCTGAGATTGACCCTTGACCTGATCTGGTTAGTACCAGCGTAGGAAAGCAAGCATCTTGCCATTGGCGCTCGTAATTATAATTCTTTTCATATGAAAGAGGCTATTTTTAATGAGTGCAATACCTGATTCCATCCTCAGTGATACAGCAACAGTAGACAAAAAAGCTGTTGAAGCGATTCCCAACTCGAAAAAGATACACGTTATCGGTTCAAGACCTGATATTCGCGTGCCTATGCGGGAAATTTCCTGTTCTCCTACCCAAACTCAAAATGGACTTGAAGAAAATACGCCAATCACAGTTTATGACACATCAGGTCCCTATACTGATCCTGAAGCTAATATTGATATTCGAAAAGGCTTGCAGCCATTGAGGTCACAATGGATAGCCGAACGAAATGACACCGTCGAACTGGTTGGTCCAAGCTCGAATTTCGGAATTCAGCGTCTAAATGACCCTGAATTGCAGAAATTACGCTATGCCGAGCCACCAAAACCTCGCGAAGCTAAAGCAGGCGCCAACGTCACTCAAATGCATTACGCGAAAAAAGGCATTATCACCCCAGAGATGGAATTTATCGCGATTCGTGAAAATCAGCGTCTGAATGAATATAAAGATGCCACATTACTTAAACGCCATGCGGGAGTGCCTTGGCAAAGCAATCTGCCAGAACAAGTGACCCCTGAATTTGTCCGGGATGAAGTTGCTGCGGGGCGAGCTATTATTCCAAATAATATTAATCACCCGGAAACAGAGCCAATGATCATCGGGCGTAACTTTCTGGTAAAGATTAATGCCAATATCGGTAATTCAGCCCTAGGTTCAACTATCGAAGAAGAAGTCGAAAAAATGACTTGGTCGATTCGTCACGGTGCCGATACCGTCATGGATCTTTCAACGGGTAAAACATTCACGAAACCCGCGAATGGATCGTAAGAAATTCACCTGTGCCGATTGGGACAGTGCCTATTTACCAAGCGTTGGAAAAAGTAAATGGTAAGGCGGAAGACTTGACCTGGGAAATCTATCGAGACACGTTAATTGAGCAAGCAGAGCAGGGTGTTGATTATTTTACTATCCATGCCGGTGTACGTTTAGCTTATATTCCATTAACTGCAAAGCGTGTAACAGGAATTGTATCTCGTGGTGGATCAATATTGGCGAAATGGTGTTTGGCACATCATAAAGAAAACTTTCTCTACACACATTTTGAAGATATCTGCGAATTGATGAAGCAATATGACGTTGCTTTTTCTTTAGGTGATGGTTTACGTCCGGGTTCATTAGCCGATGCCAATGATGAAGCACAGTTTTCAGAATTAAAAACTCTAGGTGAGTTAACAAAGATTGCCTGGAAGCACGATGTACAAGTGATGATCGAAGGCCCAGGTCACGTGCCGATGCATATGATCAAAGAAAACATCGATAAAGAAATGGACGAATGTCACGAAGCACCTTTCTATACTTTAGGACCACTAACGACAGATATTGCCCCAGGTTATGATCATATTACTTCTGCGATTGGTGCGGCGATGATCGGATGGTATGGCACGGCAATGTTATGTTATGTCACTGTACCCCGTCAGCACCATGTGGACCAACTAGCCTGATTGTCTAAGAGATAGTTTTAGTTCATCGTTAACCCAAGAGGAAACGAT
>JGI20151J14362_10003089_pt1 | contig 11500 bp, 2 predicted proteins | sample COG_01_FD_14362 | JGI IMG/M metagenome (IMG submission 14362) | reverse complement strand
TCGGGGACAATTTTGTCCCACGTGCCTAAGGAAACGAGCTGGTTGAACGTTTCTGCGTCCATCGCGGTCGGTTCTGCCGCAGTTGGGCCTATTTTATTACTCTTATTGTTACCATCATCATCGACATCATCAGCGGCTGCTTTCGTAAATGCAGCCGTCCTTTTTCTGCGTCTCGTTCGTAATGTTCTTCTTCTCTCCCGAGACGACGGCAAGAACACGCCACCTCTTCGTTTTCCTCCTTTTCCTCCTCCTCCAGTCGTCGTCGTCGTCNTCCTCCTGCAAAAAAGCACCGTCGTCGTTTTCATCAAAGTCGTCGTCGTATTGCTCATTTATAGTAGTATATCTGCATATCCTTTTCTGAGGTTAATTTGTGCATCTTTTCGAGGAGCTCGTTTGCAAGGAAAAAAAATATCTAAAACACTCTGGATAAAAAAAAGCGCACATTTAACATCACACATAAGCTTTACCATAAAAATGAAGAAGAAAAGAAAGTTGAAGACGAGGACGACGAATACTACTATAAATGGTGGTGGTTACGGTCGCGGTGTTCTCGTCGTGGGACGTTTTTCGCTGCGCGACACGCGCGCGAGACGACAGGAATCATCATCATCATCATCATCATCATCATCGAAGACAAAAATACAGTTAAAGAAGATGGGACAGAAAAAAGGAGGTTTATTGTCATCTTTGCGGGACCGTCGTCGTCGTCGAAAGGAGGAGGAGGAAGAGGAGGAGGAGAAGGAGAAGGAACGAGACGACATTAACGTTCCTATTTTTGGAGGGAAACCGAGAATTTTTGAGCAGCGCGGCGGGTTTGATGGTATTCGTAAACTCCTACTCAGTGAGGAGGAGAAGGACAAAAAGCATCAGCGGGAGCAAAAGGTAACAACGAAGGAAGAAGAAGAAGAAGACAAAGGCAAAGAGGCTGAAAAGAAGGACGACGATTCAGACGTGAATACTACTAACACGAACGATGATGAGAATCACTCGGACGTGTTCATCGCGTACGAAAAGCACCTCACGAAATCTCAGCAACATCAAGCTCGGTTACGAAGACAATCCGAAGCGAGCGCGAACGCCTACCGACCGGGGTTGCGCAATCGAGGCGAGGATCTGTTGCCGATCACCGCGCAGAAGGCGAAAGAGATGGAGTTTCGCGAAGCCGAGTGGTTGAAATTGTATCCAGTACCGGTGACGAGGTTTACGGAGAAACGGTCGAACGATGGTCACAGGAGACCGGCGGTGATTTTGGAGTCCATCATTAGCAAAGATTATAAGCGAATTAAAACGGAATCGAGGTTTAAGCGGTTGACGAGGTTAGTCGAAGGGATTAACGTCGCTCGATGGGGATTCGAAGGCATCGAGGACGAGGAGGAAGTGAGGATTACCAAAGAGTTTTACGATTTGTCGCAGTATTACGAAACGAAGAAATCGAGGAAGGAGAAGAAGAGACGGCTGAAAGAGTTGGAGAGAAAGAAAAGGAAGGAGGAGAAGAGGCGTAACTTTGTGCCGAAAACGATCGTCCCGAGACGGTTGGCCGCGGTGATGGATTTTCGAAAACCGAAAGCGAGAACGCATCCCATACGCTTTTTGAAGAAAGATACAAACGAGGAAAAGGAAGAAGAAGAAGAAGAAGAAGAAGGTGTTCAAATGCAAGCGGAGGCCGTATCGTCTCCTTCTTACTCGTTCACGGATGTCCTCGACACCATTCACGATTGGGTAGGCTCGAATTTGCTGAACCTTCGCGAGACGTGTCAAAATATAAACGCGAGGAAACAGGAACACATTATGGATCACATCGACGCGATAAGTACCATGCACATGCCCAAAGCCATCAGCGCACAAAAAGACATTTACAGAGACTTTTTGAGATCTCTGGATGTGTCCGTCGTACCCGCGCACGGGACTATAAAAATGTATCAGAACTTGTTCGCCGATGCGAAACGTCGCGTACAAAATCTCGTTTCGGACACGAAAGTACGAGACGAGTGGTTTCTTACGGGCGCCACAAATTTGCGTCGTGGTCGAGTGCAACAACAAAAACAAGTAGAAGTTACTCTTCCATGCGAAGATGAAGATGACGACGACGATCACGAAAGGTGCATCGTTCGTACGCTCGTTAAAGAAGCCATCGAACGCGTCGTCGAGTCGAGCGAAGCTCTCGTCCATCGCATCACACCGTTTCCAAGAACAGAACTCGCCACGAATGCCTCAGATTTAATTTGGGATGCGAGCACGTTTGAAAGCTACGCTAAGAGAACGTCGCTTTCGCCATCTTTCCCTACTGCTGCGGTTGCCGTCGTCGTGAAACCAAAAGTCACGTGGTTGGCGAAATCCAAGCGAAGCGGTCCGCGAACGCCGGGCGAACGCGGCTGGTTCCGATCCGGAAACGCCTTCGAAAACGGTTCTCAAGATGCTCAGCAAAGATGGCGACATCCGAATCCAGAGATAGAATCACGACCGCGCGAATCGTACGACGATTATTTCTCCTCCGATAGTAGCACATGTAGCAGCGAATCGGACTCGGAAGATATCTTCTTTCGCGACGTGCAGCGAAAGCGAGCTCCGCCGCCTCCTCTTGCGCAGCAGCAATCGAAGAAGAAAAACGTCATCCCGAAAATCTGGAAAGGGCGACAACTCGCCATTCAAAAGTTTGGTCACGATGAGAAACGGATGTGGCGCGATAAAATCGGCGAGTTTCTTCGTAAATCGCGTAAAACTCTCGGTCATAGACCTTTGGACGTCTCCTGGGGCGGTTCAGTCCTCGATTCGGTCATCGGCGCGAATTTAACGCAAAACGTGACGGACGTTTTATCATCAACAGCGATGTTAAATTTGATGGCCAAGTTTCCAGTGACGGAGGAAACGCAAAGCAAGCATTTAGAACGCGTCGAGAGAGCGGTAAGAGTGAAGGATTTGGTGAAAAATGTCATCAATTCGGTAGTTGAAAAAGACAGGGAGAGGTACGAGAAGGAATGCGCGCAAGCGGCGAGCGAGGTTGTACGAAATGCAATTGATCGCATTGTTTCGAGAGAAACCGGGAGAGATAATATTGCTCAGGAGGAGGATGTAGAAATGCGAGATGCTTTAGATATAGAAACTGAAATGGGAGCAGCAGCCGTGGCGGAAGTGATTGAGCGCATGCAGATTGACGATAAAGATGACATCGAGCAACCTTCCTTCTTCCTTTGTCGCGGTGTTCCGAAGATCGACTCGTCCTCGTTTGAGCTCGATAGGACATCACTTGATGAAAATACAGACCTTCACGAGTCTTCAGTTATTGTCGAGTTACCTGTCATGTCTCCGTTAGAGCAACTGTATTACAGCGAGCGACAAATGTGGAACGATTTTTCGAAAACGCCGTTGACGAAGCGCAGATTTAGCGAGAAAGAGGCGTGGATCGAATGTTCGAACGAGGATTGCGGTAAGTGGCGACGGATACCAAAAGCGTTAGCAGATTCATTACTTACTCACAAGACGACGTCGGAGAACGTAGAAGCAGCGGATTACTTGAACTGGACCTGCTCTCGAAGTTTCGATAAAAGACACAACGGGTGCGATAAGCCGCAGGAGATGTTGAACGACGATATCGACGAAATCGTCCGGGAAGCGGAAATTTTGCGCAAAGAAGACGAAGAGCAGAAAGCAAAAGAAAAGAAAATGCGCGAAAACAAAGCAAAACTGAGAGAAGAGAGAGAAGCGTCGAAGCAACAAGCAGCCTCGAGGGCAGAATTGAACCGACGCGAGCGACGAGCAAAGACAGATAAATTGAAAGCGCTCGCGCAAGCTGCTCGAGATCGTCAAGACTTCATTTGCGACAACGATCCTACCGAGAATGAAATTATAGTGCGCGACTGCGTAGATTGGCACCGCGTTTTGCACGAAGCCTCAATCGACGATATCATCGAGTGCATTCGATGTCGCGGCATGCACTCCATGCTCGCGCATAGAATCAAGAAAATTCTTCGGCGTGTGCTCGACGAACGCGGCGTTTTGTCGCTCGAATTCCTTCGTGAAGCCTCCACAGAAGAAGCAAACGCGTATCTCAACGAGATAGAAGGCATGGGCGCAAAGACTTCGGCGTGCGTAAACTTACTCTCGTTGGAAAATAGAGACTTCCCTGTAGACGTCAACGTCGGACGAATCATGGCGCGCCTAGGATGGGTTCCGCTCGAACACGATTTCAAGCTCGAACTTCTCGAGCAGTACGCCCCAGAAGAATCAGTGTACGAATTTTTGAGCGAAAGATTGAACACGTTCGACGTGACGATGTTGTACGAGCTGCATTATCACATGATTACGCTTGGGAAGGTGTTTTGCGCGAAGCGCGATCCGAATTGCGCGAGTTGTCCAATGAACTCCGACTGCGAATACGCCAAGTGTGGTGGTAAACGAAGGAATAATAACATGAACAACGTCGGAGTATACACGCCTGCACCGAACGTCAACAACGCAGAACCTCCAACGCCGCCGAAAGAAGTAGTAACGATTGATCTTACGAAGGAACAAACGAGAACGCAACCGATCGAAGATATCGAAGATATCGGCTTGGCGTCGCCGTCGGAGGGTTCGTCGCCGAAGATGCCGTTGACGCCAACGGCGACGAATAACAACGTCATTGGAAAACGGTTTCCATCGAATTCGAGCATAGAATCACCGTCTAGTCTAGATGGATTCAACAGCCCTACGGAATCGTCTGATAATCTTGCGGCGGATGTTCTCACAGTTGAAGAATTCGTTGAGCGTGCAAAAGCGCAGAAGCACCAGCAGCAAAATGAGAAGGATTTTTCCGAAGCAACAGCAGCATCGGTAGAAGATGCGTCTCCTCTGCATGTAGAACCATCACATACTGCGCCCCTTGCTCCTTTCTCTCTACAAAACGACGCGTTCGCAAACAACGTCGCGGAAACGATGGATTCAATCGTCGCCGCCGGGAAGATCTGGACAGATTTAGGTAAACCCGCCGGCAAGAAGGCCATGCGCGTTCTTTTACTCCTTTCCTCGGAGGATGATTCCGACGACGACAATGTCGAAGAAAACAAAAGCGCCGTGGCAGCGATGATCATGCGGCGATTTAAATCGTTGTCAAAAATCTGCCACCCGGACAAAAATCGAAACGATCTCGAGAGAGCGTCCGCCGCGTTTGGCATTTTAGCCGAGGCGAAAACAAAGGCGATGGAAGCGGTTGCTGAAGTCGACGAGAGAGCGCTGAAAGATGATGCGGCGTTTGAAAGCGAAGCCGAAGACGAAGTTTTGAGGGAAGTCGAGGATCCTCGGTTCGCAAGGTTCAATGCAGCAACTGCCGCCAAGACGACAACCGCCGAGGAGGAGGAGGAGGCGTTTTTAACCCCTAATCGACACAATCAACTCGCGGATTTATCCTCGTTCACAAAAGCGCAGTTTCGTTCAGAGGTACAAGGGTGGCGAGTGCCAGATGAATGCGTTCCGGCGGAACTTTTGCATTCGCTCTCGCCACATCCAACGTCTATAATCGGCGAATGCGACGCAACGCGGCGGTATTGCGTCATCGCAGCTCCGAGAGAGGCGAGCGATTTTGAACGCGTCTATAAAATATCAACGTCGTCCGAAGAGGAGCACGAACAAAATAACCACGATAACGACGACAACGACGACGATATCGTCATGGAAGATGCAAAGACGAACATCAGCAAAGAGAATGATGAAGAGGATATCATCATTACCACTCCTCCTCCTCCTCCTGCTCCTTCTCATCTTTCTCCTCCCTCTGAGCCTTCTTCAATAAAATGCGTCTTCTTCGTCACCGCCTTGTGCGCCTGTAAACGCAGCTTCCCGCTGCACGGCACGTACTTTCAAGTGAATGAAGTCTTTCTCGACCTTCGCTCGGCGGCAAAACCTGTGAGTGTCGACATTGAAACTCTCAAAACGTCGCCGAAAATAGTCACTCTACTCGGCGCGTCCATCGGTTCGGTCACGCGAGGGATGACGAGGACGGAAGTCACGCGTTTGTTTAATCACCAAGTCTTGTGCGTTCGGGCATGGGAGCGCCGTACTGGATATCCGCGCGAGTTGCCAAAATGGATATGTCCTGTCGTTCCAGTCGCTTCGACCGGGCAAGAGTTCACTGAATTTGACTTTCCGAGTCCTTTGCTGCACCCAGAAAAAAGTGCAGCCGCGATGGCGAGTAAAGCGCCAAAACTCGGCAGACCAAAGAAAAAACGTCCGGCGGAGACGATATCAATCGCCATCAATCGAGAACCGACGCCGCCGGAAACGCCTTTCAATAACGATATCTTTCGTTCGTACTTGAAACGTAAATCTGTCGAGAAAGAACAACAGAAGAACAATAACCGGGCGAGCGCAAAGAAAACGAAGAAGAGCGAGAAGGACGGCGATGGAAACAACAGCGAGCAAAAAAGAGCAAAGAAGAAATTCACCTTCCCAATCATACGTTCGAGTCAAAAATGCGGCAAATGCAAGACGTGCTTGAACCCGCAAATGCGCAAAGCGTGCTTGACGAGGCGAGCAGAAATGACGACAACGGGAGGAATGAAAAGACACGAGTCGTCGTCGCCGTTGTCGTCGCCGCTGGCAGCACCGCCATCAACGCCGGTAACAGCGATGTTAGGCACAACGATCGACGCCTTCGTCATTCGTTCGAAAGATTACGAAATCGTAGATTGATATTAGATTACAAAAACGCCCGCGCGCTCCCTCGAGCGAGGGCAAGAAACGTCAGAAAATCTTGCCTCCTCCCGCTAAAAGATTTTGCCTAAATTACCGTTCCCCCAATTACTCTTCCCCCGATTGTGCCCTCCATCGTCAAAACCATCCGCAGAAAGAACGTTATCGTTCAATTGCAACGCGTCCACGTACTTCCACTTCCCATCTTTATCCTTTCGATACCTCGCTCGCTCGGCGAGCGTTTTCGCCTTGGCCCTCGATTTCTTCGCCCTCTTCTCTCCCGCGTCGAACGCGCACTCGTACGAAACAAACGCCTCTTCACCACCACTCTCATTTTCGCCATTACTCCCTTTCTTCATGATTTTCAAGCTCAAAAACCGAATCTTCTTCGCCGTCGCCTTCGCGTCTGACTCGAGCGTCCTCCGCGCGTTTTCCGCATCCGTCTCGTCTCTCTTGGTAAAATCTGGCGAATCCTCGTGCGTACTCTCGACGATAAACTCCGGTTTATTTTCCTTATAGCTCGTAAATCTCGCGCGAACGATCATTTCTGGCGTCGTCTCTCGCGTTATCCCGTTCTCGTGCGCGCGTTTGCAGCAGTTTTCGTACGTCTCGTTGCTGTTGCAGGCGCACAGTCGCACCGCATCCCCCGACGCATCGTCCTCGCCGACGGCTTCCCCGTTCGTGTCCTTTTCCTCCTCCTTCTCGAACTTTTCCGCGAGTAAACCTTTCCTCGCTCTGACCACGACGCCAGCGTGTGAACCACAAGAACCATACTTCCTCCTCCTTTCAACGACGTAAGAATGCGCGGAGGATCGAACGCAGGCAGAGACGTTTTGCATCGTAAACGTGGTACCTTTTTCTCTTTTCCCTACTCCCGGGGAAAACTTTTGTGGCGGCTTCGTCATTAAATTTGCACGCATTGAATACACAAAATGAGCGCGAGGACACCACAATTCGCCACTTTCACCGCGCCGAACACCGCAACGGCTTCTTTTCACACCCCTCGAAGATATTCTTCGCCTTTTGTGCGCGGGAGGAAAAGGGGAGGAGTCTCATCGCGCGCTGAAAAGACACGTTGGAACATTCAAGCGATGCAACAGACGGATTCAATCGACGCCTCGTTCGAGCGTCGTTTGCATGGCCCAGATGGAAAAGGAAAAGGAGAAGATGACGACGACGATGACGAAGAAGAAAGCGAACAACAGATGCAACTCGTGCTCTCGAAACTAAAAGTCCCGGACTTAAAGAGCGAACTGGAGAAGCGGAAGTTGAAGAAAACTGGGAAGAAACAAGAGCTCGTGGACCGGTTGGTGGTGGCGTTGGAGAGGGAGAGGAAAAGCCTCGCGACGACGAAGAAGATGATGTTGGCAAAAGAGAAAGAAGTGACTGTAGGGGATGAGGAGAGTGATACTACCAGTAGTAGTAGTAGTCGAGAGAAGAAGAACGAGAGCGACGAAAGAGAAGACGACGATTCAGACGACGACGGAGAAGAAGATATGACAACCGCGACGACGGCCGCGACTTCGCCTCCGGCGGGAGTGCAACACGCGAAAGTGCGCAGGCGCGTCGTGAGAAGAGGTGGCGGGATCTCCGACGCGACCGCGTCTTCGTCGTCTTCTTCGAAAAAAGGAGTGAAAAAGAAGAGCAGCGCGGTGAAAAGAGGTTCTACAGCAGTCAACGGGAACGCCAAAAATGACGGTTCGTCGGTGACCGCGATGATGTCTTCATCGTCTTTTTCGTCGTCGTCGTCTTCGCACATCATCGCGCCGAAATATAATCCGTCGCGAGAGGCGAGAGAAAAGCAAAACGAAATGGAATTCGTGGCGGATTTTGAAAAGGCGTTCAAGACGTTGAGAGAGCGGTTAAAGTTGGAACGGCTGAAAGCGTCCTCGGATCCAGAGACGAAGTTGGCGAGGATGTTCGAGGAGAATAAAATGGAGGAAGATAATAGTAATAGCAGCAGCAGCAGCAGCAATAGTGATAGCAGCAAAACAAACGAGGAGAAAGCGAGCGACCGTTTGCGTCGATTATTCACGGAGAGAAGGCAAAGAGGCATGAGAGCGGTGAAACGGTCGTTCAACGAAGGCGAAGACGCGGCGAAGCTGGGCGCTATGACGACCATGGCAGCAAGCATAGTTGACGTCGAGAAGACGCGGTTAGGAGCATCATCGTCGTCGTCAGAGGACGAAGGCGGATTAGCTGAGATGATGAGCGAACTGGATGTGCGAGAGGCGCTCGATGGAATCGGCTACGCGTTGGAAGTGAACAACCGTGTTTTGGAAGGCTACAACGACAGCACCCACGGATTAGCGAACAATTCTATTGATCCGTTCAAGTTGGTTATCGGTGAATACGTCGTCCACCGAAAATACGGCATTGGGAAGTTTTTAGGTATGCGTTCGATCAACCACGAAGACGAGGAGACCGGAAGAAACGAAGGCACGAGGAAAGTGTTCTTGTTCATTCAGTTCGCGGATGATACCGCAAAAATTGAACCGAAGAAAGCGTCCATGCAATTGTATAGATACGCCAGTCCCGGCGCGCAAGTAAAACCGCCGAGACTTTCAAAGCTGTACGATAAACTCGGGTCGTGGGAAGCGAAAGAAGCGCAGATGCAAAAACAGATTCGCGATTTAGTCGTGCACCAAATGTGCGTGTATTTACAACGATTACAGTGCGTCCGAGCACCGTATAGAATATCGAAACCGGATGAAGAGGCAAAATTTGCTGAAGGGTTTCGTTTTGAGCTCACTCCCGACCAAAAGATGGCTATCGAGGATATCAACGAGGACATGACTCGAGACACGCCCATGGATAGAATCATCGTCGGCGATGTCGGTTTTGGTAAGACAGAAGTCGCTTTCAGAGCCATATCTCGAGCGTGCTTTTCCGGCAAGAATTCGTTTATTCTCGCGCCAACGACGGTTCTGGCGAAACAGCACGCCGCGAACGTCGCTGCGCGATTTCGACACTTGGGTGTAGAAGTCAATCTTCTCACGAGGCACGTCAAGACAAAAGATCAAAAAGAAATTTTAGAGAAGTTTAGCCAAAAGGACTCAGGAAGAGCACAAATCATCGTCGGTACGCACGGTTTGTTGAACTTATCGACGGAAGTCTACGACAACTTGGATCTGTTGATCATTGACGAAGAGCAAAGGTTCGGGGTGAGGCACAAAGACCAAATTTCCGCGTTGAAAGCTACCGTGGACGTTTTAACTTTATCGGCGACCCCTATTCCGCGAACGTTGCATATGGCCATCTCTGGTTTTCGGGACGCGAGTTTAGTTCAAACGCCGCCACCAGAACGTCGACCGATTCGAACAAACTTATTGCCAATGGACGAAGACAAAATTCGCGAGGCTATTGAGTACGAAATCAATCGAGGCGGGCAAATTTATTACATCGTTCCCAGAATCATGATGATGGGCGATTCGCGGAAAAGGTTGTTCGACATTTTGCCAAACTTACGCGTGATTGAAGCGCACGGACAAATGGACGGCGATACTTTGGATGCGGTCATGGATGAATTCTCCAACGGCGAGGCGGATGTCTTATTGTGCACGACGATTGTTGAGTCTGGTTTAGATATTCCGAATTGCAACACGATTATCATCGAAGAAGTGCAATCGTTCGGCTTAGCGTCGTTGTATCAGTTGCGTGGTCGCGTCGGTCGCGCCGATCGTCAAGCGCACGCGTGGATGTTTTACGGGCTAGATCCAGAATCATTGAACGAAAAAGCGAAGGAACGCTTGTTAGCGTTGGAAGAGTCGTGTGGATTAGGCGAAGGTTTCAAGTTGGCGGAAAGAGACATGTCCATTCGAGGCGTCGGTACTCTCTTCGGCGAGAAACAATCCGGCGAAGTCGATTCGGTTGGTGCAGATTTGTACCTCGAGTTGCTCTATTCGCAGTTACAACGCGTTGAAATGATGCGCTTGAAAGCATGCCTTCCAGGGGAAGTGAAAATCATTCACAAAACGCTCGTCCCAGATGACAAGAATCCTGATATTGAAGACGACGCGATGCTGGTTACGACTGAAGTTCGCGAATCGACGGAAGACTTGTCCATCTCGCCAGCTTACATCGCCACGGATACCGCCAGGAGAACGGCTGAAAATATCGTGTTCAAAGCAAAAACCGCGCGTGAATTTTCCGTCGCTTCGCACTGTTTGTTAAAACATTTCGGCGAAGTGACGGACAGTTTCACCTCGTGCGCTTTGCTCGAACGCGAAATTGCTTACGCAGCGTCTGAATTAGGTATTAAAGAAGTCATCGCGGTGAGCTCGAGCGTAAAGAATAGAAGCGGGTACATCGATTGTATCATCGATTTACCCGGAGAAGTAAAAGATATGCTCGTCACCGGTATGGACGAACGATTCCAAGGCGATGTGTTGACAACCGACGACGGCATACGCATTTTAGGTCAGAAGAAGGAAAGTGAATCCAAGGCGGACATTTTGCTCTTAGCGGTCATGTCTTTGCGAAGAATTAGCGAAGGTGTCCCGGCGTTTGTAAAGTATTTGTAATTATATGTACACCTAGGAAACAGGTACTGGTAACGGTAATATATATTTAAAGCGCGCGTCTTTCTCTTTCGCTAAATTCTGTTTTTACAACCTTAGTATGAGTGTATGTTTTTAAAAGCCACTATAAAACCTTCGCATCTCTCTGAATGTTGTTGTTGTTGTTGTTGTTGTTGTTGTTCAAAAATCACTTTGATCATCATCATCATCATCATCATCATCATCGTCCAATAATCACTGGACGAGTAAATTTAAACACCTCGCGACTTCGAGTTTAGATCTGTATCTCTTCCCGTTCGGGTCGATATAGGTGACGT
>JGI20151J14362_10003088_pt1 | contig 11500 bp, 8 predicted proteins | sample COG_01_FD_14362 | JGI IMG/M metagenome (IMG submission 14362) | reverse complement strand
TCGCTGCTCCGAGAGCAGTTGGTTTTCTTCCGGGTTTCCCCGGTCATCAGTATGCCCTTTAATCCTTACTCCAACTGCTTCATTCCGAAGGAGGTATGCCGCGAAAATCTCGAGCATCAACTCGCTCGTGCGATTGATAGTTGAGGAATTTGTTCCAAATTGAATGTCTCCGATTTCGAAGGGCTCTCCATCTTTTGAGGGGGCAAGTTCAATGTCGGTTGAAACGCGATCTTCCCGCGGCGAACTGGATTCGTGATCATAGATCACTTGCGCCTCAAAAGCGATCCCATCAGCTTCTGCAACCAGCAGAACATCTTCTTCTGAGCTTGCTCTTACCACCGAGGCAAAATGTCCATCACGCCCATCGAATTCGATTTCTTGTACTTCCTTGGATTGAGCATATTGAAGATAAAGTCGCGCTCCATCAGGCACTTCTTGGTCTGGATCGTATAAACTGCCTTGAACGATGAAGACATTCTCTGGCTTAAATTCTGGAGGTACTTGAAATCGAATGATATCCATAGCTTTCGTCCCATCGCGGCGTCCAGCAAAGTAGGCCTCACGTCCATTGGTGCTAACGATTAGTCCATGCTCGTCGCCCTCTGTATTCAGCGGAGTACCAAAATTCACTGCAGCCCCCCAGACACCGCTCGTATCCTTTTTGCACATCCAGATGTCATAACCACCGCCGCTGGGCGTTCGATCACTCGCGAAATAGAGGGTGTGCCCGTCGGGATGCAAGAATGGAGCCTTGTCATTAAAATTAGAATTGACCGGACTGGGAAGGGAAGTGGGAGTTGTCCAGTCGCCAGATTCATTGCGAATGGACAACCAGATATCCATGGTGGGGTTGCCATTTTGGTCGGTACGGCTATTCGCATTGACACCCGCAAAATAGAGTTCCTTTCCGTTTGCACTTAGAGCTGGCTGAGCCTCCCACCCGTCCGGGGTGTTGATGGCATCAAGAGGCACCAGAGGTTCCCAAACATAAAAGAATGCACCGTCGTCATCTCGGTCGATAATTTTATAGGAGGTGAAAAACAAATCGATGTTATCCGGGTATTTAGAAGTTGGATTTGCGGCTGCGATATAGAGCTCTCTGTTGTCGACAGAAATGCTTGCACCGCCGTAACGGGTTCCGGTATTGAAGGGGCTTTCTAGCGGAATTCCCGCGTCAAAATCTTCATCCGGTTCGCGTTCGGCGACATGAAAAACTTCAGACTCCGTTGAAACTACATCTCCCTTGGCTTTGTAGCGCATACGCCGCGTGAAAAACAGCATGGACCCATCAGGAGAAAGTGCGGGCAGAAATTCGTCAGTTATCGTGCTAACAGGTTGAACGGGCTCTGGGGTATAGCGGCCTTCATTTTTTTGGAAGTCCATGTAGAAAGAAATCAACGGCATGACCTCCTCCACTTCGAGCATTCGCTTGGTTCGATGTTTGCCTAAGACTTCTTCGGAAGCAGCAGGAAATCGAATGTATTCAGTAAAACGAGATAGAGCTTTGGCATAATCTCGATCGGCATAGGCGATCGCGCCTAACATATACCAGGCGTCTGCGCGGTAATAGGGGCAACGGTCCACCAGTATTTCCAGCGGGACTAGAGCGGGATAAAAACTGCCGCGAGAGCGTTTGATGCTATTGAATTCGAGTTTGCCCCATTCGAACAGGCAGACCATGCATGATTCATCCTCCTCAAATGCCGCTTCCAGGAATTCCACACGTTCTGAGCGCTCGTATTTGGAGCCATTTTGGCCTTTTTGGAGCCATTTCATCGCCTTTCCTTCGGGAACATGATCGCATTCTGGTTCCTCATCGTCCCATTGAGCGAGGGAAGAGGTGCATCCAATAAAAGAGAGTAGAGCGATAAAAAGCAGGCGACACATGAGGGAAAATGATCTTATTCAGCAGGCGGCGACAGCTCCCCTTCGGAGGCAGCTATAATGGATGATACAGCGCCATCTCCGGTGACATTGACCACGGTACGGCACATATCCAAGATGCGGTCAATGGGGAAGATGAGCGCAATCCAAGCGGGGTTTAATCCCACGCTTTCGAGCACGATAATCATGAGAACCAATCCCGCTGAAGGCACTGCCGCAGCTCCGATTGAGGCGAGCGTCGCTGTCAAAACAATCACAGCCTGTTGGGTCCATTCCAATTCAACCATATGAAATTGAGCAAGAGCAACAACCGCAATGGCCTGGTACATACTTGTTCCGTCCATGTTGACAGTCGCCCCAATGGGAAGTACGAAGGACGATGTTCGGGTGCTTACCCCCAGCCGTTCATGAACGCATTGCATGGTAACGGGCAGTGTTGCCACCGAACTCGACGTTGAAAACGCTGTGAGTTGCGCATCTCGCATGCCACTTTGGAACCGCTTCCAGGTGAGTTTTTTAATGGACAGAGCGACGAGCGCGGGATAAAAAACGAACACCATGAATCCAAGGCCTAGTACCACCACAAGGCCATACCGCATTAAGAAACTCAGCAACTGTTTCAGCATTTCGGGCTCAGAACCTGCGGCCTTTACAATTTGCCCAGCCATCAAGGCAAACACAAAAAACGGCATGGCTTTCATGACGACCCAAACCATCTGAATAAAGACTTCGTTCAACGAATCAATCGCCCGGGTAAGCGGTGCCTTTTTTTCATTGGGCAATCCGACAACCACAACGCCAAAGAAAATGGCGAAGAAGATGATTTGCAGCATACTCATATCGACCAGTGACCCAAAAATGTTTTTTGGAACGACGTCCACCAAGGGTTGAAGGGGCCCCGATTTTTTCGTCTTGGAAGCCTTCGTCAGTTTGTCCGTCACCCACTCGCTGGATGCGGCTTCTTCTTGCGCAATGAGCTCTACCAAAGCGGCGTTGGATGGATCATCCACCATGCGGATGTCATCGAGCGCCTGGATTCCATTCGCGTCCCGCCAAAGCTCATACCGTATGCGGTTTGCGTCCAGTAATTCTGGGTCCGCGCCAGCCCCTGGTTTGAACATGTTGACCAAGATGAGCCCGATGACCACGGCGACCATTGTCGTTAAGACGTAGGTCACCAACGTTTTGATGCCCATCCTGCCGAGCTTTTGGATGTTGCCCAAACTGGTTACCCCACTGATGATGCTGAATAACACGAGCGGCACGGCAATCAACTTCAATAAATTGATGAAAATGTCGCCAAACGGCTGGATATAAGCCAAGGTGAAATCATTCCAACCCAATGTCACGCTCATCCAAGCGTATGCCACTCCGAGTATGAGGCCGATAATAACCTGCCAGTGTAATGCCAATCCCTTCATTGGACTAAATTAAGGACTGACCGGGCTCCTTCCAGCCTGATTTTAGAGCCGAGACGTGCGGTTTATCAACCAATGGTCAGCCAATACTAACAACGCCATGGCCTCAACCAGTGGCACAGCGCGGGGCAAAACGCACGGGTCGTGCCTTCCCTTTCCTTCAATCTCGACAGGGTCTCCTTCGATATTGATGGACTGTTGAGGTTGAATAAGTGTTGAGACGGGCTTGAATCCCAACCGCAGGATCAAGTTTTCGCCATTGGTAATGCCTCCCTGGATGCCGCCGCTGTGATTGGATTGGGTTCGAGGATTGCCCTGCTCATCGGTGGTCCAGGGGTCGTTGTGTTCAGAACCACACATGAATGTTCCAGCAACGCCAGAACCGATTTCCATGCTTTTGACAGCAGGCAGGCTCCACATTGCTTGTGCAAGCGAAGCTTGAAATTTATCGAAAACAGGGCTGCCGAGTGCGCTCGGCATGTTTTGGCACACCAGGACGACGGATCCTCCAACGGTATCCCCTGATTTGCGCATCATTTCGATGCGTTCCTGCATAGCGACCGCAGTCGAAGGGTCAGGGCATCGGGTGGGATGGGAATCCACTTTATCCGATGGGATGTACGTTGGTTCAAAGGGGACAACGAGGTCTTGAACACGATCAACGTATGCGCTGCATTCTAGCCCCGTAATCTTGAGCAACTGCCGTGCCACAGCTCCTCCAACCATCCGACATGCGGTTTCACGAGCGGAAGATCGGCCGCCCCCGCGGTGGTCGCGAACGCCGTACTTGTTATCGTAAGTGTAATCTGCATGTGAGGGACGGTAAGCATCGGCAAGGTGATCATAGTCTTTGGACCGTTGATCTGCGTTGCGGATGACAAAGCCTATAGGCGCGCCTGTTGTGCGGCCTTCAAACAAGCCGCTCAACCATTCTACGGTGTCAGATTCTTTGCGTTGCGTGGTGAGCGAAGACTGACCGGGCCGTCGTCTGTCGAGTTCGCGCTGTACCGCTTCCTTATCCAATTTCAATCCAGCGGGACACCCGTCAATTACGCCACCAATGGCTGTCCCATGGGACTCACCGAACGTAGTCAATTTGAACAAGGTGCCGATGGTATTTCCTGCCATGGTCCAAATTTACGCAAGCAGCGAGGGGTTTGCTACCTTGCAGGCATGCGAATGCTATGGAAGAACATCAAAGGACTGGTTGGGGCATATGAATCACCGCCAAGTCGACTTAGTGGAAGTGAAATGGCGGATTTTCCGGTGCTCCAAAATGCTTGGTTGGCTATTGATGCAGGAAAAATTGCTGATTTTGGCCCGATGGAAACCTTTCCTGGCATTGTCGATTGGACCGGTCTGGAAGTTGTGGATTGCGAAGGTCGCTATGTTCTGCCTGCTTGGTGTGACAGCCACACTCACTTGGTTTTTGCCGCTCCGCGTTCCAAGGAATTTTTGAGCCGACTGCAAGGGAAAACGTACCACGAGATCGCGGAAGCAGGGGGTGGCATTTTAAACTCAGCAAGGGCTTTACAATTGATGCCGGAGGATCAGCTCTTCGAGGAGGCTCTGGTCCGATTGAAGCGGGCGATTCAAACGGGAACAGGAGCGATTGAGATTAAAAGTGGATATGGCTTAGACGGTGAAGCTGAATTGAAAATGCTGCGGGTGATTCAGCGACTGAAGGAAGCTGTGAGCATTCCAGTTCGCCGAACGTTCTTAGCGTGCCATGCCGTTCCGGAAGGGAATTGGACCGCTGAATCGTGGACGCGCTATGCCGTGGAGGACTTGTTGCCGCGGGTCCAGGCAGAGGGGCTGGCGGATTATGTAGATGCGTTTTGTGAAAAGGGCTATTTCGGTCTGGAAGAGTTGGCCTTGTTACTTGATGGAGCGACCCAACATGGCCTTGCAGCGAAGGTGCATGTGAATCAATTCAATGCATTGGGTGGTGTGGCATTCTGCGCGAATGCCAACGCGGTGTCGGTGGATCATCTCGAAGTGTTAAACCCCGAAGATGTCGAAGCGCTGAAGTCCAACGCTGCGTCAGGCACCATGGCATGTGCTTTGCCGGGTTGTTCGTATTTCCTCGGAATCCCGTACACCCCGGTTCGGGAGTTGATCCAGGCAGATATTCCGGTGGCTATTGCGACGGATTTTAATCCGGGCTCTGCGCCTTCTAGCAACATGGAGCGTGTAGTCCAGTTGGCCATCCTCAAGATGAAGATGTTACCACTTGAAGCCCTTGCCGCTGCGACGCTCAATGGAGCGGCCGCAATGGATGTGTCCGACCGGGCCGGCGTGATTGCTCCGGGGAGGGCGGCAAATATTTTGGTAACCAAGCCCATGGATGGCTTGGAAGGGTTTGCTTATGATTTTGGTGAACATGCGGTGGAAAAGGTGTTCATCGATGGCATAGAAGTTTGAATTGATTCCGCGCGGCCACGCGTATTTTCGGAAGGTAAAAAAGTGAAAACAATGCAACGTTTGGTTGAATGCGTGCCCAACATTTCAGAAGGGCGCAACAAGGCCGTTATTGATGCGGTCGCTCAGGTAGTTGAAACAGTAGAAGGCGTCCGCTTGCTGGACGTGGATCCGGGAAAATCGACCAATCGAACGGTCATCACATTTGTGGGTCCTCCTGAGCAAATTGGTGAGGCAGCGGTCCGCCTGATCAAAAAAGCTGCAGAATTGATTGACATGCGCAAACACCGGGGCGAACATCCCCGAATGGGAGCCACCGATGTGTGCCCGTTTGTTCCCGTGAGCGGTGTGACTATGGAAGAATGCACGGCAATCGCCCATGAGGTTGGGAAACGCGTAGGAGAGGAGTTGGGCATTCCCGGGTACTTCTACGAGTCGGCGGCTAAGGTTTCGACCCGCAGAAATTTGGCATATTGTCGAAAGGGTCAATACGAGGGATTGGCCAAATTGGAGAGTGCAGACGGTGCTCCGGACTTTGGTCCTGCCGTTTGGAACGAGCAGACTCAACGAACCGGCGCAACGGCTATTGGAGCGCGCGATTTCTTAATTGCGTACAACATCAATTTAAACACGACCAGTTCTCGCCGCGCGAACGCCATCGCCTTTGACATCCGCGAATCTGGAAGGGTAAAGCGAGTCGGCGGACCGGGGAGCGAAGTAGCGAAGGACGCTCAAGGCGACCCCGTTCGGATTCCGGGTTCATTGAAAGCGGTGAAGGGCATAGGCTGGTACATCGAAGAGTACGGAATTGCGCAGCTCTCCCTGAATCTGACAAACATCCAAATTACGCCTGTTCACATCGCTTTTGACGAAGCATGTTCGAGGGCTTTAGCACGCGGAATTCGGGTGACGGGTTCAGAATTGGTCGGGCTCTTGCCACTTCGCGTGCTCACCGATGCGGCGGATTACTTCTTGAAGAAGCAACAGCGGAGCTTGGGCATCCCGGATGCAGAGAAGGTCAAAATCGCCGTAAAATCCCTGGGTTTGGATGATTTGGCGCCTTTTGATGCCAACAAACGAGTGATTGAGTACTTGATTGCTGACGCAGGACAAACCCCTTTGTTGGATTTGACATTGGGAGCATTTGCTGAAGAGACTGCGTCGGAAAGTCCTGCACCGGGTGGAGGCTCGGTTGCTGCTTATTCGGCGACCATGGGGATTGCATTGGCGACCATGGTTGCGAATTTGTCCGCTCATAAACGTGGGTGGGATGATCGCTGGCAGGAATTCAGCGAAGTGGCGGAAAAAGGAATTAAACTGCAGCAGCAGCTCGCGGTGTTAGTCGACGCGGATACAGCTGCATTCAATGCAATTATGGAAGCGTATGGAATGCCGAAGAATACGGAGTCCCAGAAAGCTGATCGGAACGAAGCCATTCAATCAGCCACCAAAAACGCAATTGAAGTTCCTATGCAGGTGGCTCGATTGGCGGCAGAATCCATGGAGATTGCGCATCAAATGGCCTTGACTGGAAACCCCAATTCTATTACGGATGCAGGAGTAGGGGCGATGGCCATTCGCACAGGAGTGAAAGGAGCGATCCTCAATGCCCGCGTCAACATTCAAGACTTGCAAGACGAAGCGTATTCAACACAGGTGCAAAAGGAGTGTGCTGAACTGACCTCATCCATCGATGCAGCAGAAGCGGAAATACTTCAGCGCGTCGACGACGTGCTCAACGGCTAGTGCTCGGCCAGCTTACATGTCCGGATTACTCCGGCATAACTCAAGAAAAAAGGCCTGCTTCTAAGCAGGCCTTTTTTGGTTTAGTGAGTTAAGCAATTCTTTTATTTGGCAACATTCCGGCGCTCCTTGATGCGCGCAGCCTTACCAGTCAATTCACGCAAATAGTAAATTCGCGATCGGCGAACTTTACCGCGCTTATTCACTTCTATGCTATGGATCATTGGAGAGCAAACAGGAAAGACCCGCTCTACTCCAACGCCTGATGCCATTTTGCGTACCGTGAAGGTCTCAGTCGTGCCAATCCCGCGACGTTGGATAACAACACCTTGGAATTTCTGCAATCGCTCCTTGCTCCCTTCAATAATCTTAATCGTTACCGAAACGGTATCCCCGGCGCGGAAATCCGGCCATTCTGGGGTTTCGACCAACTTGCTTGCAATATCCTTGATGCGGTCCATAATCTTCGCTTTTTCGACTCCCGTGAATTGGGGTGCAATATTACAAATAATCCTTGTACGTTCGGAATACTTTTTCAGGAATCTTTATCTAATAAATCCGGTCGCCGAGATTTTGTCCGCTCGTAGGCCTGTTGCTCCATCCATTTTTCAATGGCCGCATGGTCGCCCGACCGCAATATTTCGGGCACTTCCCACCCGTTATAATTCGCAGGCCGAGTGTAAATCGGCGGAGCGAGCAGGTCGTCTTGAAAGCTGTCCGTGAGCGCGCTTTGTTCGTCTCCAATTGCTCCAGGGAGTATGCGTACAATCGCATCTGTCAATACGGCTGCTGCGAGTTCTCCTCCGGATAAGACGTAATCTCCAATCGAGATTTCGAGTGTGACAATGTGCTGGCGAAGTCGTTCGTCGATGCCCTTGTAATGCCCGCAGATCATGATGATGTTTCCTCCAATAGACAACTGGTTTACCCGTGCTTGCTTTAGCTGCTCGCCATCTGGCGTGAGGTAGATGATTTCGCTGTAGGTGCGCTGTTGCCGCAGTTCATTGATTGCATCCAGGATGGGCTGGATGGTCATGACCATGCCCGCGATGCCTCCGAACGGCTCATCGTCTACCTTTTTATGCTTGTCTTTGCTCCAGTTGCGAATGTCATGCACGCAGATTTCGACCACTCCACTGTCCTGGGCACGTTGGATGATGCTGTCAGCAAATGGACTTTCCAGCAATTTGGGAACAACCGTGAGGATGTCGATGCGCATGGTGATTGGATTGAATTCAAATTTACGGTAAGACGGATTTGCTCGCCCGTGAAATCAAAGAAACTCGCGCTCAAGTTCTACCTTTGGTATTCAGTATGAAAAGATGAGGGATAGAAAAGAGTACAGCGCAGTTGTCAGCCATCCATTTCATGTGTTTAACGGAATCTTTTTGACCTTGCCGTTGGATGGAATTCGGCAAACGGGCTTGCGGGTTCCATTGCTTCAAGAGGCGTGTGATCTCGGACTGGAGGCGGCGAAGACTCCCGAAGAAATTTTGACTGGTTTTTTCGCGTCTCAAGGGTTGCTTGACGCCGCAGGTCAATCGGATTTGTTATTCCGAATCATTCAGTATGTGGAGCGGCAGGTCGTTTTGGTGGATGCTTTAGAGGATGCGAGGTATGCGCAATTGAACGATCTAGGAGGAGCGGAGTCATTGCAGAGTTTCATGCAGCGCATTCGTCGTCATAGGAAGGAAGAGGACCTCAAAGTGTTGCTCCATGAATATGCTGTTCGCGTCGTATTGACCGCTCATCCTACGCAGTTTTATCCAGGAAGTGCCCTCGCCATCATTACCGATTTGGCCAAAGCAATGGAGGAAAACGATTTGGTGAGCATAAGGAAGTTGCTGCATCAATTGGGGCTTACGCCATTTTTCCAGTCGGAACCACCGACCCCATTTGACGAGGCGGTTCGCCAAACCTGGTACTTAGAGAATGTGTTTTATCACGCGGCTCCAGAGTTGTATGCTCGTGTGGCACAGACCTTGGAAGATCCGTCAGGTGCTTCGCTCAGTGAAGGACTGATTACAATTGGTTTTTGGCCAGGGGGTGATCGCGATGGCAATCCATTTGTGGATGCTGACACCACACATGGAATGTGGCTGAGCGGTTGAGGTTGACATTGCTTCGGTGTTACCGGAGAGAGATTCGTGATTTGCGCCGGAGGATTACGTTTAAGCATGTGGCAGCCAGGCTCGACCAATTGCAAGACCGAATTGAATTTGCGATGCTCCACCCTGAGAAAATGTCGTTGTCAGTGACGGATCTGTATAACGAGCTGGATGAAGTGGCCGATTGGGTATCGAAGCACTCCAATGGATTGTTTATAGAGAAAATTCGGGGTTTTCAGTTCAAATTAAGGCTCTTCGGTTTGCATTTTGCGAGTTTGGATATACGTCAGGACAGCCGAGTATTCAACGAGCATTGGACGAGGCTCTCACCGCATGCGGAGAGGATGTGGAAGCATTTCGGGCGCAAACACGAGAACAGCAGGTGGATGCGCTGCTCAGTGAACAATGGACGGGAGGCGTTGATCAGTTGGAAAATGAGCGACACAATGACATCATTGCCTCATTTCGTACGATGGCCAAAATTCAGGCACATAACGGCGTGAGGGCGTGTCACCGCTTCATCATCAGCAATTGCAGAGGTGTTTTGGACGTTGCGGCCCTGGCGGCTTTGGCCAGAATGGCTGGGGTGAGTAAGACCGTCGACTTGGACATCGTTCCGTTGTTTGAAACCATAGCAGACTTGGCCCGTTCAGAATCTGAAATGCGCGAGATGTATGGTCATCCGGCCTATCGGGCGCACCTGAAGGCGCGTGGAGATCGACAAACGGTTATGCTCGGTTTCTCGGACGGAACAAAAGATGGCGGCTATCTCCAGGCCAATTGGTCCATCTTTGAAGCGAAGCGAAATCTCACGCGGTTGTCCCGTGAATCGGGCGTTACGGTCTTTTTCTTTGATGGTCGAGGTGGGCCTCCGGCTCGCGGGGGTGGAAACACCCATCGCTTCTACGCTTCACTCGGAGCAGACATTGAGAACAAAGAAATACAAACGACGATTCAGGGGCAGACGATCAGCTCCAACTTTGGGATTCCAAAATCGGCTGGCTTCAATCTTGAGCTATTACTCACGGCTGGCTTACAGAGCCGCATCTTTGATGATCCTCAGACGCACATCGACCAGAATCAAGGCAATCTCATCGGGCTTTTAGGTTCGAAGTCATTTGCCCATTACACGTCACTCAAGGAGCACCCCGAATTCATGAATTACCTCACGGAGTGGGGAACCCTCAAGTATTACGGGGAAACCAATATAGGAAGCCGTCCGACCAGCCGATCCAAGGATGGACCGTTGAATTTCAGCGATCTTCGAGCTATTCCTTTCGTGGGTTCTTGGACGCAATTGAAGCAAAACGTGCCCGGATTCTTCGGACTCGGTTCGGCTTTGGAATGGTTGGATTGTGAGGGCAGGATTGAGGAAGCGATTGATTTATACCGCGACAACGCATTCTTTCGTGCACTGATTGAAAACAGCATGCAGAGCATGATGAAGAGCGATTTTCGATTGACGGCACATCTTGCATCAGATCCTCAATATGGGGGCATTTGGACCATGATAAGGGATGAATTTGACCGCTCAAAGAAATGGGTGCTGCTGATTTCAGGTCAATCGACCTTGATGGAGCGAAATCCGCACATCCGCGAAAGCATTGCTTTGCGGGATGACATCATCCGTCCATTGTTGGTCATTCAGCACTTTGCTCTAGGTCAATTGGCAGCAAAGGAAGGGGCTTCCGATTGGGATGCCAAGGTCCTTAAGCGTCTGGTTGTCCGCTCCATGTTTGGCATTATCAATGCCAGCCGTAACGCCGTTTAGGCCGGAACATGTGAAACAAAAGCGGCCCCTTTCGGAGCCGCTCAAATTTTCGAATCAGGTGCTGATTAGCGTAGACCGCTGACCAGGTCCATTTCTTCAATCAAGTTGTTGGCTCCAGCAAACTTGTCAAGTATCCACATAACATAGCGGATGTC
>JGI20151J14362_10003084_pt1 | contig 11506 bp, 10 predicted proteins | sample COG_01_FD_14362 | JGI IMG/M metagenome (IMG submission 14362) | reverse complement strand
CTGATCAATGGCCTTTGGAAGTACTCAAGTAGAGCGCTTCCTCAAATGGTTTCCATGTCATTGGATGCGATCCAACCGACATTGCCATTGGGAAGTTTGATCTTTGTAAAGCGAGAATCTTGCTGAATGACGGCTACTTTGGTCCCTTCATGGATCATGAATAGGGTCATTCCGGCATCGCCGGGTTGGCTGCGAACAGGGGATTCGTTAGCCAAAACAATGGCTGACTTGTCGTTGCTTATTCGGTTCAGCGCAGCCCAAGATAATGACATGAAAGCGATGCCAACTGCCAAGAGGCTGGTGCCAAGGGTTCCCAGGATTCTGCGGTTTCCAAAATTTTGAGACAGCAATCGTGCGGCGAGTGCACCGAACCCAAGGGTCCAAAATAGCACCATGAGGCGGTGCCATAATAGATGCCGACCCGGTGCAATGACGCCTTGCCATAGATTGGAAATACCGGCTGTCGGAAGGGCTTCAATGCGGTCGCTGATTTGAGAATTCGCCAAAGTCAAATTGGTTTCCAAGTCTTCGTTATTGGGCGTCAATTGCCGAGCCCGTTCGTAGTGGAGTATGGCTTGCCCGTATTTTTGCTGCTTGAAAAAGGCATTGCCCAAGTTGAATTCAGACGCAAAGTGAACGCGGTCCGCCAAAAGCGATTCGTATTCCGATTGCGCCACGTTGAACTCTCCTCGTGCATAGGCGGCATTCGCGGAATCGAATTGGGCGTGATAAATGGCTTCGGTTTGACCAATAGATGCCGAGATGGCCAATACGAAAATCCCAATCAAAGTGAGCAATCGGTGCGGCATGTGTTCCTTGTTCATCATCGTTTGATCCATGATTTCTCCGTTTGTTCAACCAGTTTTTCAGATGTCGTCAGCATTTCATCAGGAGCTGGAATGGTGCCAGGAGCGTACCTCGCCATGTCGAGTTGATCCAATAGAATCTGCCAACTTTCAACCGTGTCGGGAGCATTCAATTGCAAGGCTTCCAGGATAGCGTCACGCTGGAACTGGCTGGAATTCCAGGTCAATTTTGCGAGCAAATAGTCCTCAAGGCCTTGGCCGAGGGCAGGAAAGAACAAGGTCGGATTGTTCAAGTGTTTTTTGGCTGCTCGTAGTTCATTGCGCACCGTAGCTTTAGCCTTGCGTTGCCGAGATTTCTTTGGATTCTTACGGTCCTCTTCGCGGCGACGTTTCGTCATGAAAACAAGCCCAAGTAGACAGGGGCCAAGCGCGAGCCATCCGGTCGATAAGGGGAGGGAGGACTGCCAACGATCTCGGTCCAATCCACATCCATTCCATGCAGTGACAATGAAGCGAATGTCCTGATTCAAAACTTGAATATCGGTTTTGGAATTGTAGCTAAGTCCCGAACCAGCGCTTGCGTCGCCACGTTCAACGCTGATTGTGTTTGACGAGGATGGCAAGGAGGAGTATGCCTTCGTGCGGAGATTAAACCATTGGCCTTCTGCCGCGGGGAGGCTGTACTCACCCGGTGCACGTGGGATGACGACATATCGAAAGGTGCGCGAACCCGATTCTCCCTTTGCGGTTGTTTTGATGCGATCGATGATTTCCGGATCGTAGACTTCAAATTCTCCCGGCCATTGCAATTTCGGTTCTTGGATGAATTTGAGGTGGCCATCTCCGTTGAATATGTATTCGACCGTGAGTGCTTCATTGGTCTTGCACGTCGAGGCATTTTGTTTGACTTGGCATCCAAACCGACTGAATGCTCCAATCATATTGGAGGGGATCGGTTCGGGAAGTGGCTTGACTTGAATCCGAATCGGGTCGGCCTCAGCCGTGACATTTTTCCCATCGAAGAAGGAGGTTCTTTTGTAGCCGACGAGATTGAAGCCTTCGATGGTGAGTTCCCCTGTTTGCTGCGGAAATAAGACCACCTTTTTGACCGTGGCGACGTTGTAGCGACGGCCTTCGATGACTTCTGATTCCCAGCGAGGATCCGGCATGTCAATTTGTTCGCTCCAAAACCCCGTCATTTCAGGCACATTGTATTCCCGAACGTCGAGGTTGTTGGCTCGGTTGTAAATCTTGAAAGAAGCCACAAGGGGCTCACCCACAAAAACGTTTCGCTTCGAGAGGTCAATAACGCACGCTAATTCCCCTAAGCCTGTTTGTTTTTTTTGCTTGGTCGAACGCGGCAATACTTTGATTTTAAAGGCATTGCTCCTAAGCTTTTGGGTGCTCCCATCGACGGTGTAGCTGGGAACATTGATGTCTTTGTTGGATTGTACCTGGTAGGTATACGTGTATTTGATTTCTGAACTGCTGACGCCGTTAACCCACGAGTTATTCTGCGATGTACTGGGTCCACCCAATAGCTTTAGCCCATTGATTTGAGGGGCAGACGCATTCAGTCGAATGTTCTTCATGGAGAGACTGAGCTGCACGGTCTCTCCATTGCGCACCGGGTTTTTATTGATGGTCACACTGAACGATTCCTGACCTTGAGCCAAGACAATGGCGCAAAGCATGAATGCAATGCTCAAAGCGAAGGGGCGTATGGTTAACAGGTTGCGCATGCTTACCAGTCTTTTTCAATTTTCACTTTTTGTCCTTTGCCTTTTGCCTTTCGCAATTTGGCCTGGATTTCTTCTTCAGACCTTTCCAGACTCTCTAATATTTTCTCCATGTCTTCCTTGGATATCTGTCCTTCCACCTGCTGAGGCTGGTCCTGCTGGTCCTGTTGGTCCTGTTGGTCCTGTTGGTCCTGTTGGTCTTGCTCGTTTTGCTCGTCTTGCTGCTCCTGCTGGTCTTGCTCGTTTTGCTGGTCCTGTTGGTTTTGCTCGTCTTGCTCGTCTTGCTGGTCCTGTTGGTCTTGCTCGTCTTGCTGGTCTTGCTCGTCTTGTTGGTCTTGCTCGTCTTGCTGGTCTTGTTGGTCTTGCTCGTCTTGTTGGTCTTGCTGGTTTTGCTCGTCCTGTTGGTCCTCTTGTTGCTCCTGCTTCATGCGAATTGCTTGAGCCAAGTTGAATCGGGCTGCATCATGCCCGGGACTCACGCGCAAAGCGGACTTGTAGCCTTCAATCGCACCATCCAAATCCTGTTCGAGCATGAGGCTATTGGCCGTGTTGTACCAAGCATCAGCAACAAGTGATTCATCCTCTGTTTTGGAAATCGCGCGCTGGAAGGCTTGGCGGGCTTCCGTCAATCCTTCTTGATTTTCCAGCATCGACCGACCCCGGTTGTACGCAGCGATTGGAGCGAGTTCAGAATGCACTTCGCCCAAGGCAAAGAGGCTGTCTGCGCCTTTCTCGCCATTTTGAAATTGTTGAATCCCCTCAATGATCGAGGCTTTTGCGAACGAATCATCATTCTGTCCAACCATCACGGTGTGACAGAACAACCAGGTGCACAAGGCCAATCCGACTTGGATATTTTTCATTCTTGTCATGGAGTGGGAGTATGGCGTCGGTGCAACAAGTCAGAACTCATCAGGCCCTCGAGGAGGAGCATTGCGACGGCAAAAATGAAGAACCAATGAAAGTGATGCGTATAATCGGTATAGGACATGGTAGCGACTTCTGCCTGTTCCATGCCATTCATGGCTTGCAGAATAGGGGAAATGTTGACCAATCCACCAGCAGCTTGAATGTAACTGCCATTTCCGGCGCGAGCGGTCTCGATGAGAGTTGCCTCGTCGAGGGTCGTAACGATTGGATTGCCGTCGGCATCATTTTTGAATCCCGACGCACGGCCGTAGCGGTCGTAGAGTGGAATGGGTGCGCCCGATGCACTTCCCATGCCAATGGTGTGTACTTCAATTCCAGCTTCTGCTGCAGTTGACGCTGCCTTAACGGCGTCGTCCTCATGGCTTTCCCCATCCGTAAAAAGAACAATCATTTTGGAGGCAGGAGACAACTCCGAAAATCCGGATGAACAGACTTCTATGGCCCTGCCTACCGCGGTTCCTTGTACCGGGATTGCACCTGTGTTGACGCCCTGAAGAAACAACTTAGCAGCGCCATAATCGGTTGTGATAGGGCATTGCACAAAAGCATCACCACCAAAAATAACCAAGCCTATTCGGTCTCCATCCAGTTGGTCAATCAAACGTTCAATGCTCCTTTTGGCCACTGCAAGGCGACTAGCTCCGAGATCTTCCGCTTCCATGCTCTTGGAAACGTCTAAAGCAACCATGACATCGACGCCTTCGCTTTTCACTTCTTTTAATCTCGCGCCAACTTTTATGTCCAAGATCCCAATGAGCACGGCAGCAAATGCAAGGCGCCAGACGAAAAACTTCCATCCGTGCAGCTGTGGCCGCCAATGGGGCAGAATTGTTGGCCAAAGTTGCTCATCGGCGAGCATGCGTGCCAGACGCTGCTTGCGGTTCAGGCTCCAAATAAAAATGACAACGACGACGGGCACGAGAAGCAAAATTGGCCACCAATTCGAATGTTCAATTTGTACATTCGGAGCTACTTGCCGCAGGCTGTACCAACCGGACAAAATGGCAATCCAGAAGATGACTTCAGCCAATGCGAGTGAGACCGCTGTGCTGAATACTCGAAACCCTTGCGTGTTCCTCGGATTCTGTGAATCGGATGAAGGAGATTTGATCGTACTCATAGCGGCGTGCGGATGATCAAATGTTTGAGGATGAATTCAAGCAACAAGGAGAAGGCTGCAGCCAGGGCAAAGGGTAAGAATTCTTCCGTCTTTTGATTGTAGCGGAGCACATTGAACCGGGTTTTTTCCAAGGTGTCAATTTCACTATAAATACTGGCGAGTTTGTCTTCACTCGTAGCACGGAAGTACCGTCCTCCAGTCGATTTGGCTACTTTCTTAAGGATGTCTTCATCAATTTTAACTTCAATCCAATCGTACTGGAATCGGTTGCCCACTTTCCGAACGGGACTGCGCGCTTTTCCAATGGTTCCAACGCCAATGGTGTAGACCCGGATTTTATTCAACTTGGCCAATTGAGCCGCGTCAATTGGATTGATTTGACCTGCATTGTTCACACCATCAGTCAATAGGATGATGATTTTACTTTCTGCTTCCGAGTCTTTTAATCGGTTGACCGCGGTGGCTAGTCCCATTCCAATGGCTGTGCCCCCTTCGAGCAGTCCTGTTTCCAGTTCTGAGATGCCGTTCATCACGACGCGTTGATCCGTCGTCAAAGGGATTTGAGTGAATGCCTCTCCTTCATAGGCCACGACCCCGATGCGGTCGTTGGGTCGTTCGTTCACAAATTGAATGGCCACTTCTTTGGAGGCTTCCAATCGGTTGGGAGAAAAATCCTTGCTCAGCATCGAAGCCGAGAGGTCAAGGCTGAGGACAATATCGAGGCCTTCTCGCGTGAAGTCCTCCACGGAGGAGGAAGATTGAGGACGAGCAGCAGCAATGCAGAGCATGCCAATGGCCAGCGTTTTGATCGCGTAAGGAACTTCAGGCAGCAATTGATGCAATCGGTTCTTCCAATTGATCTGGTTGGGATCGCCGCCCCAGCTCCATTTGACTCCGTTAAATCCATTCGGGTGTTGTTTTCGCGCCCGCAAAAATGCATGCACCAACATGGTCAGGGCCAACCACAGCAGTTGGGGCGATTCCCATTCAAAATGCTGATTGCTGTAACGCAAGGCTAGTGCAAATAGTCCGATGCCGATCAGGTGCGGAAAGAGTGGAAGGAACCAGTTTTTCATGGTGCTTCGGTTTCGTTGGCTTCCTTGGAGGGAATCGTATTTTCGACAAATCGAATGGATCGGCTCACGATTCGCTGGTGATCGGCAGTTTCAGGCGTGAGTTTTGCGAATTTCACGAGGTCAGCAAGCGTAAGCACTTCAAGCAACATTTCTATTTCATGGGTGCGCAGGGGCAATTGATTGATGCCACGCTTGATCTCTGCGGTGGATCGTTCAAGGGCAGGAAAGTCAAATCGGTGTTCCAGGTAGAGCCGCAACGCCTCACTCGCTCCTGCATGGTGCGCTTTTACTTGGCCTTTTTGCCAAACCGCATCGCGTTGAATTCCCTCCAACGTTCGAAGTGCAATGACGTGAGCGGGTTCTAAGGGGATGCGCGGAGAAGGCATTTCCTTTGGAGCGAATGGTTCACGTTGCTTCCATTTTCGGTGGACCCACAAGCCGATTCCAAACATGCCGAGAAGGAGTAAGAACCACGGAAGCCACTGCTGCATGCGTTCTTGCCAGCTCCAGGAAGTCAGGCGAAGCGGCGCATGGCCCGCGATCTCACCCGATTTTCCGGGCTGCGGCATCAGCACTTGAATGCTGAGGGGATTGCTTTTCAGCGTTTTCTCGTTCCACGTTACCTCAATCGGTGCAATGGCATGAAACCCGCTATCCCAGTGGGTTACCACGAGTTTTTGAATCACCTGGATGCCGGCCTCTCCGTTGGGCAATTCCATTGCAACCGTATCCAGGTCTTGAGTTTCGATGATTTCGAGCCCACCGCTGAGGGTGTCTTTCCAAGCGGGCCAAATGAAGGTTCCCGCGCCATCCATGGGGTTGCGGGAGGCAGCGATTGTGAGCGTTGTTTGGTCACCCAATGCAATCGTATTCGTGTCCAAGGCCATCGAAATGACTTGGGCATTTGCTCCGTCTACTCCGGACCAAAGCATCCAAAAGAGGATGGGAAGCAAGGCCATTGCTTCGGTTCGGTTGCGAATGAAATCAACCACGGCGGTCAAAAAGTTGCATGAGCGGTTGGACATAAGGTCGGTGGGTGCAAAGGACGGCTTGGTCAACACCTGAACGCGCAAACATTTCCTTCAACTCGGCTTCGCGTTCACGCTCGGCGGCGTCGTGTTTCTTTCGGGATTGCCCGTTGCCACTATTGAACCAGCGGTGCAATCCAGTTTCGGGATCTTGTATCGGTATCCATCCCACAGCAGGGACCGTTCGGTCGAGCGGGTCTGTCACGCGCAACGCAACGAGATCGTGTCTGCGACCGGCTTGCTTCAATGTCTTTTCAAATCCACGGTCCCGGAAGTCCGAAATCAAAAAGGCGATGGTTCTTTTTTTCATTGCGGATAGGAAGTGTTCCAGGGCGAATGAAATGTCAGTTTTGCTGCCGATGGGTTCGATTTCAATGGTTTCTCGGATGATGCGCAGGATATGCGATCGACCTTTTTTGGGCGGAATAAAACGCTCAATGCGATCGCTGAATAGGACGGCACCGACTTTGTCATTATTTCCCATCGCACTGAACGCCAGCACAGCACTTAATTCGGTGATGAGTTCATGTTTGCTGCGTTGCTGTGACCCCGTGGCATTCGATGCGCTGATGTCGATGAGCATAAAGACAGTTAGCTCACGCTCTTCTTCAAAAACCTTCACATACGGATGGCCCATGCGTGCAGTGACATTCCAGTCAATGGTTCGGATCTCGTCGCCATGCTGGTATTCCCGGTTTTCGCTGAAGGCCATGCCACGTCCTTTGAACGCGCTGTGGTATTCGCCCGAAAAAATGCGGTCACTGAGTCCGCGGGTCTTGAGTTCGACCCGGCGTACCCGTTGGATGAGTTCCTTCGTGTCCATGGTCATTGAAATTCCTATCGCCTGATGAAATTAGGGAACTTGGACGTGGTCCATGATCTCAGTGATCAGCTGCTCTGCGCTAATGTTCTCAGCTTCTGCCTCAAAGGTGAGCCCGACACGGTGCCGCAGCACATCCAACGCAATGGTTCTTACATCCTCTGGTGTTACGTAGCCGCGTTGATTCAAAAACGCATGTGCTTTGGAAGCGATGCCGAGTCCGATACTTGCTCGGGGCGAAGCGCCGAAATTGATGAGCTGTGTCAGGTGGCCGAGGCCATAATCACCCGGGTTCCGAGTGGCATGCACCAAATCCACAATGTACCGTTCGATTTTCTCATCGAGGTAAATTTCCCGGATCAGCTTACGCGCCGCAACGATTTGGTCGGTCGACACCACCTTTTGGGGAGACTGCATGCCTTCCGCCGATAGGTTGGCTCGGATGATTTGTTGCTCTTCTTCTTTGGTGGGGTATCCAATGACAACCTTCAATAGAAAGCGGTCCACTTGGGCTTCAGGCAGGGGGTATGTGCCTTCTTGTTCTACTGGGTTTTGGGTGGCCAATACCAAGAAAGGTTCGGGCAATTTGAATGATTCTGGGCCAATGGTTACCTGCCGTTCTTGCATTGCCTCCAGCAATGCGCTCTGCACCTTGGCTGGCGCACGATTAATTTCATCGGCGAGAACGAAGTTGGCGAATATCGGTCCCTTCTTTACGGAAAATTGTTCCTCTTTTTGATTGTAAATCATGGTGCCAATCAGGTCAGCAGGGAGCAAATCCGGTGTGAATTGAATTCGGCTGAATTGGGCATCCACGGATTCAGATAGACTTTTGATCGCGAGTGTTTTGGCTAAGCCGGGAACCCCTTCCAGCAAAACGTGTCCATTGCCCAAGAGTCCAATGAGTAGGCGGTCCACCATCCCGCTTTGCCCGACGATCACCTTGGATAATTCCATCCGGAGTAAGTCCACGAATTGGCTGGATTTTTGAATGCGATCATTCAGGGCTCGGATGTCTGGAGCCCCTGTGCTCGCTGGTTTTAATGCATCGGTCATCCCAGTGTTTTCCGGCGCAGGTACCGGGTGTTCTGCCGCGGCAGTCGGAGGAGTTTGTTCTTCCATATTACAATTGTTCTGTGCTCATTTGGCTTCCAACACTTGCGAATATACCTTTCGACTATCAGTGAGCAATTGCTGAGTTTATGAAATCATGTTAAAGCCCTATGAACACAAATAAACACGAACCGCTCAACGGTGCATCCTTTCAATCAATCATCGATTGTGTCCGTGAATTTCACGATCGCTTCGGAATTCGAAATGCTTCAAAGTTGGAAGCGACACTGCCCAGGGACACTGTGGAGTTGCGGCATCGCCTCATGGCAGAGGAGACCGAAGAATACTTGGAAGCGGCGATCGCAGGAGATGCGGTGGAGATTGCCGATGCTCTGGGCGATCAGCTTTACATCCTCTGCGGAACCATTTTGAGCCATGGAATGGGGCATTTGATTGAAGATGTCTTCATGGAAATTCAGGCGTCCAATATGTCGAAACTGGGTGCGGATGGAAAACCTATTTACCGCGAAGACGGTAAAGTCATGAAAGGAGAGCACTATTTTAAACCACGGATTGCCGAAATTTTAAACCGGGAATCCATTGGCGAGGCTCGAACAGAAGCATGAAGGATTTTTTCTATTGGGCAGTAAGAAAGGCGAAATCTGGAAATTTTACGTGGTTGAATCTCGTGTTCAAGCGGGTATTGCCATTCAATGCACCACACGGGATTAAGATTGTAGGATTGCAAGAAAATCAAGTACGCGTTGTGCTTCCGAGTCGCCGATCCAATCGAAATCACCTCAAAGGGATTCATGCATGCGCTATGGCAACCGCTTGTGAGTTCTGCTCTGGGATGGCGGTGTTAATTCGATTTGATATGGCGGATTACCGGTTGATCATGAACCGTTTGGAAGTTGATTATGTTCGACGTCCCGGAGCGGGAAACTGCATTGCCGTGGCAGATATCCCGCATGATCTGGAATCAAAAGTGAATGCGGAAATCGAAGGGTCGAAAGATGGTGTAAGCCGCTTTGTGCTCCCGTCGAGGCTTCTTGATGCCGACGGCAACGTGGTGGCAGAAGCGCAGGTACATTGGCATGTGAAGCCATGGAGTCGCGTTCGGCACCGAGGATGAATCAATCCGTATTGCTCGGATGTTTTTCATGAATCCCGTGCCGTCAGGCCTTATCTTTGCGGCGATTAGAAAAGAGACGATAGCATGATCAACATCACCCTGCCCGACGGCTCAGAGCGTCAAGTGGATTCCGGAACGACGGCCCTGGATGTGGCCATGAGCATCAGCGAAGGTTTGGCCCGCAATGTGCTTGCGGCAGAAGTGAATGGCGAAGTATGGGATCCCCAGCGCCCCATCAGCACAGATGCCACATTGAAACTGCTCACGTGGAAGGACGAAGCCGGAAAAAGCACGATGTGGCACAGTTCGGCTCATTTGTTGGCAGAGGCACTCGAGGCGCTTTATCCCGGGGTTAAATTCTGGGTGGGGCCACCGATCGAAAATGGCTTTTACTACGATGTAGACTTTGGAGATCAAACCATCACGGACAACGATTTTGGTGCGATCGAATCGAAGATGATGGAGTTAGCAAAGCAGAAGAATCCTTTTGTTCGATCAGAAATGAGCAAAGCCGATGCAATCGCTTACTTCACGGAAAAAGAGGATGCCTATAAGCTTGATTTGCTGGAGGGATTAGAGGATGGTACAATCACCTTTTACAAGCAAGGAAACTTTACGGATTTGTGCAGAGGACCTCACATGCCGCACACGGGCTTTGTGAAGGCAGCGAAGGTTATGAGCATTGCCGGTGCCTACTGGAAAGGCGATGAAAAGAACAAACAATTGACCCGTGTATACGGCATCACGTTTCCGAAGAAGCAAGAGTTGAATGCTTACTTGGAATTGTTAGAGCAAGCCAAAGCACGGGACCACCGGAAGTTGGGCAAGGAGATGGACCTGTTTCATTTCTCTGAAAAAGTGGGTCAAGGCTTGCCGTTGTGGTTGCCCAAAGGAGCTGATTTGCGCATGCGCTTGGAGTCGTTCCTGAAAGAAGCGCAACGCAAGGCGGGGTATGAGCCCGTTATCACGCCACACATCGGAAATAAGGAGCTTTACATCACTTCTGGTCATTACGCGAAATACGGGGAGGATAGTTTTCAGCCTATCAATACACCTGCGGAAGGAGAGGAGTACTTGCTGAAGCCGATGAATTGTCCGCATCACTGCGAAATTTTCAAAGCGCGGCCGCGCAGTTACCGAGATTTGCCGGTGCGATTTGCTGAATTCGGAACGGTCTACCGCTACGAACAGTCAGGCGAATTGCACGGGCTGACCCGTGTGCGAGGATTTACGCAAGACGACGCCCATATTTTCTGTACCGTAGATCAAGTCAAAGAAGAGGTGGGAAAGGTCATCGATTTGGTTCTTTACATTTTCCGCACGTTGAAATTTGAAGACTTCATTGCCCAGGTGAGTTTGCGCGATCCTGAAAACCCAGAGAAGTACATTGGAAAGGACGAAAACTGGGACAAAGCGGAGCGGGCCATCCAAGAAATAGCGGATGAAAAAGGATTGAGGACTGTGGTGGAATTGGGTGAGGCAGCCTTTTATGGCCCCAAGCTGGACTTCATGGTCCGTGATGCGATTGGGAGAAAGTGGCAGCTGGGTACGGTGCAAATCGATTACAATTTGCCCGAGCGATTTGAGTTGGAGTACACCGGTGCGGATAACACAAAGCATCGCCCCGTGATGATTCACCGTGCGCCATTTGGTTCTATGGAGCGATTTGTAGCGATTCTGATCGAACATTGTGCAGGGAAATTCCCGCTCTGGCTCACGCCAGAACAGGTAAAAATTCTGCCCATTTCGGATCGTTTTAACGAATATGCCGAAAGTGTTTCAAAAGTCCTTGAAAATCA
>JGI20151J14362_10003063_pt1 | contig 11543 bp, 19 predicted proteins | sample COG_01_FD_14362 | JGI IMG/M metagenome (IMG submission 14362) | reverse complement strand
CAGTGCTATGAGGGATACCAAGACGGTCAGCCCACTCAGCGTTAGTAGAAATAGCCACATCCCTTAAATGCTCCAATGTTTCTGACAGACCCTCATTAGCCAATGTCATTAGCTTGTTGTCCATTACCCCCGTGAGTGACACACCGAGCAACCTTTCGGATGCGGTATTCGTTGCCCACACCTTTCGCAGATATGGAAAGTGGGTGTAGGTGGACTGTATAGTCCCAAGTATAGTTGCAATACGGACTTTTCTTGCAAGGTCTTCGATACTGTCGTTAGCACGGATGACAACTTCCGTAAGATTACAGAACTGATTCGGCCTAAGAATGATTTCTGAGCAGGGGTTTGTCCCGAACTCATAGCCAGACTCTCTACGGCCATTCTTTGCTGCTTGTCTAACTGACGCTTCTCTGTTGAATATCCCTCGTTCTCCACTACCACTCTCCATTAGTGCAGTCCACTCACGCATGAATGACATACTGTCTGGTTTCTCTGTATAAGCTACAGAATTATTAGCTAAGGCTCTGTGTCCTGCGTTCTCCCACCAGTTACCTGACTTAGCATGACGCATACGATCATCTGATAGGTTGCTTAAAGAGATCATAGCAGAGCGTCTAACGCCCCCTACAACAACAACTTCACCGATCTTACACATTAGGTCATGACACTCAAGGCTGGACAGTCTACGCCCCTGTGCGGCTTTGAATGTAGTAACAGCAAAGTTAAACAAGTCAACCAAAGGAGCAGGACCACTAGCACGACCACCAAACGTCTTAAGTTTAGCACCAGCCGGTCTAACTTTAGACACATCCCACTTAGGAACCTCACCAGCCCATAGGAGTGCCAACACTTGTCTCAGACCCTTAGCCCATCCTTCCTTGCTGTCCTTGATGACGACAGTCGTTTCGCTATCGAAAAGAGGAGGAACATCAGGGAGTTTAGTGATGAACTGACGCTCAACACTGAAACCAACCCCCGTCCCGCAAAGGAGGATGAACATCGCCTCATCGAAAGACTTAGGATCATCTACGGGTAAGTAGCTACAGTTATACATACAGGTGTTGTCTCTGTTTGCAGCAACACCAGCAGTCATAAGTGACCTCATACTAGGCATGACAGAAAGGCTAAGAATAGCTGCCTCAACCTCACTCATAACATCAGGGTCATTAGACAGGTGGGGAGACAAGATATTAGACATATAACGGCTAACTGTCTCCCCCCATGTTTCACGACGACCTAAACCCTCAAGCCAACGAGCGTAACGGCTAGTGGCGATAAAAGTTTGGTAGTCTGTTGGCAGATAATTGTTCATACTAAATCCTTCAAGTTAGGTGTTTTATAGTTAGGGCCTTTCATGACCTTACCGTTACTGTCTTTAATTGGCTTACCATCGTCCCCTAGCTTAGACATATTAGACTCATGTACTCGTCTAAAGGCTTCGTCTAAGTCCCATCCGAATGTAACAGCATAACCATAGATTACATACAATAAATCAGCCAACTCCTTGAGCCTTGCTTGGGGAGTTTCTTCGTCTACAGCCTCAAAGAACTCTTCTTGTATAAGAGAAAACCTGAAGTTTTCTAGGTCAGACCCTAGCTTATACTCCTTGTCCATAGGTTGTCCCATGTGATCTACAAACTGTGTAACCATCTCTTGTGGTGTTGCATCAGGGAATATATGAAAATCGTTAAAGTCATCCTTTGCCATATCTAAGAAGGCATCTATGTCATCTTGCGTAATCATCTTAGTAATCTCCGTCTTCTAAGTATTCATCTAGGTCTATTAAACCCGTATGGTGCAAGTGAAGGGCTACTTCATCCTCAGTCAAACCTGCGTCTAACATTAGTTGAAGTAGCCCAAAGTTTTCCACAACACCAAGCAACTCATGGTCATCATGGTATACAGACATTAGGTTTCGGGGTTAACATACTGGTTAACGTGATAATCAATCACATAAAGTTGATATGCCCGTTCAACACTGGACCGTTTCATCTCTTCAAACATCTTAGTAAATTCTTGTAGTGTGCTCATTTCTTCCATCCTTTGATTAAGTCTATATAGTGATCTAGTTTAGTTATTACTAGCCACTCTTGTCGGTCTGCTCTAAAGAAAACTACTGGCTCATACTCACCACCCTGTTTAGCTTGGTCAACAAAGTCATAGATAGTTTTCAAGTTCTTTCTGCGCTTTACCTCAGCAGAGATAGGGATAAGCTCTCTTGCCCTTGGGCTCAACTGTATGTCCTCTCCTTGTTGGCCCATAGCCGTTGACCTAACATCGTCAGGTTCTAGTTCTGGAAAGGCTTTCAGTATCTTATCTCTTATCTCCTGCTGACCTAAGCGGCCTTTGGCTTTCGATGATGCGGCGGTTCCCATATCTCCCCCTCCGTCCGTCTGAGCCATAGTAGTCGGGCATTCTCTAGTACCCTTTCTTCGTCACCATCGTACTTGTGTACCACGGTTTGATACAACTCCTTCTCGTTATTACAGTGAACTAGCATGTCCTCTGCTTTTACAGGGCCAACTCTGTGAAGCCCTTTGATGTTGTCTGCTGCATCACCCATAAGTATCTGCTTATAGAACCAGTGCAACCCATCAAAGTGATCCATCAGGGTAAAGGTCTTCTTATTAAGGTTATAGTGAAGGCCCTTGATCTGTAGCATGTCTTTATCAATGGTAGCTACACAGGCTTTGTACCCTGTCTTAGCAGCATCAATAGCTATTAGATCATCAGCTTCTTCACCCTCTGAGGTTACAGCACCCCACTCGTCAGACAGGTACTTACGCACTGACTGTAAGTGGTCAGGCTTAGTTTTGTCACTTCTGTTTCCTTTGTAGACCGCAGTCTTAGCAATATCGAAACGAAAGTTACCCTTACCTGTGAGATAGACAGAGTAGTCGCCAGTTTCATTATAGAACGAACACTCTGCAAGAATCTCTTTCATAAAAGCATTAGCATACTCTAGTGCTTCTATTTCAGTACACTCACGCTTTACACCATCTACCTCTACTTTGTGAGCAGCGGCACGGTATGCCACTATGTCGCCATCCACGATAGTCTTTAAAACTGGGACCATGTTTCCTCTCCATTCATAACCTTGGACCCTATAGCTAAGTCTCCGAACCCTGCAACCCTAGCCACGTTTTGACAATGATCTAGGAAGTCCTCGATTGTCTCTACATTAGAGGATGAATAGGAAGCCTCACGTTTATCGTCAGGCCCCCATGCTTCTTGGCTAAGAGTAATAAGCTTCACTTAGAAGCCATCCTCTGTTACAGTAGACTGGTACTCCACCAAGTTAATCACACCGATCTTATCAATGCGGTGTCCTGTACGATCACCTTCACCATAGACAGTGACCTTAACTTGTACCTTAGTACCGTTGCCTAGTTCCCCGTCAGAGAAAGACCAGTTAGAACCCTTAGTCAACTCGTCACCAGACCAGTTAACCACCTGTGGGGCACCACCCAGTGTCTCTGCGATAGGGTTTACATTGTCACGCTTGAGACGAATGTATTGACCAATACCATAGCCATCACCTGACCGTGGGTCTTTAAGACGTTGGTGGCCCCGAAACTCTTTTGCCACACCAGCATCCCAGTACATTTGCAGATCAGTTTCTGTCTCTGGGTAGAAGTTCATATTAAACTGACCTGTCGGGTGAAAGTCAGGGTTGCTATCCATGTTTTCCTTGAAGACCCGTGCATACTCTACGAAGCCCTTCATCACGATAACTCTTGCTTTTGCCTTACTCATTTTTACATTCCTTTATATGAGGTTTAGTGTATATAGGATCGAAAGTCTGTCTTTCAACCCCTTTTAGTGAATTTCTGCATAATTTTTACCAAAAGAATAGTCGATACCTAATGGTATGTTTAGGTTTACATCCTGATTGGCATATCTCATACAGTCTTTAAGGTCTTTAGCCAGTTCATCTCCCTTTGCTTGTGGTATTTCTGCGATTATCTCGTCATGAAACTGACCTAGTATGTTGACCCCATGACCTCTGACGTAACTAACCCAAGTGTCAAAACAGTAGACACCTGTACTCTGGTTTAGTGTGCTGAACCTGTCCTTGTCACTACGCAACACATGCCAGAACTTTGACACAGGGTTTTGTATCCAAGACTTACCGAACAACTCCCTAACCTTAGCTTGGTTAGCCACCTTCTGTACGGCCCAGTTACGAGCCCAAAAAGCTTCTAGTAGGTTAGCTGCTGCCGTTTGTGTAAGACCTGTCTCACGGGCCAGCTTAGGGGCTCCTACGCCATATGTAGCACTGTAGTTAACCACCTTGTAGTTCTTACGCAACGCCTTGAGACTAACTTCACCAGAGTTGTGCTTGTCAATATCCTCTTGTGTTACAGCACCAGCAAACTTAGCAAGGTCAAGGTGAGGGTCAAACCCGTCCTTAGACATTTCGTTAACATAGTCAGGATCAAGTGGCTTCATGTAGTGACGCTTAGTAGTATCCTCTAGGCTTACCATATCAGCACCACACAAAGTCATACCTTCCCTTGCAATCAAGCAGCTACGAATGTCCTCGCCGTAAGGCTTGTCCACTGAGGGTAAGTTAACCAGAGGGCGTGAGTGCTTGAACCTAAACGTATTGGTCAGACCACTGATGGTAGCCTTGAGGAACCCGTCTTTCTCGCAGGAGATAAACGACTTGATGATGCCAATACGATGCGACAACACAGTAAGGCCATCTAGTAGGGCTACACCTTCGTTGACGTCTATAAGACGCTTAACACTAGCACACAGTTCACCATCCTTGCGGATTTGTGGTATCTTCCTTTCTACCATGTTGACACCATCACCTTCCTTAACGAAGTTAAACGTGCAGGGCTCCCAACCCATAGAAAACAGCCAGTCCTTCACCTGATCTGGCGAGTTAGGGTTAGCTGGCTCAGTCTTCTGTAGCACCCGTAGGCTCTCTGTAGTCAACGGATACTTAGCTTCGGTCAAAAGCTCAAACCATTTAGTAGCAGCAGCAGATGGCAGACCGTTCTTTAAAGTCATTCTATTTAGTGCTGGCTTGTGTTTCATAACCCAGTGTTGTTTCTCTGGCATGACTTGGATCAACTGATTGACCTTAACTGCCTTAGCTGCTTCCCAGTCAACTAACAGGGCGTTAGCTTTAGCTATGTCAAGACGCCAACCATTGTCAGCTTGCTCTCTGGCAGTCCTCATTTTGGTTGTCAGATAGTCTAAGAACTTAAACTTATCAGCATCGTTAAGATACAAACGGTCAAGCTTCTTGTCTTGTATCGACCACAGACGAGAGTTGATCTTTACATCTTCCTGACAACGGTGAGCATACTCGTCCTGCGACAAGTTGTCCCAGTCATCTACTACAGGCTTAGGAACACCGAAGTCTTCACCATAAGATGCAAGACCATGACTGGCCCTCTCTGGCGACAGATACCAACTGATGCTTAAGGTGTCGATCAACTTAGCTTTAATAGTAATACCTAAGACCTTTTCAATCGCAGGAACATCAAAGCCAACAATGAAGTGACCGATCAGAGTGTCTTGGCTTAGGAAGAACTCACGCATTTCATCGTAGTCAAACATAGACACAGGCTCTACCATGTCAGGGGTCTTATAGCTTACAACGTGTATCTTGGTTAGCTTGTCCAAGAACCCGTCAGTTTCAATATCGAATACAGTCATGTGTCTTCTCCTTGGTAGCTCCAAATTGTAATCAATGTTCCCCACTTGCCCATAGATTTCTTACCTGAGTTGCGAATAACTCCTGCATTTTTTAATTCAGTAACTCTGGGCTTAACTGATATTTCTGGTTTATTAAGTAGCTTAGAAACATCTTCAGCTGTAAGGTTACTATACTCTTTGAACAGGTCATGAACTTGAGATCGGATCGTCAACTTACCTTTTTGCCTAAAGTTAGCTGCTTGCTTACTAGATTCATTCTGTTGGTATCCGGTTCCGTTTTGATTGTATGGCATTATATCAATCTCCTATGTATTGTCTGCACTAACTCTATAGCTTGGCAGTACTCTTCTACTGTAATATCTATCCACTCACCACTTGTGTCACCGTAGGCGCCTAGCAATGTCCAAGCAGCAGGGTCATACTTATCGTCACACCCAAGCCTAACAATAATGTCCTGTGGCCCTTTCTCCTTTGGGACTATTACTGTGTAAACCTCGTTAAAGTTATAGTACTCTTCTGTATTATCCATAGTCCAACTCCTGTAGTGTAAACGTATCCATGTTAAACCGAAGAGAGCCAGCGTAACCCTCTTCACTACATGGGCGGTTTTTCTCGACCTTCAAGGTCGTTGTGTTTCTTTCTTGCTCGTCTTCTGCTTCTCTGTCACGACTCAAGTCTATAATAACCGAAGCCCTTTGTCCAATCATTTTACAATACTTAGGATCACCGTCATCATTAGTGTGTGCGATAGTGATGATACCCACATTAAGTTCTGCTGCTAACTTAGACAACCGTACAGACAAATCCGACAACAACTCTTCCTTAGAACTCTCTGACCTACCCGACACTACATCTTGGATAGGCTCAAAGAATACATACCGAACATCACAAGCCTCACGAAAGTATCTGATCTGCTCACACAACTCCTCAGTACCCTGACCATCACCTAAGAAGAATTGATAGATACATTCGTTCTTAGCTATCTTCCTGATGGCGTCTTCTACTTGCTCAGTGGCACCCTGTGTGTCGATCAAGTCCCTTCGGGTCACATTCATACCCAAAGAGTAACTAACGAGCCCTAAGAGGCTCCTAAGCTTTGTCTCCTCTAAGTGCCAACTAGCGAAGGGTACATTCTTTTGTATCAGGTTATACTCTAAGAACCGCATCACCTCTGTCTTACCGATACCAGTGGGTGCTTTAATGACGGTAAAGTGACCCTGCATGAGTCCCATGATTTTGTCGTCAAGGGATTGTATACCTGTAGGCACAAACTGATGGTCGGGAGTTTCTCTAAACAGCTTAAGGAACTGATCAGCAGTGTTAAGAACATTGTCAGGAACATACTTCTTAGCGTTCCACCAAGCAGACTTAAACTCCTGTCCAGCCCCTGCTTGTAGAAACTCGTTAGCATCTTTGTACTTGTCATGTGACACCCTGTAAGTCTTGTTGGGGAACAGTTTTGATATTTTAGTGGCAATAGCATTACCAGCTTCATCCCCGTCAACACTAATGATGATCTTTTCAAAGCTATTGATCCATTCACTACAGTTCTCCCACAGCTTCTTAGAGGGGGTAGCAGAGGGCAACGACACCACAGGGTTAGTGTAGGTGCCAGACTTAAGCATCTGCGACACAGAGAGGGCGTCTAGCTCTCCCTCAGTTATGGTCAACATCTTAGATGATCCAGCGGTGAAGAAGTTCATGCCGAACAACTCGTCACCCTTGAACCCGTCCTTAGCCCAAAAGCCTTTCTCTACTAGGTTACGAACCTTAACGCCACCACTAGGGTACTTGTACTCTTGTGTGGTATCAAAGGTCATAACACCGTAGTCTTCCATAGTAGAGGCTTTGATGCCCCTCATGTCAACATACTTGCCATCACCCGTAGTGGGTATGGTCTTTGTGGTCGGGATGTATTCGCTCATGTTTCCTCTTTCTTTCTTCGGGTACTTATCGTCTGCCCAGTCAAAGGTAGCGTGTGACTTGTTGGCAGGGTAGCCTTGTCCGCAACTGTGACACTTTCCATAGCCTTCTGCGTTGTATGCAAAGGCGTCAGACGAGCCACAGTCTACGAAAGGACAGGGTTGGTGTGATACTTCGGTCATTGTGTTCTCCTTTCAACAACACATATCATATGGCAACAAAAACACAAGGGTAAACTTTATTTTTATTTGCCTCTTGACAACAAACAAAAGTGACCCATCTAACTTAAGGGCCCTTTAGTTAAACATAAGTTTTTAACTATTAGTATTAAACATAATAGTAATAACTTATGTTAAACTTATGTTAGTCACTAGCGGGTAGCTTTCTACTTTCCATAATGATTTTACCATCTTGTTCAAACACACAATACATATAGTTGTTGTGGATTATGTATAACGTTTGTGGGTCTATCCATTCAATCTTCATCTTACTAAAGCCTCTACTGATACTGGAAATAAGTTAATCATTTCACTCAGTATGTATTCTGCAACTAACCTAGTCTCATACTGTGTGTCTAGCTTACATCTTAGGTTGCACATATCCATGAAGGCATCTAGTGAACCTGACCAATACCATTCTGTCATTGTAGACTGGGGTAAGACCATACGTGCTTGCTCTGGGCATACTCCTTGCTTTAACATATGCTTGTACAACATAAAGACAACACGCTGAGTTGTTCCGATATGTATCTCTTGATCTATTAATGCTGGACCGCTACCTTGCTTCTTATCATCAGCCCTACCTCGCCACTCATCAGGAATAAAGAACTCAGGCTCGTCATCCACATACCTACGGCTAATCTCATTCCAACGTAAGAACTTATGCTTGACCAACTGCCTAGCTACAAAGATCGGCGCCTTGACATGGAAGGATGCAAAGGCATGACCAAAGGGGCTCATATGTTTATGCTTGGCTAAGTACTTGATTAGCTTTACGTCCCCGTCTGTCATAGTCTTAGATGTTTTACCAAAGCTTACCCTAGCTGCATTAACAACACTCAGGTCACTACCCATGTGGTCTATATATGTTACTTTAATCATTTTCCTGTCCCTTTCCATAGCTTCAACTGTGCCTCTAGTTTAGTGTTACTTTCTAGCAATTTCTTGGCATTTCTTTCCCAGTAGTCAGCTTCACGTTTAAGAATCTCGTAGCTTTCTCGTAGCTTCTCATTCTCTTTCTGTACTCTCTTTAGCTTAGTCATACACTCTCCGTACTCGTCATACATCTTCATAAACTGGTCACGACTTATCATTTTTTAACCTCTCTGCTGCTTCTAATACTTGCCTACCTATCAGGGGATGTACAGCATTACGCAACACCTGTGCTGGACAATGGTTGCCCTCGTAGTACAGGTTTCCCTCATAGTGGATACCTAGCCAGTCCTTTAACTGTTCTGCCCCTGCTACAGTAGTTTTGTTAATGAAACCTTTAGGGCTCTTAACATCATCTGCCTTAAATTCAAAATTTCCCCAAAACAAGTGCCTACCTACTTTGTTATTAGGCTCAACAAGGGGTTTATAGTAAGGCACTACATTTTCTACAACCCAAAAACCCTTAAAGTTGTGTTGCAAATGCAGGATTTCTTCGTACAACTTTAGGTCTGGGTATCTTGGACTCCTATTTTTACCAGACCTAATCATACGAGAGTGTGATTGACAAGGGGGGCTTGACCAAATAAAATCAAAGTTTTGGTACTCCTCAAGCAGTACTTTGTGGGCATCACCAATAATAACTTTGTCATCTGGGTATTGCTGTTTGTAAACCTTGGCTATGGCAGGGTTGTACTCTACGGCCACTACATCGTGCCCTTGCCAATATTTCCTGTTACCTCCAATACCTGCGTACAGGTTTAGTATATTCATCTTACTCTCCTAGAAGTTTGGTTCACCTTCATCATCAAAGGTTACATCATCTCTTACCCAAATGGGTGGAGTATCATTTTCCACCGTAGGGGTCTTATAATCAAGTACGCCTAGCATACGCAACTCTCTTTTTAGTTCTTCACTCATATTTTTTCTCCTTCACTGCCAGCACTAAATCAAATTCCCACGCAGGGTGCAAGCAAATTCCCACGGAGGGTACAAATTCCCACGTAGGGGTGGCAAATATGTCACACTAAATTCCCACGTAGGGGCCAAATTCCCACGGAGGGCTTTCCATTGTAGGGCTATTAGTAATGCCCGGCCTAAGAGTATTAGTATGACTCTTAGTATTAGTATTAATAAGACAAAGAAAAAGACCCTGAGTATTACTCAGAGCCTTAGTATTAGTAATTGTATGAGTATTTAACTTGGTAATAATCTGACCCATAGTCCTGCTTTCTTTGCTCTGGCTAACTCTGACTCAGCTTCTGACTTACTACGAAAAAATTTGTAACAGAGCAACTCTGTGCCAAACTCATAGTGTGGGTCATAGAACTCTAGTCGGTAATTATAATACACGGAGAATCTCCCTTCCTTGGATGCTTGTTAATAATAGTTTTTGTGCCTGTGCTTCAATCCAGACCTTTGCTCCGCATGGTAGCGGGTGGTTTGGCTCATACTTTACTTCTGAGATAACCCGCAAGTCTACCTCATGTACTTTGTAATTATGTTTATAGGTCTTAGCGGTCAGAGTTGGATCATCCCTACCAGTCTTGCCATTAGCTCTGATTATGTGTTGGTTAACGTGTATGCGTATCTTCATCTTAGTTTCCTCTCTTTCCAAGATCCATATATAGTCTAACACAGTTGCTAATAGTAGAATGTCCGAGATTTTGGACAGGGTGCGACCAGACAATGTCATCTATTAGTTGATTAACCTCCCTGTCAAAATCCTTTTCGGTCTGTTCCTGAGCTATGACTGTGTCTAAGTGTTCCAGCCAGCTTGTGTCTATGTCTGCTTTGCTCATAGTGTACCTCATAGTTAGCCCGATCTGGGCGATTAGCTGCATATGCGGCCCTCTCAGGCCCTTCTAGTGGTTTGGGCTATGGTAACCGCCCGATTGGCGACATGGCCTTCTAAGGGGCCTCCCACGGCCTCTGTGGGCGTCCTCTTTCACCCAGAAAGGCCCGCCCAGAGTGTCAATTCTGAGCGGACCCTATGAGGTCTGTTATGATAAAGCCTAATAGCTACTTATTGCGAAAGATTACTTTCTGTAGGTCTGGCAGACAATCCCTACGTCTAGATACTACCGTGCTATCATAGCCCTTTATGGGGAAGTCATGAAAATCTGCATTATGACCGCTGTCTAGTTTACGACCTATTTCTGCACACTCTGAGAAATCTTTAGCCTCAAAGTCTACTATTAAAATGTACCTGAATTTTTTCATATTGTTTCCTCTTTTGTTAAGGTATTACCAGTAGGTAACACGCCGCATCTTAGGGTCTATAAGGTCTAGCTCTTGTATAAGGTCGGCATAGGTGATGTTATTAGCATCTAGCCAGTCTGCTATCTGAGCAGGGTATTCTCGCAGTAGGTCTGTGAGGTCGTCACGTTCATCACGTTCTGAGCTACCGATCTGAGCAGGATACATGTCATCGAAAAAGGCAGAGGTATTGTATTGCCTATTAACACGGGTCCAGTCGCTGTCCCATCCACCACGTTCGTACTTATACTCTGAGATAGACGGGTCACGGGCTATCACTAACTGCGACCAGTCTGCGGCTACAAGAGCATCTCTGAGTTGCTTGAGATAGTATAGGTCTTGATGTTCGTTCTTAGTATGCTGGCTGTAATAGCCTACAGATAGATTAGTACACTCTGAAACATCAGAGGCATATTCATTGCTGTCTGTATAAGATCCAGTGTCGTCTGGACGCAGAGGCAAGTCTAAGACTTTTGCTAAGGATACAGCAAAGGCATCTGATGCAGTACGCAAGCCCATCTGATGTGTAATAACGCT
>JGI20151J14362_10003055_pt1 | contig 11560 bp, 9 predicted proteins | sample COG_01_FD_14362 | JGI IMG/M metagenome (IMG submission 14362) | reverse complement strand
ACAAAGACCCGGTCATCAGTCTGCTCGCGATGCGTTCTCGCCGTTTTGACGATAAAGAGGTGAAAAACACGGAGGCTTCTTTTCCTCTTCCTCCTTTAGTATCATCATCATCATCATCATCACCATAATCTTCTCGCATTTTTCCAAACGACGACGGTTGTTAAAACGCACACTGATGATTCGGAGGGGCAACACGAATCGAGAGGAGTCGCAGAAGAACGCTTTAAAGAGTCGCCGTGTTTGGTGCTGGTGCTAACACTAAGAGAGCTCTTTTGACTGAAAGATGCTCTCCTAATACTCGCTCATATACTTTATACGTGTGGCAGAAAAGGTACGTATTGCGCTTCCACTTTTGAGGGAATTTCGAAGGCGTTTTGAAGGGAGAGTTTTAACGTTTAGGGTTTATGTGTGTCGAAAGGACAAGCAAAAAAGAACGGAAAGGACACCACAACGGNACAGGGAATTATACACACGAGCGCATCAGAATGACTTCAACGCGCGTGGCGAAAGGCGTTTCCAACGCGGACTTCGTCTCCGTCGTGTGTCCCGAAAAAAACAACGACGACGTCGAGATCGAGACATTTTTCGTACTCATCGAGAACGTTTTACTCCCATCTTCGGAAGAAGATGGGAAGTATTCGAGGAAAGATGTCGTTCTGGACGCACGCGTAGGGAAAATCGTACAGATGACGGAAGCTTTTCACGCGAGCGCATTCGTTGAACGAACGTTCGCGGAAGAGTACGGTTCTCAAAGGATAGAAAAGATCGACGGCACGGAAAAGATGATCACGCCTGGTCTGGTGAACGGACACACGCACAGCGTCGAACACTGGTTACGAGGCGCCATACCGCCTTTACCGTTAGAGATGTGGTTGTTCCAACTGGTGTTCAACGAACCGCGAGGAGCGCCGGGCGGGTGGTTTAAAGAGAAATCGTGGATGGAAACGCCCGCGGCGATGGTTGCAATTTCGGCCTTGTTGTGTGGGATCGAGACGCTCATGAGTGGGTCCACGGTGGTTATGGACCATTTATTCGTGAGGCATATCGAGGACGTGGAGGCGGCGGTGACCGCGTATAAAGCGTTGGGAATACGGTGTTTTATCGCGCCAATGTTGGACGACGAGGCGACTTTTAAGCATAATTATTGTCCGTTAGCGAGAGATGCGAAAGAGAGGCTTGCATTTTGTAAGGGGTGCGGATGTTGCGGCGGTTTAGATCCGAAAACTGGGTGTTTTCGAACCGAGAAGAGCGCGTCGGATCCGAAGAAGAGGGAGGAGATGTTGCAGTTGTGGGAGGAAGCGGTGCAGAAATTTCACGACCCAGAGAATGGAGTGAATATTTGTATAGGTCCAGTGACGTGTTTCGGCGCAACTTTCGAGATGTTGAAAGGCGCGGCGGATTTGCGGAAAAAATACGGGTTGTGCGGCCACATTCACTTACTAGAGACTCGAACGCAGGCGTTGCAATCGAAACAGTTCTTAAATGAAAACGGATGCGAGGGATCGTCGGTGAAGCTTTTAGAAAAGACAGGATTCTTAGACTCACCGGGAACCTCGCTCGCTCACGGCGTCTGGTTAACCGACGAAGAGTGTGAAATCGTGAGAAGAACTGACGCTACAATCGTACACAACCCGCTGTCAAATTTACGACTAGGATCAGGAGTTGCGCCGTTGCGAAGATACAAGAACAACGGCGTCAAAGTTTGTCTCGGCGCGGACGGTTCGTGTTCGTCAGATGGCCAGGATATGTTAGAAGTTGTGAAAATTGCGAATTTTTTACCGTGCGTGGAAACGGCGGAATATCGAGACTGGCCTTCGCCGAGGGAGACGTATTTGAAGTTAGGCTGCGAGAACGGGTACCACAGCATTAACCTGGGCGATAAAGGCGGGAAGATACGAGAAGGAATGCTCGCAGATGTCTGCCTGTGGGATCTCACCGCGCTAGCGCTGTTACCGAAAACTGATCCTCTCGGTTTACTCGCTCGAGGGAGCAGAACGCAGAATAAAGCCGCGGGATCCGTGCTCGCGGAGTCCTGGGTAAACGGGAAGAGAGTCGTGCGCGCCGGCGAAATTGTTGGGTGCGACGTAGAAGCGTTGCGAAAAGTCTTAGCGGATGCGCAAAACTACGTGCACGAAACAGAGGGATTGAGTATGGAACCGGCGGCGAACGATGCCTCGAGGAGGGCGGAAAACGAGTATCGCGCGGCGCTAGGTTTGCCCGTGGACAACGATAAATATGTGCCGTCCGGGCCTCCCCCGGAACCTGTTGACTTTTCGCAAGACACGACGCTGTTTGATTCGACTTTACGCTAGCGTGATAACTACTATGATGTACTACCTGTATAAATACTACTACTGGATGTATAAATAACCTTCTGTTTACGAGCCGTGCGCGCCAACTACGCCGTTTTTGCGAATCCAAACTGGAAACGCAAAGAGTAAGATACCGATACAAATCATCAATAGGTCAACGACGAGAAAACTGCCGTCGCCTTCTTTCAAAACTAAGTGCATGGATGGATACTGCATAGCGCCGGAAATCACGGCGAATACGCCGATACCTATACCATATAACTGTCCGAACGTCGCGTTCCCGAATACGCCTTGCACGTATATCGTCAAGCACGAGTAGTTCCAAGCGCGAAAGCAACCGAACGCTAAAAATGCAATCGATAAGCTCACTATATCGTGATTCCAAAGCACACCTACAAAACTTATCACCCCTAAAACGTTGACCAACGTGAACGCCGGCGCTAATCCGAATCTATCGACGAAAAAGCCGAAAAACGGCGTCAGAAACGTGCTCACTAAAATTAAGGCGTTGAACACGCGAACGTACGCGTTCGCGTCTTTCGTACTTCTACCGTCGCCGTTATACAACATCTGTTCGAATATGCTTCCCAAAATGAACATCGAACGATAAATACTACCGAGAGACCACGCGGCAACAGATATAAAATACGGCGTTCGCACTTGTTCCGTGAATTTCATCTGCGTCAACGGAACGCCCAAGTGCTCCAACCCTTTGGCGCGAGAACTTTGAACCTTCGCAAGTTCACCATCTCCCCCGCTCTCCATCTCCGCTTCCTCGACGTACTCTTCTTTCTCCGGCGGGTCCAAGTACTTTCCCCACACGTAATTATTCGTGCTCATCATAAACACCGCGCTCAANCCGGCTAACCCGTAAAACAACGCTCTCACCGAACACCCGGCTTTATGCATCGCCTCGAACGCGTAAAACGTCACCGTGCTCGAATCGAACGCCATATTCGTCGCGCTGTGCGACATTCCAAAATACATAGTGTGCCTCCAATGTTCGCAAAACTGGAAATGCGAGATGAAAAATCCCGCGCCTCCACTCCCGAGGAACACGCAAGAGACCACGTACGCGTCAAACGTCTTCGAATCCGATTCCGCGAAGAGCACGCACCCGACCGTAAACAACGACAGAGAGACCAATCGCACCCACTTCACGCCTTTCAAATCGATCAACCTTCCCCAAAACATCATCGAGAGTGGCACCGAGACCGTTCCTGCGGTAAACATCGCGTTAAACTTCAGTTTCTGCCCCACGCACTCCTCCTCTCCCTCTCCCTCTAGCATCGTCGCTCCTTCTGCGCCTCCGCACGTTTCCGCGAATTGGCCGTCGCGTTTTAACGCGATCGTCAACGCGCTCAAACCGAACGTCACCCCGGTGCACAGGAGACACTCGACGACGGAGAGGCACAGGAGGAACCACTGACGTCCGTTCGTTCTATTCATCGCTGATTTCGTGGGTTTCGTCCTTTTCTTTCTTCTGTCTCGTTGTTTGTTGTCTTCGTTTTATCCGCAGAAGTAATGACGCCGCCGCCGGGGAAAACAACACCCAGAACAAAGAAGAATCCTACTCGCTCGCAAAACGAAGGAGCAAGCGCTGCGATGCTGCTCGTTTCCGTGGGATTCTGCGCCGGGCTTGCGTTCTACCGATTCGCGCTCGAATCGGTCGTCTTAAAGAAGCGAAGGAAGAAGAGAGAGGTGGATCGAGTCGCGCGGCGAAGCGTCGCTTTGCGGGAAGGGAAAGATGCGATCGAAGGGGAAACGTACGTTCAGTGCAGAGGAGGAGAAGGAGAAAGCATGAAGAACGACAAAAGCGAAGAAAAAGAGAAAGAAACACGTTCGACGGGAAGTTTTAGGACGTTTCCAGCGCACGGAAAGAACACCGCGCTGGTTATCATCGACATGCAGAGCGACTTTTTGAGCAAATCCGGAAGGCTCGGACAACACTACTCTCGAGACGTTCTCGAGCGGTTGGAAGCGACGACGGCGAACGTGGCGAGAGTTCTGGAAAAGTGCAGAGAGAAAGGGTTTACGATCGCGCACAGTCGAAGTCACAGGTACGGGGCGGAAATCCGGAGAGATTTACTCAACGGAATTGACGTGAGTATGAGTAGCCCGATCGAAGGCGTGGACGCTACGTATAACTTTGTCGAGCGGTTGAAACCAAAGGAGGGGGAAATTATCGTGGATAAATGGACGTTCGGCGCGTTCGCGAGCACGGATTTAGAGAAGCAATTAGTCGGACGTGGGGTGGAACGGATATTGTTGTGTGGGATACTGACGAACGTGTGCGTCATGGCGACGGCGGTGCAGGCGTGCGATCGATTTTTCCGGGTGTGTTTAGTCGAAGACGCGTGCGGGGCGTTCGGGAAGGAGAAAGAGGGAGGTTGGCACGATATGGCGGTCACTTTGATTAACGGACCGCAAATCGCGAAACAAAATCATCACAAAAGCGTAGGTTTGTATTTCGGGGAAGTCGCGACCGTGGACGCCGTGGTGGAAGCTTTGGACGTGTTAAAATGAATGCGATTTTTGGTAGATATTTAAATGTACAACGATAACGTGAAACCTTTTATACCGCGGCCGCCGCCGCCATCACCGCTTTGTCGGTGGTGCCGCCGTAATTGCTTCTAATTCGTCCTAATATGTATTCTTTTGCGGTCAAACTTTCTTGTCCAGGATACGCTCGAATTACTGCGGACTCGTCGGCTTGCGCGAAAAACGCCATCGAGTGTCGGCTCTTCAGCGCCTCCTCTCCTTCCGGCATTCGAACTCTGTGTAAATTGCTCAACAAGTCGCCATTCGTCCAACGACTCAGCATGTCGCCAATATTCACGGTAATCGCACCAGGGTTCGTGTGATCAATCTGTGCCCACTCGGTGTTTTCGAATCCATCTCTTCTCGGGTTCGCCGCGCACTCTAAACCACCGTTTCCGAATTCCGTTCGTTGATACAACAACGTCACGTTGCACCAATCCGTGTGCGCTCCCGCGCGCATGTATCCCATTTTCGCTTGGTCCTCCGCCTCTTCTACTGAATCAAACGGTGGATAATGTATCATTCGTAAAGTACACTGACTCTCGTTCTCTACCCATAAACTGTGTTTACTCGCGATATCTTCTTCTTCTTCTTCTTTGTCTTCTCCGCCTTGCGCTCTCCTCCTCCTTCTCCGTTCGCGCTGCAAACGCGCGATGACCATCTTCGCCAGCTCCAAAGATTTCCCCATGAACTCTCTCGTGTTCGCTTCAAAATCCGGACCCATATCTTTCGGCCATCTCGTTTCCATGCTCGACTCTTTCGCCGTGACTTGAAAACTTTCCTTTTCGTCTTTCAGTTGCGTGCTCGGTCTCACTTGGAGCTTGTACTCGTATCCCGAATTCAACTTTGCATCATAGGGCGACTCTTGCTCTTTCACCGCTTTCGCTCGCGCAAAAAACTTCTCGGAGAATTCAAATTGTCGATCTATGTCATCCTTATTCACGAACGGTGCGTTTACGAGTGCGAAAAACCCTACGTTTGATGCCGCGTCGTATAACTTCGCGTCCAACACATCAGAATCCAAATTGGAAAAATCGATCACCGGGACGGAACGTGCGGAATCATTCAACGCGCGTTTCAAGCCTAACCCAGAGGTCAAGAGTTTCGATTCCGTGTCCACGTCTTGATCGATGATGNGACTATTCTGNGCGCTCATTTGCTTTCTCTTTTTTGTCTTCTCTTTCTCTGTCTGTGTCTGTCTGTGCGCGTCTTTATTGTAACGCGGAATTTCCCGAAAAGNCAGAAGAAAAACCGTTAGAAAAAGCCGCACACTTAGATCACTAATGGACGCGATCCCAAACTCCCGCCCGTACGCGTGGCCCTTCCCCGACCCGAGCGAAATCTATTTCGACGCGTTCGAACACACCGCGTTCATTCTGATCGACATGCAGCTCGATTTTTGCGGCAAGAACGGGTACGTCTCCAAAATGGGATACGACGTTTCCCTCACCCGGAAACCGATCGAGCGCGTCGAGAAGGTGTTGCGAAAGTGCCGAGAAAACGGAGTCCTCGTGTTACACACCAGGGAAGGACACAGGAAAAGCTTACGAGATTTACCGGAGAATAAACGGTGGAGAAGTGCGCAAGCAGGGGCGGAAATCGGGAAGGATGGGCCGTTGGGGAAAATTTTAACCAGAGAAGCCAACGGGTGGAACCTCATAGAGGAGTTGAAACCGCTCGAGACGGAAGACGTGATCGATAAACCAGGGAAGGGATCATTCATGGGGACGGATTTAGATCTCATATTACGGTTAAACAAAATCAGACGGATTATATTTGGCGGGATAACGACGGACGTGTGCGTGCACACGACGATGCGAGAGGCGAACGATTTAGGATACGAGTGTTTACTCTTAGAGGACGGCACGGGAGCCACGGACGAGGGGAATCACGCGAGCGCGATAAAGATGGTGCACATGCAAAACGGCGTGTTCGGGGCCACGGCGAAGTGTGAAGACGTGTGTGCGTTTTTAGACGCGAATCGGTTCGATGGTGCCGAAAATAGAGATGCGATCATTCCGAACGCGAAACCGTTCCCATTTACCATCAGAGCGAAGAAAACGGCGATCGTTATGGTCGATTGGCAGTTAGATTTCACCTCGCCTAAAGGTTTCGGCGCGGCGTTGGGGAACGATTGCGAAGTTTTGCGCGAAGAAGCCTTGCCGAATGCGGTCAAAATTTTAGAAGCAGGTCGAGAGGCGAAGTGCGCGATCGTGCACACGTTGGAGGCGCACAAAGCAGACCTCTCGGATTGCCCGCCGAGTAAAATTCGAAGATGCGACAAAATCGGTCAAACCGTGGATGCTAAAATGGGCCGCATATTAGTCAGAAACGAACCTGGGAACTCGATCGAGCCATTAGTAGCACCAATCGAAGGCGAACTCATCGTCCACAAACCAGGTAAAGGTGCTTTTTACAACACGAATCTCGAATTCCAGCTGAAGAGGCGCGGGATCGAGACTCTGATTTTCACCGGCGTGACCACGGAAGTGTGCGTCCAAACGTCCATGCGAGAAGCGAACGATCGCGGTTTCGAGTGCATCGTCGCAGACGACGCCACCGAATCGTACTTCCCGGAATTTAAAAAAGCGTGTTTGGAGATGATTTCCAGTCAAAACGGTATCGTCGGTTGGCGATGTCTCACCGAAGACGTCGTCAACGCTTTGAAAATATGAGACACTTACAACACATCACCTCGACACATCTTCCACACAAAATCACGCGTTCACACACGCGCATCAAATAAATGCCAGACGCCATCCACGGCGCTCTCTTAACGTGCGATAACCCTCCCATCAAAACCTTCATAGAGGCTTTGAACGATTCTTTACCTCAGGAGGAAAGATTCATCGTCTCCGCGAACAAAACGTTGGACGAGAAACATCTGTTGATTCAACGCGAACGCGTTGCATTCGTCCAATCGAAAGTGAAAGAGTTCACGGATAAAAATCAGTACTCGGCGCCGAGAGACGGGTCGTGAGAGCAACAAATAATGGTCGTCGCCAAAGTCGTCGTCGGTCGGTTCGCTGGTACTGTTTCTCCAACGCGCCTTCGCGGCGGCGCGGGGAGGAGAGCGGACGAGAAGAGGAGAAGTGTGATGCCTGAACGAAAACGTTTTGGAGGAAAGAGGAAAGGAACAAACGCGGCGGCCTTGCCGGATGTGCTTTCGTCGTTGCCCTCGCAAAATGAGGACTTCATTGGCACGGTTTTGTCGAAGAACGATAATATTTTCTCTGATTTAGCGTACGTAGAAAACGACGCTTGGTGGGGGTGGGCGTTCGCGCCCGGCGGGTTTGTGCTCGGACCTTCGATTTTGTTCGCGCTGTACATTCTCGGTACTTTGATTTTTGACGCGGTCGCGAAGCAGATGAAGACGAAGGAAGAGGAGGATGAGTAGTTTTAGAGAGCGTGTTGTATCATCACTTTAATATGTAGTACTTATTTACGTAAGGAACCTACTGCTGCTGCGCTACGTGCGTGCGTTTGTTTATTCTAATGAGCTAATTATACAATTTTCTTGGGCAGTAAGAAAGCGTCGAACGAGTACGCTCCCGCGCCGAACATTTGCAACAAGAGCATCCCTCCGGCGCAGGAGAGGTTGACGACAAAGTGCGTTCGCGCGTGTTCGGGCATGAGCGTTCGCGCGTTCCAGAAATCCCAGCTCAGAAACGCTTCGAGAAAGAGACTCAAGGCCATGAATCGGCAGACGAATTTGGTGCGGAGCCCGAGGAATAACGGGAGCGCGAGGATGAATTGGACCAAGAGCCAATTGCTGTCGTGTCCGTCTTTTCGCTGTTTCTGTTCGTTTTCCGCACCACCATCTCCTCCGGTTGATTGCGTTTCTTTTAATTTGCTGTACGCGTCCATATCGTTCCTAGCGATTCGAATGACCTGTTCCCAGCCGACGTATAGAAACGCAGACGCTAACGCCAATCTCGCAAACGCCAACGCGATCGATTTCAATTTGCTCTGCTTCCCTTCGCGGTTCGTTCTAGGGTTGCCGAATTTACTGAAGAGCAAGCCATCGCGGCCGTCGGTGTTTTGGACGGCTAAACCTCGTCGGGAGTGGATGGTGTTGACTAACAGTAACGTCGTCGATCCCAAAACGCTCAGCTTTTTCATCGCGAGTTCGTTGAACACGATGCCGTTTGGGCCGAAAAACACCTCTTTGGTCAATCCGATCGATTCGCGCATGTCCCAGAAGAGTAAGTAGACGCAACACATGGATGGTTTGATGTCGTGCACCATTAACGTAGTGACGACGACCACTAATAACGCGCCGTATGGAACACCGATGGGTAAATCCACTTGCCCTCGCGGGAACCCGTGCTCTTTGTTGAACTCGTAATATTTAAATCTCCACACGTAATAGGCGTACTTTTCAGCCGCCGCGTTGAAGTAATAAAACGAAATAAACAATCGGGCGAGAAAGAATATCTCGCTCGACTTCATTAATCGCTGGAAGTACATGCCTAAAATCTTCCACTTGCGCGCGATGCCGTGCGCGTTGTTCACGTCGATGAGCATGATTCGTAATTGCGAGGCTCGTCGCGACAAGTACTGGCGCTTCTTCAAACTGCCCGTATATTTGACTCTTTGGTCTTCTAAATCGTGATTCGCAGACGGGTTCGATGCGACTGGAGAGTTGAACACCGAATTACTTCGGCTGGCATCGCTCGATGCTCCGTTCATGATCATACCGTTGCTGTTTCTATTCCGAGACGGACTGCCGAAAATTTGAGAACCAGAACCGCCCATATCCCCTAACATTTCCTTTTCGTTCTCCTCTCTTTCTCGCTGTTTAGCTAATCGATACTCGTGAATCTTCCTGAACATGGTCTTCAACCAAATGGATAAAGTCGTCACCAACATGACGAAAAACTGCGCCACGACGCCGTCGACGAACGGCGCGTGTCGCTTCGGCGCTTCCGCGTGGTCGTCGATATTCAACGCGTGGTCTGGATTCACGTCGTCGTGGTGCTCGGGAGCTGGCAAAGGGTTTGGTGCCGCGTGTTGTTGTTGTTGTTGTTTTTGCTGCTGCGCGCTATCGTTTCCGCTCTTCTTGTTCTCTGTTGGAGTTTTTGGCGTCGTGTAAGAAAACGAGTTTGGTTTGTTTTCTCGTCGTTGTTGTTGTTGTCTCTCGTTCGTCGTCGCCGTCTTTGCAGCCGCCTCCCTCCTCTTCTCCTCCTCTCTCTCCTTCTCCTCTTCGACTAACTTCGCCGCTCTCAACAGCCTCTCTCTTTCCTCCCGTTTCTTCTCCATCTCCCTTTTCTGCATTTCAATCCTCTCCTTCTCTTTCCTCTCCGTCTCTTTCCTCAACTGCTCTTTCCTCTCCTTCTCTTTCCTCATATACTCCATCCTCTCCATCCGCTCTCGCTCCATCCTCTCCGCGCGTTCTTTCGCCTCCGTCTTCTCCCTCCGCATCCTGTCCACATCCATATTTTCCTCTCGTTTCCTCCTCTCTTCCTCTCTCTTCCTCTCCTCCGCCTCTCGCAAAATCCTCTCCGCGCCGGTGTTGGACTGTAACTCCCTTTGTACTTGTTCTCGTTCCAATTTTCTCTGCTGTTCCTCCTCGTACGCGATGCGCGTCTGCCGTCGTCGCTCTTCGTCTTCTTGGTGTTTTCTCGCTCTTTCTCGTATTTCTTGTTCTTCGTGTGTTTGTGATTGTTGTTGATTGTTTCCCAAAGCCGAATTCGTATTCGTCCCTATCGTCGTTCCGCTTCCGCCGCCTCCTCCCCCTGGGGCATTTTTCACCTTGAGCTCCTCTTCTCTCGGATCTTCCCATTGGCTCCTTTTATTCGTCTCCGACCAAAAGTATACTTTCCCTTCTTCGTTCTGGTATTTCTCCCACCGTTCGTTTAAGAGTGGGTAGTTCACGGTGAACTTTTCCAGTAATATCGCGTTTACGTTCGCGAGAAAGAGCGTCGTTTGGACGAGAATCAAAATCATCATCATCGTCATTCGTCTCCAATTCATCGTCCTCATCAATTCAGATTTTTGCGTCTTTGAGAGTAACGCGCCCGTTCTTCTCTTCCGCGCGCAAAACTTCTCGTCAAACCACCCCCGAACGCGCAAGTGTTCTTTCTTCTGGGGGGTAACAAATTCAAAGCGCAATCAATCGATACTCTAATAACAAGACCGTAAAAATGAGACGATATGATGATATCTGCGCGTTACTGTTTGTTTTTGTTGTTTTGTGAAAAGTCACCGAAAACTCTTCCCTTTTTGCTGCCTTTTTCGAGGAAAGGTCAGACTGAAGAAAAATTGCACCAAAAAAAGAACTTTTTTCTCTCCGAGACGACTACGAATACCGCGAGGAATACACAGAAGAAGAAGAAGAAAGAGAGAAAAGACGACGCGAGAGAAATCGTTCGTTGTTGCGGAAACGGATCGTTTAAAGAGCTCGGACCGACCGAGATGTGGACCTGGGATTGGTGTTGCATCGCGAGGATATTTTAGTATTTGAGTGCTCGTATTTTCATGCATTTTTCCTCTTCAGACAAGAAAATTTCACACAAAAATCGTGCAAAGAACCACTTGACCTTTTTACTCGAGTAACCTAAAATAAGTTATTCTCATCATCACATCACCATCATCGATCGGCAGCAAAGAGAGCAGCACACTATATAAATAATGTCTCCCTCTGAAATCACGTGCAAAGCGGCACTCGCGACCGCCCCAAACGTACCTCTGGAAATCTGCGACGT
>JGI20151J14362_10003050_pt1 | contig 11575 bp, 6 predicted proteins | sample COG_01_FD_14362 | JGI IMG/M metagenome (IMG submission 14362) | reverse complement strand
TAAACGATGATATGAATGAAGTGTGTGTACTACAGTACTAAATGACGATATAAATATTTTATAACTGTTGTTGTTGTTGTTGTTGCTTGTTGTGTCTGATTTTTGCTCTTAAAAAAGTGTTTCTTGAAGAGAGAAAAAGAGAAAGTTCACCTCTTTTCTCTCTCTCTCTGTCTCTGATGAAAAAAAAAGCACAGACACAGAAGACAACAAAAAAGTTCCTCACACGAACGAAAGAAGACTCGAGTGAGAGAGAGAAAAGAGAGAAAAAAACGGAAAAAAAAAACAAACGAAAGAACAGCTTTTTAAAAAAATTCTTCAGAGAAAAAACAGAGGAAGAAAAAAGAAGAAAAATCAAATGCCTCTCGCGAACAAGGAAGTGGTCCATCTGAAGACCGGGTGGGAGAAAATACAGGTACGCGTCCTACTTTTTNCTACTCTTTTTTTTTATACCGCGTTCGTTCGTTCGTTTGTCTCTCTCTCTCTCTTCTTTTTTCTTTCTTTTGTGTGTCTGTGTGTTTACGAAGAAGATGCAACAACAACAACAACAAAATGAGATCGGAAACGGAGATCTCTCTTCTCTCGGAACGGATTTTGAAATGTGTTTGACACGTTTACTCACTTCTCTCTCTCTCTCTCTCTCTCTAAACAACAGACCGGCATCCAAAAGCTGAAAAACTTGTTAGACAACCCTTCCTCGAAGAACAACGAGAACAACGGAGAGAACAACGGGAATGTGGCTGAAGAAATCAACGCGCAAGAGTTTATGATTCATTACACGACGTGTTACGACATGTGCACGCAAAAACCGCCGCACGACTACTCGGAAGCGCTGTATAAAAAATACAAGGAAGTGTTCGAGGAGTACATCGACAGCGTGTGCATACCGGCGCTGAAATCGAGGTCCGGGGAGTTTTTACTGAGAGAGTTGGACTTGAGGTGGAAAAATCACGACATCATGGTTCGATGGATGTCGCGCTTCTTCAACTATTTGGATCGGTATTACATCGCCAGACACTCGTACGCGAGTTTAAAAGACGTCGGGATGACGTGCTTTCGGGACAGAGTGTACAAAACGTTAGCCGGGGCGATGAAAGACGCGACGTTGACGTTGATCGATAAGGAGAGAGAAGGCGAACAAATCGACCGCGCGTTGGTGAAATCCATCGTGTCTATTTTCGTCCAAATGGGTTCGGATCCGAATAGCGAGCCGTTGCAAGCGTACGAGTTGGATTTTGAGACGCCGATGTTAAACGTCACCGCGGCGCATTACAAAAGACAAGCCGCAGTTTGGATAGAAGAAGAGTCGTGCCCGAACTATTTGGTTTTAGCGGAAGGGTGTTTGGACATGGAAAAAGATCGAGTGCAGCATTATTTGCACCCGTCGACGGAGCCGAAACTCATGTCGAAAATCGAGCACGAAATTTTAGCCGAACACGAAACGAAGCTTCTGGAGAAGGAAGGCAGCGGCGTTTCGTGGTTGTTAAACAACGACCGAAAAGAGGATTTGGCGAGATTGTTTCGCTTGTTCACGCGCATTCCAAACGGCGTCGATCCGATCGCCAAGGCGTTCAAAGATCACGTCACGGAGCGAGGCTTGGAACTCGTCGAGATGGCGACGCAAAGCATCAACGAGGAAGGCACGGTAAGCGGAAAGCAACAAGCGTTGCCGTCTACGGTCGAACAGTCGTTCGTTCAAGACATCATCAAGTGTCACGACAAGTACATCGCGTTCGTTTCCGAGTGTTTCAACGACGACGTGGTTTTCCAGCGAGCGTTCAAAGACGCGTTTGAACGCTTCTGCAACAAGAGCATCGGCGAAGTGACCATCGCGGAGTTACTCGCGAACTTTTGCCATTCGGTTTTGAAGAAAGGTGGGAAAGAAAAGTTAACGGACGAAGTCATCGAAGATCACTTGGAGAAAATCGTCAAGCTTCTCGCGTACATCTCGGACAAGGACTTGTTCGCCGAAATCGCCAAACAAAAACTCGCCACGCGTTTGTTGCAAGATCAATCGGCGAGCGAAGATTTGGAAAGATCTCTCTTATCGAAATTGAAACAATGCAACGGCGCGCAGTTCACGATGAAGATGGAATCCATGGTGAGCGATATTCAAATGGCGAAAGAAAACAACCCGAAATACGTGGAGTGGTTGAAAGAAAAAAGCGCGAAGAACAACGAGCCGATGCCGAAAACGGACATGAATGTCACCATCTTAGCAGACGGGTCTTGGCCGACGTACACGGTGATGGCGATGACGTTACCGGAAGAGTTGACGGAGTGCGTGAAAAAGTACGAAGAGTTTTACGAGAACACGTACGCATCTAGGAAGTTGACGTGGATTTTCGGCGCCGGTTCGGGCGTCACGTTGAACATCAAGTTCGCGCAAAAGCCAATCGAAATTTCCTGTTCGACGTTGCAAGCGTCCATCTTGTTGCTCTTTCGAGAGTTTGATTCGTTGAAAGTGGAGGAAATTTGCGAGAAAATGGGCGTCGGGATTGATGATTTACGCGAGGAACTCCCGGCAATTATGTTCTCCAAGTTTAAGCTTTTAAAGCACCAGCCGGCGAACCCGGACGAAAAGAAACGCACCATCAACGCTTTGGACGTCATCACTTTTAACGACGACTTCACGGACAAGGCGAGAAAAATTAAAATTCCGAAAATGAGTAAAGTCGATCGTAAAAAAGTGAACGAAATCGTCGACCAAGACAGAGACCAAACGATTTTAGCCGCGGTTGTCCGCGTGATGAAGTCGAGAAAGACGATGAAACACGGAGATATACAGCTGGAAGTGGTCAACTCGTTGAAGAAATTGTTCTTGCCCGAAGTGAAGAAAGTGAAGAAAATGATTGAAAAAGCCATCGATCAAGAGTACATCGAAAGAGATCCGGACGATAAAATGAAGTTCAGGTACTTGGCGTAAATCACTTTCGTGCGTTTGAGATGAAGATTGATTTGGAGAGAAAGAAAGAAGGAAAGAGAAAAGCGCGTGTAAATCAGAATAACAATGAATTTTAGAAACCAGAACGTAAAAGTAGCGGAAAAAGAGAACGCGCGACTTGAACTATCTTGAAGCGAAGAAGAAGAAGAAGAGAAAGAGAAAGAGAAAGAGAGACTACTGCATACATACAATTAGAAGAAAGGAATAAAGATATACGCGAGATATTCTAAAATGATGATATAAAATTTTACACCTTATTCTTCGCCTCCATTTCCTCGGCTAACTTTTTCGCGCGGCGCGCCTCGGCTTTCTTCCTGTTCTTCTTTTGCGCGGCCGTTTCATTCACCACCGGCTCGGCGCCCGGAATGACTCGTTTTTGTTGAGACTGTTGTTGTTTCTTAGCTATGTTATCTACCGCCGCTTTCACTTTCCCCGCTCTCGCTTCCTCCGCGGAAACCGTGGCTAAGGAAAAATTGCCTCCAGAGTTTGATCGGCTTCCCATTCCAGACGTCGACGAACCGCCACTTTTGTTTCGTAAATGCGGCGGGACAAACGCGGCGGGTTTCTCCGGAATGGCATTCACCGAACCGCTCGCGGATCCACCTTCGACGCGTTTACTGTTTTTTGAAATTCCTAAACTCGGGTACGCGCCTTCTTTCCTCGGCCGCCACGCGGCTTCGTACAATTTTTCTCTCTCTACGTGCGCCAATAACTCGCCGTTGTATCGCCAAATTTTAAATCCGTTATCTACGTTCAATCTCGGCGCAACTGTGGACGTTAACAACCTTCTGCCGCACGGCGACCACTCCGCGGTTACCGAACACGCCGCTCGACAGCTTCCCATCAGCTTAAACTTCCCGTCGAACAAGCGATGATAAAATTTGACGTCGCCGGGAAGATTGCCGAACCCGGCGAGCATGATAAATCTGCCGAACGGGTTCCACCGAATGGTGTTGTGCGGTCCCGCGCCTAGCTCGTACGTCGCCACGCACTTCTTCGCGTCAAAAATGGTACATTTTGCCGGCATAAACCCGTAACACACCGCGAAATTCTCGCTCGTCGGCGACCACTGCGCGTCGTGCACGGGTCCTTCCTTGCTCAGGTCCACTTTACAATCCAAACTTCCGTCCGCTTTTAAAAAGTGCAGCGAGGATTCGCCGTAATAGTTTTTGTTCGACGCGTCCACTTCGCAATACCCGCACACTAACAACGCCGACCCGTCCGGCGACCACTTCAAATCCACCTCGGAAATTCTAAAAAACGATTTTCTCGCCACCGCGTTCGGTTCGCTCACGCCCTTCTCCTTCTTCACGTCCGGCACCTCGTAAATCCTCACCGACCCGGGTATTCCTTTACTTTCCGGCACAAACACCCCAACCGTCGGTTTCGTCTCGCTCATGCTCAACCTCGCCAACGCGACCCCTGGAATCCGATACCGCGCGAGACTACTCGTCTCCTCCTCCTCTTTTTCCTCCTCGAACTTCTCCGCGTCGTAAAACTGAATCTCGTTCGTCACGCACCTCGCGCACACTTTATCGTCCTTCGAAAACTGCAAATACGGCCACTCTTGCTTCACGAACGTCTTCTGGAAACACTCGAACACTTTCTTCGGTTCGTCGTTTTCTTTACTCGGTATTTCCCAGACGGATAAGTTCTTCTCCTTGGTCCCTCCGGCGTGGTTCGCGCCTTTGCGATATATCGAGAGAAACTTCCCGGTGTTTGAAAACGAAACGCAACTCGCGCCTTGGACGAATTGTTCGGATATTCTCGTGACTTCCGCGTTCGTTTCGCCGTCGAAAAGTACGACGTTCGTTTTACTCGTTTTATTCGTTTTACTCGTAGTCTGACCACCACTTTCGTCCTCGTCGTTCTCACACATCGCTGATGATGATGAAGTGACGATCGATGCGAACAAAGAACCGTCTCGAGTGTACTCTATGCACTGGTACTCTTCGCTGCTGTTCGTCGTCGAGGAAGAGATTTGATTCGCGCGCGGTTGGACGGACGTTTCCACGACTGGGTTTATATCGTCGCCGCCGGATGACGACGACGAGGTGTTTTTGTGCGCATCCGAAACGATGTTAAAACGTAATCCACCACCAGTAACGGACCCTAATCGCTCGTACATTTCGTGCGGTAAACGATGCACCGCATCCACCGCTTCGTCGTCCGACATTATTAGTAGTATTTTATGTATATAGAGTGTGTTGTTTGTGCGCAAAAGGGTGAAGAAATGAAGAGATTTTCAGACACGTTTTTCATCTTGATTCCTAGTTTACTTAATTGTATTAAAACTCACTTATTCACTCTCTCTCTCTCTCTCTCTGCTATTTGTTGACACCCCCCTCCAGTATATTTATATAGACACATGTATAATACTTTACATATCGCTTTTCTCGATGCATCTCCTCAAATTCTCTCTCTCTCTTATTCTCTCTTTCAACGAGAGTCTCTTTGGCTTTTTGCGCGACGACAAGCGAATATATAGCGTGTAAAAAGTATTATCTGTTGGCCTTGGCGACTCTTTCCAACTCGTCCTTCTTCTTAATCGCGTACGAGTTCGAGCTCCCTTTCGCGGCGTTCACCAATTCATCCGCTAAGCATTCCGCCATCGTCTTGACGTTTCTGAACGCGGCTTCTCTCGCGCCCGTCGTCAACAAGTAAATGGCGTCGTTGACTCTTCTCAACGGGGAGATGTCCACCGCTTGTCTTCGAACGACGCCGGCGGAGCCGACGCGCGTGGCGTCTTCTCTCGGTCCAGCGTTGATGATGGCATCGACAACCACTTGTAATGGATTTTGGTCCGTTAATAAGAAGATGATATCCATCGCGTGTCTGACAATTCTCGCCGCCATTAATTTCTTACCGTTGTTGCGTCCGTGCATCATCAGCGAGTTCACGATGCGTTCCACAATCGGGCACTGGGCTTTTCGAAATCGTTTCGCCGCGTATCGACCGGCAGAGTGCGGGACGAAGGTGGCATATTTTGGTTTCACCGCGATGTAATCTTCTAAAGAGATGTCGTTGATCTGTTGTTTATTTGAAGAAAGAAGTTCGAGAGTTTAAAGAAGACGCGTAAAGTGAGTACACGGGAGGAAACCACTCTGAAAATAACTCCCAGGGCTACCCCCCGAAAAGACGAGGGTCTTGCGCGATGAATTTTGCGCAAAGACGCGAGGACAAAAGACCTGAACAAAAGCAAACGATTCGACGTTTCGTTTTGATGCAGAGAGAGTATCACCGCGCGATGCGAATCTGAACTGTTCCCGTTTTACTTCGCATCGTTTTCATACTCATCGATATGCGCGCTGATTTTCCTTCGCCTCATCGTGAAAAATTGGGCGCACAAAAAAAGCTCATCCCTCTCTCTCCATCTCGCCTACGTTCGAGAGAGGAAAAAGTATCGGAAATCTCGCACTTTCCCCCTCACGCGAGAACAAAGATGCGCACGAATTTCGCTAAAACGTACCTCGACGTCGTCGAACGACCATTTACCGAAGAGTTTCACTTCTTGCGTGGCGAGTTCAGCCATACTGTTAGTCTTTATTTTATGCGCGTTGTTGTGAATGAAGCTTTTTTTAGGATTTCACCCCAAGGGAGCAAAAAACAACCAAAAATTTTCTGGGACTTCAGACTTCCTTGATTTTTGACGAAACAGAAGCAAAACACAAGTGTTGGACTTTCCTCATTTTTTCTCTTTGGTTTTGGGTCGGTGCTTTGGTAAAGTTTGTGTTGTTGTGACTGTGAGTACTACCATTATACTACCATAAAGGTATTATTATATGCAGTTTAGGAGAGAGAGTCAGAGAGAGAGAGAGAGTCAGAGAGAGCTGGAGAGAGAGTGTGGAGGAATTTTACGCGAGTAAAGAAGATTTAAAAAATCATCGTCGGACGTAAAGTTCCATCATCATCATCTCAATCAGAGACATCAAATCATGGCGGGAAAAGCGAAGCCGAAAAAGCACACGGCGAAAGAGTTGAAGCAAAAGCAAGACGCGGCGTTGACGAACAAAGGCGGAGGGAAAGCTGGGTTAGCAGATCGGAAAGGCGGCGCGGCTGGACACGCGAAGTTTAAATGTCCAATCTGTGGCATGGCTGCGCCTTCGATAAAAAGCGGAGAGTTGCACTGGGACTCGAAACATCCGAAAATGCCGTTTAAACCGGAAGAGTGGTCGGATTTACACGCCATTCACGGAGGGACGACGAAAGGCGTGGCGGTGAAAGGCGCGGAGAAAGAGAAGACGGTGCACGAACTGAAGAAAACCGAGGCTGGGAGGAAACGGCTGGCGGAGATTGAAAAGGAAAAGCTGGAAAAACAATTTCAAGACGTGAAATTGAATAAGTGATTTTGAAGGTGTTTCGGCGTCGCGAAATCATCATTTTCATCATCATCATCATCATCGGAAGAAAGAAGAAGCGTGTAATAGCAACACGTTTTGCCCCATCAATCGTGTGATTGAAGCACAATTTATTATTATTTTTTATGGAATTCTATCAAGGTGTTATTACAAATGGAGAGAGTAAGAAGTCAACGGCTCGCTCGTGACTTCTTTTTCAAATCTAATATATGTACATCTTAAACTTCATCATTGCTCTCTCTCTCTCATTCTCTCTCTCTTTCCTGTTCGGAAGAAAGAAATGTTCGATGTATATAAATATGTATATTTTATGTTGCAAATAATTGTTGTCAACGATCCAACAGCTTCATGCGCAAACTCGGAGAGCAACCGCACAAAGCTCTGCACTCGTCCAAGTCTAAATCACCAGCCAACGTGATCCACTCTTCGCTGTCGTCCAAATACGTCAATCGGTGATAATGCGACGACGACGACGTCTCTTTTTGTATCCCGAAAAGTTTCAAGACGTGTTCCATCAAAGTCACGTGATTCATTTTCGGTTCCAACAAAAATCGGCACGTGTCGTTGTCGTGCGTAACTTTGACGTTGATCGTGAGTTGGTCTCTTCGCGCGTTCACCGAGGCAGATAACGACGGAGGTATCGAGTGAATGTCTTGCTTGATCAACTCGTAGGCGTTTAATGAGGGCATGGAGCCATCCGCTAAACAGATAAAGATGGTAATTTCACCTCCGTTTGGTTTGTTCGGGGCGAAACCTGTCGCTAATAACTCTTGCTTCTGTTGTTGTTGCTGTTGCTGCTGCTGCTGCTGCCGAGCGTTGTTCTGAGCGTTGCTCTCACCGATGACAACTGGGTCGTTCGTGGCACTTTTATTGTTCCCGCTGTTTCCACTCTCCTTCTTGCGATGCTCGGTAAACTTGATGCACTCGTCCAAGTCGTGTTCGCTTTGTAAAATGCACATGTCGTCTTCGTCGTCCATGTATTTCAATTTCGCCGAATCAGGGAAGACGATGAGCTTTCGAATCCGATCGAGAAGCATTTGTACGGACCATTTGTGCAACAAGCGAAACCGAATGGTATCTGCACCAACTCGAAACTTCACAACGAGTTGCGGCACTTCCTCAACTTTCTCGCCTTCGTTGAGTAAAATCGCCATCATGTCCGCGTCCGCCTCTTCCATCGTATCGTTGGCGATGAACAAATCGTCGTCAAAACCCCCGAGAGTGTTGTTCAATATACCCGCCAAAGCCGTCGTGCCGTGCACGGAATGGTCCCCGCCCGGGTTTCCGTGCATAGACCCTCCGTTGTAATGCGAACCGCCGTGTGCGGATTCGGAATACGTCGAACCGTGGACGCTATCGTCGTTGTTGTTGTATTGATGTGGATACAATTGTTGCGAAAAGTTGTGCGCGCCGTGAACGGTTTCGTAAAAATGATCGTCGAAAGAAAACGGCACGGCAGCTTTTCCGGCGCCTGCTTTTGTTCCAACGGCAACGTCTTTCCTGTATTTTTTATTCGGTGTTTTCGTTTCTGCTTTTTCCGCCGCCGGTCCGAAATCTCCTTGTTGCATGGCGGGCGCGATGGGCATACTCTGATGCGGTTGTTGGTGTTGTTGCGCTCCGAAAAACTGCGACGCGGTGTGACCGCCGTGTTGCGAACCCGAGGCGACGATTTGACCTTTTGCGTTTTTCAAGCGACCGTGAGAGACGAATCCGCTTCCGGCGTGCCAGGATGCGCCTCGCTCTCGTTCTTCCTCGTCGCCCCAATCGAATTGGCCTTGCGTCGCTATGCCGCGAAAAGCCTGAAATCCACCGTGCGAACGACCTTCTTCTCCGCTACCAAGTAACGCACCCACTCCTCCGGAGCCTTCTTTTCCTCTGATTGGCGCACCTCCCGTACTTCCCATGGTAAATAACCCGTCGCCCAACGGACTACCGTCGCCGGTTTTCGCCAAGTTCGACAACGAGCCTCCTCCACTCATGCGACCGCCTGGACCGTGAACGGATTCACCAGCGACAGCATCGCTGTCACCACCGGACGATTTAAACGAGGACCCCCCGTCGCGAGGAGAACCACCCGAACTGTGTCCGCCGCTACTCCTCGCTTTCCTCAGTTTGTTTTGCGAGCTTTGCTGCTTCGCGGCTTCTTTCATCGCTTTATACTGTTTCGATTTCAACGATCGTCGAGGCCAACGCCCGATGCCGTATTGACGACAAATTCGTTTTAAAGTGGTACTCCCGACTCCTAAATCTGTCGCGGCGTCTTTTAAATGCTTAGAAAATTGCGTTTGGAGTAACTCTAGAGTGATCCCCCACGGCGCCGATGTTTTGTTCTTCTCGTCTGGGCCTTTGTTCACCATAGAAATGTGCTCGACGGCTTGTAACGTCGTCATCGGCGCCGCTCCTTTTCCTTTTCCTGTTTTATCGTCGTTGTTCTTCCCTTCTCTGGTCGTATCTGTGTTGTTGTTCTTTCCTGTTAAATCCGGCAATTCCATCAACATCGACGCCGGTTGTTCGTCGTTTCCTCGCACGCCAGCCGTAGCCGCTAACGGCGAGTCAGGCACCGCGGGCGCGCTCGCACCATCTGGCGCATTCTTCGTGTTATCCACTCTCACGCCCCTTTGTAGATAACTCCACACCTCCTCCACCGTTTGTATTTGCTCCGCGGACGTTTGGAGTTTCGGATTTAACAAAATTTCAAGAATCGCGTCTGTTTTTTTCTTCGTCCCGTCCGGTAAGACGCAATCGATTCGCATCTTACACGCGCACAAACCTCTCAAACCGAGTAAAATAGACGTGTGATGCAACGGCCACTCGATCTGGGATGCTTTTTGAACGTCGTCCACCCAAATTAAGGTCTCTTTCGAGTGCGCCTGTCCAACCGGTCCTTGGCCAATCATCAGCGATATTTGCGACGACATGTCCCGGTAACTCTGACACTCTTTTTCCTTCACGAAATACGGACACCCGGCGGTGACTATGAGCCCGTTCGATTCGATCCAAAATTGCGCGAACGGAACGTTTAACGTCTCGCACATCAACTCCAACGCGTTCGCGTGCCCGGGCGCTAACGTCTCCACCGTCGACTCGATGAACTTTCTCATGTACCTCTCCGGCCCGACGCGGTCGTGTCCGGTGGTAAACAGCCCGAGTTTCATAAACTCGTGCGCGGTTGCGGCGTAGAGCTCCCCTATGGATTCCGTCATGTGACACAACGCCACCTCTAAAATAGTAAACGGCCGTTCGCTCTTCATCGCCTCTTCGCTTAAAAACACCGGCAAACACATCGTCGTGTGTATCCGACACTCGTACGCGCACGCCACTCTCACGTACTCCATCGGTCGATACGACGTCACCGACGGCGTAAACTCCGGTCGACTCAAAACGTAACACCTCCCCGGCAGACCTAACATCCCTTCTCCGTTGGTCACTTCGCAGTTGAAAAAAAACGCCGTCGTGTTTTCGGTAAACTTCTTCGCCAACACCGAGTCGTGCGTCTTCTTCTTCGCCGATATCTTGCACAGTTCGCCGTGCGTCGTCATCACCACGCTTTTCCCGGCAATCCTCGGGACCCACATTTGTACCATGTTGCTCTTCTCCACTCTCGCGGAGATGTTATTGACGAGTTCCACCATCGTTTGGTATAACCCCTCTTGCGTCACTCGAAAGTTTGTTTTCTTGCCGACTTCGTGTAACCTGTACAGTTCGGAAACAACTGCAATGGCTTCGTTTTTTTTCCTTCTCGCTCGCGACATTTCATTCGGTTTCTCGTCTTGTCCTTTTGTTGGAGGAGGACTTGTTAAATCATTTTGTTGTTGTTGTTGTTGTTGTTGTTGCTCTTGATGTTTTTCTAACAGAGTGACCGCGATCTGAGGGTGTTGTTCTGAACCATCCTCAACAGTTGCTTCCTTCTTCTCGTGAGTCGTAAACGTGGTTGAGGTTTTTCCACGAGACGCATTCGTGATGTCCTCGTCTCGATTCATATCGCTGTTCGTCTCCGACTCTCTCGGCGATCTCCCGCTCTTCAGCCTCATTATTATGAAGAAGTAAAGCTTACGTGTGCTGCTGTCCTCAGATCTCTTATTTGTATAAATTAGTACACCGCTCTTCCCGTGCGCATCAAAACATAATCTCTTCCTTTTGAGGCGAGCGAGAAAGAAAGAAGAACGAAAGGGAGGTTATTGAATTTAATTGAGCGAACGAATTCTTTCTTTTGTGTGGTTGTTGTTCAGACAAAAAAAAGCAAAAAAATTTGACTATTTAGGGTGTAAGTGCTTCG
>JGI20151J14362_10003041_pt1 | contig 11589 bp, 10 predicted proteins | sample COG_01_FD_14362 | JGI IMG/M metagenome (IMG submission 14362) | reverse complement strand
GCATTTAATACCCCTGAAATTTTTGAGGGTCATTATTCAGTTCCAATGACTGGAGGTGTATTAAATACAATTAATATTAGACTAGATGCAAACACTATTGCTTATATTTTAAAACATAGCGATGCAAAAGTGTTAGTTGTGGATAGACAACTTCATGTGGAAGTCAAAAAAGCATTAACCATCTTGGATAAAAAAATTACTGTTATTGATATTCATGATAAATTTGCAGATCAGTCAAAATTAGAAAAAATTGGTGACCTTGAATATGAAAGTTTTTTAAATTCAGGTGATGAGAGTTTTATCTGGAAAATGCCAGATGATGAGTGGCAAGCCATTTCATTAAGTTATACTTCTGGCACAACAGGAAATCCTAAAGGAGTAGTTTATCATCATAGAGGAGCATATCTTATGTCAACAGGTAGTGCCGTTGCATGGAATATGCCTAATAGATTAAATTTTTTAACTATTGTCCCGATGTTTCACTGTAATGGCTGGTGTTATCCTTGGACAATACCAATGTTAAATGGAAGAACAGTTTGTTTAAGAAATATTGATGTTAAAAAAATTTTTGAGTTAATTGATAAATATAAAGTAACCCACTTTGGTGGAGCACCAATTATTTTAAATATGATTACAGGTGCACCTGAAAGTGATCGAAAGAAATTAAAACATAAGGTTAATGTATTAACAGCAGGAGCTCCTCCTCCAAGTATAATTTTTAAAAAGATGAAAGACCTTGGATTTGAAGTGATGCATGTTTATGGATTAACAGAAACTTATGGACACGTTACTCAATGTGCTTGGAATGATGGGTGGAATGAGTTTGATGAAGAAAAACAAAATGAGATTAAAGCAAGACAAGGGGTAAGATACCCTAACACTGAAGGTGTAACCATTATGGATCCTGATACAATGAAAGAAGTCCCAAAAGATGGAAAAACTATTGGCGAAATAATGATTAGAGGAAATGTTGTAATGAAAGGTTATTTTAAAGACAAAGATGCAACTGACAAGGCTATGAGTGGTGGTTGGTTTCATACAGGAGATTTAGCCGTTATGCATCCTGATGGATATGTTAAAATACAAGATAGATCCAAAGATATAATTATTTCAGGAGGAGAAAATATATCCTCAATAGAAATAGAAAATACACTTTCTAAACATCCTTCTGTATCAATTGCTGCTGTAGTAGCAAAACCGACGAAAAATGGGGAGAGGTTCCATGTGCATTTATTGAGATGGTTCAAGATAAGCCCACAACTGAAAAAGAATTAATCAGTTTCTGTAAGGAAACTTTAGCGGGGTTTAAAGTCCCAAAACAAGTTGTTTTCTGTGAATTACCAAAAACTTCCACAGGTAAAATCCAAAAATTTGAACTAAGAAAAAAATTTTAGGTAAATAATTGATATTTAAAACAGAAAATAAAAATGTTTATGCTTCAGATGCTGGACAGGGCCTTGATAAATCCAAAGATACAATTGTATTTTTACACGGGAGTGGATTATCACATATTGTTTGGTCATTAACAGAGCAGTTTTTTTCAAATAAAAAATACAACGTTTTATCATTAGATTTGCCAGGTCATGGAAATTCTGAAGGACCTTGTTTAGATAGTATTGAAAAAATTGCAGACTGGTTAGAAAAAGTTTTTATGGAACTAAAGCTAGATAAGGTAATAATTGTTGGTCACTCCCAGGGTTGTTTGGAGGCACTTGAATACTCTTATAAATACAAAAGTAGATTAAAAAAAATAATTTTTATTGGTGGCTCCTATCGCATGCCAGTTAATAAAAATTTAATTGACCTAGCCTCAAATGGGGATCCAGAAGCTGTTAAATTGATGATGAAATGGTGCTATGAGGGTTCTAAAAAATTTATTGGTGGAAATCCTGTAGAAAGAATAATTCAATCACCAAGAGATATTAGTGAAATTTTAGCAGTTGATTTAGTTGCATGTAATAATTATTCCAACGGATCTGAAGCAGCTAAAACAATAAATTGTCCAACAATGTTAATTTTTGGAGAGTTTGATAAAATGGTTAATTTGGAAGTTGGAAAGAAATTCTCAAGTTTAGTTAAAAACTCAATTACTTACATAGTAAATGGATCTGGACACATGATAATGATTGAAAAAGTATTTGAAATGAGAGAAAAGATTTTAGAATTTTTAAATAAATGAAAAATTATTCTATAGCCAAATCAAGACGAATAAGAAGCACTCCTTATACTTCAAGAATAGAAAAACAGGGAGTTACTTCTTATACAGTTTATAACCACATGCTTTTGCCAGCAGCGTTTGGATCTATTGAAGATTCATATCATCATTTAAAAAAAGATGTTCAGGTTTGGGATGTAGCAGCTGAACGACAAGTTGAAATTTCAGGAAAAGATTCAGCCAAGCTTATTCAATTAATGACTTGTAGAGATTTAACAAAATCTAAAATAGGCAGATGTTATTACTGCCCAATTATTGATGATTCTGGAAATTTAGTTAATGATCCTGTTGTACTAAAATTAGCAGAAGATAAGTGGTGGGTATCTATTGCAGATTCTGATGTTATTTTTTTTGCAAAAGGTCTTGCTTCTGGAAATAAATTTGACGTGAAAATTTTTGAACCCAATGTTGATATTATTGCAATACAGGGACCTAAATCATTCAGTTTAATGGAAAAAATTTTTGGCAAAGCAATCACCGAACTAAAATTTTTTGGATTTGATTACTATAATTTTAAAGGTGTTAAACATTTGATAGCAAGGTCGGGCTGGTCTAAACAAGGTGGCTTCGAAGTCTACGTTGAGAACACTCAGTCAGGTTTGGACTTGTATGATCAACTTTTTGAAATGGGCAAAGAATTTAATGTAAAACCTGGTTGTCCAAATCTTATAGAAAGAATTGAAAGTGGACTTCTTTCTTATGGAAATGATTTTGATAATAATGATAATCCGTTTGAGTGTGGATTTGAGAAATATGTCAGTTTAGACTCAAACATTAATTTTTTAGGTAAGGATAAATTAAAAAAAATTAAATCAGAGGGAATAAAAAAAAAATTGATGGGAGTTGAAATTGAAGCTAAAAATATAAGCTTGACTGGATCCGTAGATATCATGAATAATGATGGAAAATCGATTGGAGAACTTAGATCTGCCTGCTATTCCCCCCATTTTAAAAAAGCAATAGGAATTGCAATGATAAAAGAGCCCTTTTGCAAAGCTTCTGAGACTGGTAAACTTGAAATTGAAGNCAAAACTTTAACCGTTAAAGTTTGCGATTTACCTTTCATTTAGTATAAAACTTAACAATATCATGAATATAGCAATTGTAGGAGCAACAGGAAATGTTGGTAGAAAAATAATAGAAGTTCTTGAAAAGAAAGAATTATCTATTGATAANCTATATTTGCTAGCATCATCAAAAAGTGCTGGTTCAAAAATTAAATTTAAAGGAAAACAACATGAGGTTTTTGACTTAGAGAATTTTGATTTTTCTAAAGCAAAAATTACTTTTTTTGCAGCAGGTGGAAAAATTTCTGAAAAATTTGCAGTAAATGCCGCAAAGAATTCGTTAATAATTGACAACTCAAGTTATTTTAGGATGGATCCAGATGTACCGTTGATAGTCCCTCAAGTTAACCCGAACATTTGAATGATATTAAAAAAAATATAATAGCTAACCCCAATTGTTCAACTGCACAATTGGTAATTGCTTTAAAACCATTGCATGATTTGTTTAAAATTAAGAGAGTAGTAGTATCAACTTATCAATCAGTTTCAGGTGGAGGCAAAGCCCCTATGGATGAATTGATTGAACAAACCAAATCAGTATTAGATAATAAAAAAGTTGTATCTAAAAATTTTACTAAACAAATAGCTTTTAATGTTATTCCACAAATAGACATATTTTCTGATGAAGGTTACACAAAAGAAGAGCTTAAAATGACTAATGAGACAAAAAAGATTTTAGATGAAAAAATAGATCTAACAGCAACATGTGTAAGAATTCCTGTATTAGTCTCTCACTCAGAGTCAGTAAACATTCAATTTGAAAAACCTTTTTCGTTAGATGAAGTAAAAAAAGCCCTAGATAATTTTGAAGGCTGCAAAGTTATCGATGAAAGATCCGATGGTGGATATTCATCCCCTGTAGAAGCTGCAGGAAAAGATGAAACGTTTATTTCAAGAATAAGAGAAGACAAGACAACAAAAAATGGATTAAATTTATGGATTGTTTCCGATAACCTTTTAAGAGGTGCAGCTTTAAATGCAGTAGAAATTGCAGAAACATTAATTAAAAATAATTTCTATGGAAAATAAAAGTCCACTTTCTCCACATATTCAAATTTATAGATGGCACATTTCATCTTTAGTGTCTATCTCACACAGAATAACAGGCATAATTAATATAATTGCAATTACATTAATTTGTTTATGGGCATCATTACTCATTTTGGGTGAAAATAATTATGAAATGATAAACTTGTTTTTAAACTCATTAGCTGGAAAATTTATTATTTTAGGAATCACTTGGTCTTTTTCTTTTCAGATCTTAAGTGAAATAAGGCATTTAGTAATGGATTTTGGTTATGGATTTGAACTTAATACAACAAAAATAACAGGCTTAATCGTTATACTTGGATCAATAATACTAACTGTTGTTTTTTATCTAATCGGAAAAAATTTTATTTAAAATGATCAATGCTACAAAAAAATGGATTTTTTTAAAATTAAGTGGAGCAATACTTATTCCATTAATGTTGTGGTTTATTTTAAGTTTAAATGCAATTTATGATCAAGAATATATTGATATTGTAAATTTTTTTACAAATTCATTATCAAAGTTTTTATTCAGTATATTTATTATTAATGCATATTTCTTTTCAGCGTTAAGTATCAGTGAGGTTTTTGAGGATTATATAGGAAATGATAAAATCAAAAATGTCGCAAACAAGCTTTTATATGCTTCAGCTGTGGTAATTCCACTAATTACAATTATATTAATATCTAACTTATGAGTTCTTATAAAATAGTAGATCATGAATATGATGTTGTAGTTTTAGGAGCAGGTGGCTCTGGTTTGAGAGCGGCGGTTGGCTTAAGTGAGTCTGGTTTAAAAACAGCCTGTATCTCCAAGGTATTTCCAACAAGAAGTCATACTTCTGCAGCGCAAGGGGGTATTTCGGCTGCGCTTGGTAATATGGGAGAAGATGATTGGCGATGGCACATGTACGATACTGTAAAGGGAGCTGATTGGCTTGGAGACCAAGATAGCATTGAATATTTATGTAAAGAAGCACCAAAAGCTGTAATTGAATTAGAAAAGTATGGTGTACCTTTTAGTAGAACTGATGATGGAAAAATTTATCAAAGACCATTTGGTGGTATGACAAAAAATTATGGTAATGGAATTGTGCAAAGAACTTGTGCCGCAGCGGATAGAACTGGTCACGCAATTTTGCATACTTTATACGGACAAGCTTTAAAACATAAGACTGAATTTTTTATAGAATATTTTGCATTAGATTTATTAATGAAAGATGGAGAGTGCAAAGGTTTAATTGCTTGGAATTTGAATGACGGGACTATTCACAGATTTAGAGCTCATACAGTGATCATTGCAACAGGTGGGTATGGAAAAGTTTATTATTCAGCAACATCTGCTCATACATGTACAGGAGATGGTAATGCAATGGTTTTAAGAGCAGGATTACCGCTACAGGATATGGAATTCGTCCAGTTTCATCCAACAGGCATTTATGGCCATGGAACTTTAATAACTGAAGGTGCTAGAGGTGAAGGTGGGTACCTTACAAACTCTAAAGGTGAGAGATTTATGGAAAGGTATGCGCCAAAAGCAAAAGATTTAGCATCAAGAGATGTAGTAAGTAGATCAATGTCAGTTGAAATTAATGAAGGAAGAGGTGTCGGAAAAGATCAAGACCATGTTCATTTAAATTTAAGTCATTTAGACAAAGAAATTATTGAAAGNAGATTGCCAGGTATAACTGATGCAGCAAGATTATTTGCAAATGTTGATGTCACCAAGGAACCAATACCAGTCGTGCCAACAGTTCATTATAATATGGGTGGCATCCCTACAAATTATAAAGGGGAAGTTTTAACTGTAAATGGATCTGAAAAAACTGTTCCAGGATTGATGGCGATTGGAGAAGCTGCATGTGTTTCAGTTCATGGAGCCAACAGATTAGGATCAAACTCTTTAATTGACCTAGTAGTTTTTGGAAGAGCGGCAGCTAAAAGAGCTGCAGAACTGGTTAAACCTGGAACACCTCATGAAGAAATCAGCGACACAGAAACACAAAAATGTATTGATAGATTTGATAAAATTAGAAATGCTGAGGGTGACACAGGTACAGCTGAATTGAGATTATCTATGCAAAAAACAATGCAATCTAAATGCGCAGTTTTTAGAACTGAAAAAACTCTAAAAGAAGGTGTTGAGGAAATAAGAAAAACTTATGATGGTTTGGATTCAATATCAGTAAAAGATAAGTCATTGATATTTAATACTGATTTAGTTGAAACATTAGAGTTTGATAATTTAATTAGACAAGCTGTAGTGACAGTAGATTCTGCATACCACAGAAAAGAAAGTAGAGAGGGGCACACGCGAGAGAAGATTTCCCTAAAAGAGACGATGAAAAATTTATGCAGCACACTCTTGCGTGGTGTGATGGTAAAGAAACCAAAATAAGTTATAGAGAAGTTCATAAATCTACATTGACTAACGAAGTACAATATTTTCCTCCCCAAGAGAGAGTTTATTAATGGTTCAAATTAATTTACCTGAAAATTCTCAAGTTAAGAAAGGTAAATATTTCAAAGATAAAACTGGTTCAAAAAATATTAGAAAAGTTAATGTTTATAGGTGGGACCCTTCTTCAGGGGAAAATCCTAGAATTGATACATACGAAGTTGATATGGATAACTGCCCATCGAAAGTTTTAGATGTTTTAAACAAGATAAAAAATGAAATTGACCCAACAGTTTCTTACAGAAGATCTTGTGCACATGGAGTTTGTGGCTCTTGTGCGATGAATATGGGAGGAAAAAATGGTTTGGCTTGCACTACACCACATGCGGAGATTGATGGCGACATAGATATTTACCCACTTCCACATTTAAAAGTTAAAAAAGATTTAATAGGAGATTTGGACGGCCTTTATAAACAGTATCAATCAATTGAACCTTGGTTAAAGTCTAATTCAAAATCAGAAACAACAGAAATCTTTCAATCAAAAGAAGATAGAAAAAAATTAGATGGTGCATATGAATGTATTATGTGCGCTTGCTGTTCAACATCTTGTCCAAGTTATTGGTGGAATGGCGATAAATATTTAGGACCGGCTGTTTTATTACAGGCTTACAGGTGGATTGTTGATAGCAGAGATGAAGAAAGAAAATCGAGATTAAAAAAAGTTGCTGATGAACTTAAGTTGTATCGATGTCATACAATTTTAAACTGTACTAGTGCGTGTCCTAAAGGTTTAAATCCAGCAAAAGCTATTGCAGAAATAAAAAAAATGTTAGCTACCGCGAACATTTAAACAATAGACTAATAAGATTTTTTCATCTAAAAGATCGTATTCATGAAACTAATTGAACATTTTGTAGGAGGAAAAATAATTCCAGGTGCCTCCGACAAGAAAAGTAAAGTTTTTAATCCAGCTACTGGAGAGCAAGAAAAAGAAGTTAGATTAGCATCTAAAGCTGATTTGGACCAAGCTGTAAATGTTGCACAAAAAGCTTTTGAAGAATGGTCATTAAAACCAGCACTTCAACGGGCTAGAATAATGTTTAAGTTTAAAGAATTAATCGAAAAAAATTCAGATGAACTTACAAAATTAATTGTTACAGAACATGGAAAAGTTTATGAGGATGCAAAAGGTTCTTTAACAAGAGGACTAGAGGTCGTTGAGTTTGCTTGTGGAATTCCCAATTTGCTTAAAGGTGAATTTTCAGAAAATGTTGGAACCAATGTGGATAGTTGGTCAATGCGGCAACCATTAGGAGTTGTGGCTGGAATTACCCCATTTAATTTTCCAGCTATGGTACCGATGTGGATGTTCCCTATAGCGATTGCCTGCGGAAATACTTTTATTTTAAAACCATCAGAGAAAGATCCATCGTGTCCAATTAGACTTGCTGAATTGTTAAAAGAAGCAGGTCTTCCTGATGGAGTTTTTAATGTTGTAAATGGAGATAAAGAAGCAGTAGATGCCATTTTAACAAATAAAGATATTAAAGCAGTAAGTTTTGTGGGATCAACGCCAATAGCAAAATATATCTACGAAAATTCAGCTAAAAATGAAAAAAGAGTTCAAGCACTAGGCGGAGCAAAAAATCATTTAGTAGTAATGCCAGATTGTGATTTAGATGGAGCTGTAAACGGTTTAATGGGAGCAGCATATGGTTCAGCAGGAGAAAGGTGTATGGCTCAATCAGTTGCTGTGGCTGTTGGTGATATAGGAGACGAACTAGTATCAAGACTATCAAAAAAAGCAGAAGCTCTAAAAGTTGGGCCAGGTATGGATAAAAGTTCTGAAATGGGACCATTAGTTACAAAAGAACACTTAGAAAAAGTCAAAGGTTATGTTGATCTAGGTGTGAAAGAAGGTGCCAAACTAGTTGTTGATGGTAGAAATTTAAAATTACAAGGATATGAGAATGGCTTCTATATTGGTGGCTGTTTATTTGATCATGTAAAAAAAGATATGAGAATTTATAAAGAAGAGATATTTGGACCAGTTTTATCAGTTGTAAGAGTAAAAACTTTTGAGGAAGCTACAAAATTAATTAATGATCATGAATATGGAAACGGTGTGAGTATTTATACTAGAGATGGTGATGCCGGAAGAACTTTTGCTAGCAAAATTCAAGTTGGAATGGTTGGTATAAATGTGCCTATCCCAGTTCCAATGGCTTTTCATAGTTTTGGTGGTTGGAAAAGATCATTATTTGGAGATAGTGCGATGCATGGAATGGAAGGAATAAANTTTTATACTAAATTAAAAACAATAACGTCAAGATGGCCATCAGGNATNCGATCAAATGCAGAATTTGTGATGCCAACTATGAAATAACAAAGGAAAAAAATGAGTAAAATATCTCTAATAGGTGCAGGCCAAATAGGAGGAACTCTTGCACATTTAATAGGAACAAAAGAATTAGTTGATGAAGTAGTTTTATTTGATGTAGCAAGTGGCATTGCAAAAGGAAAAGCTTTAGACATTGCACAATCATCTTCTGTGGATGGTTTTAATGTTAAATTTTCAGGCACAGATGATTATAAAGATGTAAAAAATTCAGATGTAATAATCATAACTGCCGGGGTACCAAGAAAACCTGGGATGAGTAGAGATGACTTACTTGGTATTAATTTAAAAATAATTAAGCAAGTAGCAGAAGGAATTAAAAAAAATGCACCCAATGCATTTGTAATATGCATTACTAATCCTTTAGATGTGATGGTAATGGCGTTCCAAAAATTTTCAGGGTTACCAGCAAACAAAGTGGTAGGAATGGCTGGAATTTTAGACAGCTCAAGATTTAAATTATTTTTATCTTTAGAACTAAATGTTCCTGTAAAAGAAATAGATGCAATGGTAATGGGTGGCCATGGAGATACTATGGTCCCAATGCCAAGATTTACAAAAGTTTCAGGAAAACCTTTGTTAGAATTAGTCAAAGAAGGAAAAATATCTCAAGAAAGGTTAGAGGAAATAAATCAAAGAACTAGAGATGGTGGTGCAGAAATTGTTAAATATTTAGAAAAAGGCTCAGCATTTTATGCCCCTGCAGCTTCAGGAGTTCAAATGGCAGAAGCGTATTTAAAAAATGAAAAGAAGCTATTACCATGTGCGGTCCAATTAAATGGAGAATATGACGTCAATAATGTTTATGCTGGTGTCCCGGTCGTTATAGGAAAAGATGGAGTTGAAAAAATTGAAAAAATTGATTTGGATGAAAATGAGAAAAAAGCATTTATACATTCTATTGATGCAGTTAAAGCTCTTTGGGAAGCAGCATCTAAAATTGATCCTGATCTTTCAAAATAATAATGAATATTCACGAGCATCAAGCTAAGCAAATTTTGAAAAAATATGGAGCTGTAGTTCCAGAGGGAATATTTGCACTAACTGTTGATGAGCTTGTTGAGAAAGCAAAATCATTAAAAACTGAAAAATATGTTTTAAAAGCTCAAATTCATGCTGGTGGAAGAGGAAAAGCAGGAGGAGTTAAAATTTTGAATACAATAGAAGAATTAAAAATTGCAGCTCAAGAACTGTTGGGCAAAACACTTGTGACACACCAAACTGGACCTGAGGGAAGAGAAGTCAAGAGATTATACGTCGAAAAATCCTCAAATATTGACAAAGAATTTTATTTATCATGTCTAGTGGACAGAGCTAGCTCAAAAATTGCTTTCATATCAAGTGATCAAGGTGGAATGGACATAGAAGAAGTAGCAAGCAATAATCCAGAAAAAATTATAACAACAAAAGTTGAAATAAATAATGAAATTTCAAATGAAGACTGTGAAAATATTATTAAAATTTTTGATTTAAGTAACGATGCAAAAAGGCAAGCAATATTACTGATAAAATCAATATATAAAATGTTTATAAGTACAGATGCAAATATGGTTGAAATTAATCCTTTGATTTTAACTAAAGAAGAAAAAATAATTTGTTTAGATGCTAAAGTCAACTTTGACTCAAATGCATTATTTAGACAGCCAGAGATTACCGAATTAAGAGATTTAAATGAAGAAGACCCAACAGAAGTAGAAGCTAGTAAACACGACCTTGCTTACATTAAACTAGAGGGAAGCATTGGTTGCATGGTTAATGGTGCTGGACTAGCTATGGCTACTATGGATATTATTAAGCTGTATGGTAAAGAACCAGCTAATTTTTTAGATGTCGGTGGTGGAGCATCAAAAGAAAAGGTTTCAGCCGCACTTAAAATAATTCTTTCAGATAAAAATGTTAAGGGAATTTTAATTAATATTTTTGGCGGAATAATGAGATGTGATGTCCTTGCNCAAGGCGTTGTAGATGCTGCTAAGGAAATTAATATAAGCGTTCCTTTAGTTGTTAGACTCGCGGGGACAAATTTCAAAGAAGGAAAGAAAATACTTGATAGTTCAGGATTGAAATTAATCTCTGCAGAAAATTTAGATGATGCAGCAAAAAAAATTGTAGAGGCAATAAAATAAAATGTCTGTACTAATAAATAAAAACACAAAAGTTATATGTCAAGGATTTACAGGTAAACATGGAGAGTTTCATTCCAAGCAAGCAATAGAATATGGAACTAATTTGGTAGGTGGAGTTACTCCAAAAAAAGGTGGCCAAAAACATCTTGATAGACCTGTTTTTAATACAGTTTCTGAGGCAAAAGCAGAAGTTGGAGCAGACGCGACAATGATTTATGTACCCGCTAAGTTTGCTGCTGCTGCAATTATAGAAGCAATCGATGCGTCAGTTGAGCTTATAGTTTGTATTACAGAAGGCATTCCAATCCAAGATATGTTGAGAGTTAGAAAAAAATTAAAGAATTCTAAAAGCA
>JGI20151J14362_10003019_pt1 | contig 11638 bp, 8 predicted proteins | sample COG_01_FD_14362 | JGI IMG/M metagenome (IMG submission 14362) | reverse complement strand
AGGATGATGCGCTTGCAAATAAAGATTCTAACTATGAAGTAGTTAGTGCTAAAACTTTAAAGCCTATAGATATAGCGGCTACTGACCAAAAAATTAAAAATCCCTTAAAGGGTAATCCTAAAAACCCTATTACTGGTAAAAAAGTTAAAGCGGGGCAAAGAATAGAACTTGCGCGTATTAATCCTGATGAATTACGTAGAAAACGAAAAGCTTATGCAGCACAACTATACAACGGTGTAGTAATAGAAGAAACATTTATTGATCCAGAAACTAGAGAAGAAGTATCTCAGTTGTTTTTAAAAGTAGATAACTCCCCTAGCAATAGGCGCATTGCGTTAAATGATACCCAAATAGTTAATCCTAGTAAAAAAGATAAAGCTAAAATAAAAGAAGTAGCAGCTGGTATGCAGAAGAAAAGTAAAACTGCTCGTGCTGATAGGTCTAAAGAATTTTTTACTCAACAAAGAGCTATAACAAAACAGGTAGATTTAACAGAAGGTCCAGCAGCAAAAACATTAGAGTTAGATAGACTAGATAGACGAGATAAAAAAGGACTAAAAGAAAAAGTATCTGATGCAAAAAAAGCATTAAATGAGGCGGTGACAGAAAAGTTTGGGGCAAAAATTCCTAAAACTGTAGGAGAAGTGTTAGGTGGTTTTACGGGTACAGTAATTAACCAAACATTAAATGAATCACAAAAAATACTAACAAAAATACTTAACAATATCCCAAATATTAAAAACGTAAAAATAGTTCTTGATGGCTCTGGTGCGATACTAGGAGATGCAGCGGGGCAATATAATGTAGAAACTAATACTATAACAATAGAATCTTTATTAGATGTAGAAACATTATTTCACGAAATGGTACATGCTGCTACAGCTAGAGGTATTAGAAACTTAAAACCCGAATCAAAAGTATTTAAACAATTAACACAACTATTTACTGAAGCAAAACTTGCCGCCGAAGGTATGGAAATAGATGATTTAGACATTAACGGGTATGCTCAAATAAATAGCTTAGATGAGTTTGTAACTATGGCTTTCACTGATGCCAACTATCAAAAGTTTTTGTCTGAAGTAAAAACGGAAGCAAAAATAACTAAAGGACGGGCAGCGAAATTAGAAGGCGATACTCTTTGGAGATCTTTTGTTAATGCAGTAAAAGCTGTTGTGGTTAAGTTTAAAGAAGGTATATCAGGGTCTGTTCTTAACAATGTAATAGCTCTACAAGATGACTTATTTATTGGTCCAGACGATGTACAACAAAGACAATATAAAAACGAAATACTTTATAACAAGAAAAATAAAGTACCTCCAGTACCTCCAGGAGATGCAAAGCAGGTCGATAAAGAACTATCAGAAAAAGCAGGGTTTATAGACAAAGTAGTAACTAAGATTTTTTCTTTCGATGCCGGATTAAACAGAGCTTTAGTAAGAGTTATGAAGGCTACTCCAGGTGTAACACCAGAAAATATAGAAGCCGCGATGTTTAAAATGATGGCAGCTCAAGGACTTCACGCTACTAACTTAGCACAGTTATACGGAAAATACGGGGGTATTGAATACAACGAAGATGTGAATGTGAATGAGTTTGTAGTAAATACTGAACCTGGTCAAGCTAGTATGGCAAAAGTTAAAGAACTAGTTGCTAATTTTGTTTTAGACAATAATGAAACGCTAACTCAACAAGAAGCTGAAAAAATTGCACATAGATATTTTGAATCAGTCAACGATTAGATGCAGTAAAGAAAGGCTTTAACAAAAAAATAGTAGATGATGCGATTGCTGCCAACTTAAAAGGTAAAGACCTTGAGAAAGCGCTAGAAAAATTAAAGATGATTCATTTAACCGATGCAGAAATTACTGCTGGAATTGCACTGGCTGATACATATCCAGAGCTTAAAGAAATTGAAACAACTTGGAATGAAGTAAGACAAAAAACTATTAAAGTTCTTGTAGATAACGGTGTAATGGATGCAAATAAAGCTGCAGAATATATAGATTCAATAGGCTATGTACCTTTTTATAGAAAGGATGAGAACGGAAACTTAATACAATCTGTTGATATTACTTCAGGGTTAATGCAAGCGGGTAATCTTAATAATAAACAGTTTAAAGGTTCTGAAAAAGAAGTTGCTAACATATTTGAAAATATGGATAGATGGGTAGAACACTCAATTCGAGCTAGCATAATAAACCGACTAAAAATTAATAAGGTTGATACTACAATACAATTTGCTAAAGATGTATTAATTAAAAAAGTAGATAGTAAAACAGACGCGGAAGGAAATGTAGTACAACTAACCAGAAACATAGATAGAACACCAACAGATGATAACCCAAATACTACAGAGCTTGTAACAGAATATTATGAGTTTTCTGATCCTATTTTTGCAGCAGCGTTTGGTTCAACATTTGCTTTAACACTGGGGCCTATTAAACAATTTTTTAGAGCCACTGCTAGTTTTTTAAGACAAAACGTAGTGCTTTACCCGTTGTTCTCTCTTTCACAGTTACCTCAAGATTCTGTGTCAGCAATGTTAAGTTCAGGGGTCAAAAATCCGTTTATGATACCTGTAAGAGTCCTTAAAGAATTTTCTCTTACGCTAATGAATATGAGTAAGACTCGTGAAGAAATAACAAAATATGGTGTTGTTGGTGATCGCTCGTGGAACCAAGCTTCTGAAAGGGGTGTACTGTCAAAGCAGACTTATAAAGAAAGAGATACAAGTACATTAACAGGTAAATTAGCTGAACAGTTTGACAATAGTCCGTTTGTTAAAGTATTAGAAAAAATTGCAATGGCTTCAGATAATGCCGTAAGACAAGCAGTTTTTGAACAAACTATGAGAGAAACTGCTACAGATAAATCAAGTCTAGAAAAAATATTTGAGACAGGTAATATTAACCTTGCTGTAACTAGAGCTTTTGAGGTTATTAACTTTAGAAGAAAAGGTTCTAGTGAAATAATTAATACGTTGTCTCAAACAGTTCCGTTCTTTAGTGCGGGCTTACAGGCACTGTCAGTACAAGGACGTGTTTTATCGGGTGGCGGTATAGCTCCAGGTCAAAGAGCAGACTTAGCTCGTCAGACTATAACCACTGGCGTTATGATGACAGGGGTTTATCTTGCTTATGCTGCGGCAATGTCAGGTGATGAAGATTATGAAAAACTTGATCCTAAAGAAAAAGATACTAAATTAATTCTTCCCGGCGGTTGGAGTATACCTTTACGGCCTGATCTATTTACTTATATAGCTAAAGTAGTTCCAGAAAACATACTACGAGATTTACGCGGCGATCAAGATGGAGAAAAAACATTCCAAGCTATTAAAAGAGGACTTATAAATAGTATGTCAATATCAGCAACGCCTCAAGCTGTAAGACCTCTAATAGATATGTATATGAATGAAAGTGGAGCATTTTCAGAAAGAAGACCGATTGTACCTGAATCTTTAAAAGATTTAAAAGGTGCGGATCAATACAAAGAAAATACTACTGAGTTTGCAATTGCGACTGCAAAATTAACGGGTGTTAGTGCCCTTAAAATTGATTACTTTATGCGCCAATATTTTGGGTATACTGCAGGGTTAATTACCATGACGGTAGATGAGATTATTGTTCAGTCTGGTATGTTAGATTATGATCGTCCAGAAAGATCTCTTCGAGAAATAATAACAAAAATTCCGGGAACAACTCCTTTTGTAGTAAGAGAATTTGGGAACAGAGAAGTTAGTGACTATTATGAAATGAAGGAACAAGTAAAGACTATTGTTAATACCTTTAATAAAATGCAAAAGCCAGACAATAGAATGTTTTACGATCGTAAAAGAGTAAACGAGTTCGCTAAAGAAAACGCAAAAATGATTCAGTACGGCCCTTTAATTAGAAATAAAGACAGAGCACTAAAAAAACTTAGAGAGTACAGACGGTTTGTATTAGCACAACCAAGAGAAAACATGGATGGTGCTACAAAGAAAAGGTTAATTGATCAAACTAGAAGACAAGAGCGTCAGATTCTTAGTGACATAATAGAGTACCGAAAAAAGCTATATGACTAGATTTTGGGGGTTACCAATGCATTACCCCCTATGCTAAAGTCCTCAGAATCGCATTCTGAGAGGTCGTTTTTTAACCAATTTCCTTTATAAACGCCAAACTCGGACACCTAGGTGTCCATCTTTGGTTGTTGCAAAAGCTTTGACTTTAATCTTTATTGCTTTGGCACGAGTCTCTATAACATAGATCATAGGAGAGGTCTTTACTGTTGGAATAAAAAAACTCTCTCCCCGTTCCATATGTTCAAATGGAAATATCCACTCTGGTTCGTTATGTAAGTTCAGAGTCAATCACCTCTAATATAGTTTTGTTAATCGTACTTGTATCAAGAATATAAGCATCAACATTAAATTGATCTAGTCCTGGCTTCCAATTAGCTGCCATCTTCTTGCGTTTTTCTACAATCTTAGCCCCGCTTTGCGTCATCTGAAACAGCCACTGTTTCGGCGTAACATTATTCTCCTCAGTTAAAAACTTACGGAAAGCAGGTCTAGATAAACACAGCTCTTTCTTATCAAGATCAAGTCTAATTACTAGATTATGTTTTGGTTCAGTAGTTACCCGACCACCATTAATAATTAATGTGTTACTGTTATTAAGATGCACGAACTCACCAATAAGAGATTGGTAGTTAACGCTGTTACTTTTAACCACGTTGTCTCGTATATCTATCATTTCCCCAACAATATTTTTGTATATACGCTGAGTATCCAGATGAACAATATCAGCTTTTGCTGCGAGTTCGCTTGATACCATTGTTACAGCAACAAGGTTTTCATAGAATCTAAATGCAGTATCATCACCAAAGTCTTTCTTAAACTTATCTACCCACACTGCAATCATCTTTTGTATTTCCTCTCGGCTGTATTTCATTACCTCTTTAACAAACTCTGGGCCAGCCCAACCATAATTGGTTCTAAAGGGGTCAAAGATTGCTCGACCCTCACTAGGATCATCTCTTAATAACTGTGCTTTTCTCATATAGATCTCTATCAACCGAGCTACCTCTCCATTAGGATCTTTCTTTAAGATAGCTAACTTGTCATACAATGAGTGATTGGAGGTAAATATAGCAACCAAGGCGGCGGAAAGTTCATGCTCGCGTTCGGCATTAACAGAAGCTTGCATTCTAATCTTAGCTTTACCCTGCGATACCTTGTGAATGAGTTGAGATAGCGTCTTACCATGAGTGTTTCCAACCTCGTCTAAACCAAAAGGAATATTGTGTAGCGCTAGATAACGCCCAGTCATACCATTTTCTGTTGCATCTAATACAGATAAATCTTTAGGATTACCCCAAACACTTAAGCAGGCATATAACGATGCAGTTTTAGCAGCTCCAGTATCACCGGTCAAACACATAGTAACGCCAGATGTAGAAGTATAAGGCATTAGTATAGAACTAAATCCGGTTAACATAACAAACGCATGGACCTCTAAACCTTCTGTGTTTAATTTGTTTGCTGATAACTTCCATGTATCATATTCGCCGGTCTTAATTAGATGTTTGGCAATACTACGACATAGTGGTGATGTAGGACTATTATTTTCTTTACCCTTTCTATCTATCTCAATTCCTCCGACCACAAAAGCTTCATAGTCTTCGGTCCAACCCATCTGGTTTCTCATAACTTCAGCAGAACCTTTGGCAATTAAATATTGCCCCCACTTAATAATATAGCTCATAATATATTTCCATTGACTAGTTAAAGGGTCAAACAAAACCCCATTCATTGACAAAACTTTTCTTAACTCATTACCATCGTAAACACTACTAAATGGCAACATAAACTCTCTAGACTTATCATTCGGCATCTCAGTAACCATCATCATACAATCCCCGTGCGTAGTACTATATATTCGCTTGGTCGGGTATAGATCATAGGTAGTTACAATCTGTTCTTTCTCTTCAATCAGTTCTCCGTTTGCATCATATGTAGGTGCAGGTTTATATATGATCCCACCATTAGCCCCACGTTTATAACCATTAATCTCTGGAGGTAGCCCATGAAGTTTTGTAGTCACCATTGGTACACCACCTGCTACAGGTATAATTTCATTGTGTATAGGCTCATCAGTAGTTGGAGAGGCTATAAATGTTTTACCTAAAGAAAGTGGATTAGTTATCTTGTTAAAGTGAATACACCCATCACAAACGCCAGGATTTATAGTATTAAAGGTAGCGCAGGACTGAGGCTTATCTTGTGTCTGATTAGCTTTATTCTCTGTTGCTTCTTTGTTGTAACCCTCATAGTCCTGAGACAAAAGATGTATAGCTTCATCTCGGTCAATACAGTGTTGAGCAATAGATAAACCCGCATACCATAAAGGTTCTGGAAGTGCAGTGCGATTATTAATAATATGCCGCATCTGTAAGCAACCTTCGTTAGAGTCTTCATCTAAACTCTTAGTTGCAATCTTTGCGAACTCTGAAGAATAATTATTATGGCCTGCCATCTGCCTGCCCAGATCAGTTGTCTTTTCACGTTTAACTATCTCTTCTAAAGGTACTTCAACCTCACCTAAGAAATCTTTCCAGACAGCAAAATCAGAAGTAAAGTCCGACCAACGAAGAACCTTAGTAGGACTAGGTATACTAGTTTTATGATTAAAGGTATCCGGACAACGTAAAACTCTAGATACATCTGATGTAACAACAGGATCAATCTTTAAGCCATTATTAAAACAAAATTCTTTAAACTTAGTAGCATATATTTTCCATTCGTCTGCAGGGACAGATTCATTAAAAAACCAATAGGCATGAGCGCCTGTACCAGAATCAACTACTACTGGTGGTGGTAACTCATTACTATCTACAAAGTTATCTAAAGAAGCTATGGCCTCTTCTTTACTGCTGTATTCTTTCTTTTGTCCTACATCGAGATCTACAAAGAAAGAACGTAAACTAATAGCGTGTTCTGCCTTTCGGCTATGCCCTTTAAAATTACCAAGTGCAACAAAAATATTTGTATCTTTTTTAGATTGAGCCACTTCAACAAGTTCGTCTATTGACTCAACAAAAATATTTTTAGTTCTTTTAGTAGTCGGATCTATGTCCGTAACGCAGTAAATCCCGCTATTGGGAAGCGCTAGGGCGTAAAAATCTTTCATATCACACCCTGTTAAATTGCTCTAGTTAAATTAGGTTCTATTTGTTTTTCCAAATATTCTTTAGCTGCTTTCATAGAATTAGCAGGTAACACACCACTTTCTAAACCTTCTTCAACTAATTCAATAAAATGATTAATTCTAATATTATTTCTTTTTTGTGGTGTGCCTTCTCTAAACCAAATGTAAAGACATTCACGACTCACTCCTAATATTTTTGCTACGTATGTCAAAGGTAAATTATTATGAACACACGCCTTTCCTAATTTAACCCCAATATTTTTTGGGTCTGCTCTATTAAGGCTTAAAATTAATTTATCACTATAAGATTTAGGCATTATTTATTCCCCTCTTTTTTCCATTTGTTTACTATATCTGCAACACTATCGTCTTTAGTTGTTATATCTTTATTAGTATCATCAAACACTTCAAACTTAACTGGCTGTTGCTCCGTATTATTTGATTGGTATACAGTTAGTTTTATTGCAGACAGCGCCGCTTGACTACAAGCTTGTTTTACAAGTGTATCTTTGTGCTGTTCTTCTACGCCTGAAACGGGAGAGAATAGGATACGGTCATAGCCTGAATTAGGATCAAACTGCATCTTAGTAACTAGCTTTCCTGCGCTCACATTATTTTTAACTAACATTTGAATATAGGCTTTAAAGGGCCACTTACCTTCCTCTTCTTTACCGAAGCAAGAATTAGCTGGCAAAACTAACTGCATAACATCTCCACCAGGATCATCGGCAGAGACAACAGCTAGTCGCCAAGATAATTTACAAGCAGAACCTCTTCCCTCAGAGCCAGATCCTTTCACACTATTAGGACATGCATGACAGAACTTGGCTTGAGGGGTTAGAACTTCTGGGTCAGGAGATGTTGAATCGTTAGACCAACATACAGGACTCACTTTTTTCCCCGCTTCAAAGGCTTGATCATAATAAGATCGAGATGCATTGTGAGCCATCTTAACTATTATGACATCCATTGTAGTAGGATTACCTATACTTATTTCTTGTCCCGCAACGAACTTACGAAACTCCCCACCTCTCATTGAGATGCGTCTAGTGATACTGCCGTAACCACTATTGGCTACGGCTAACGTATCTTCATCTAAGGAAAGGTCTGGGCTATTTTTAAGTATAGCTTCGAGTTTATCCATGACTAATCTTTAGCTCCCCATTTGCTGATAATGTCAGAAACATCTTTAGACTTGTCAGTAGCAGTAGATGGTTTAACTACAGGCTCTTTAGGTGCAGGTTCTTTAACCACTTTTAATTCTGGTTTAGTCTCTGCAACCGGCTCTTCAGCTTTAAAAGATTCTGGAGTATCGTGTTCATACCCTGCCGTCTCTTCAAAACCAAAGCGCGAAGCACCTTCGCCACTGCCTTCAACATACTGAATAACCTGAACTGCTCGTAGTCGCAATGCAACACCAACACCAATTAAACTAGTATAGTATCCACCAATGCTACCGTTAACGCGGATCTCTGAACCGCCCCAGATATTACTATCTATCATGGGCTTACCTTTAGCATCAAAAATTGCAGGCTTATAAGCGGCCTTAGATTTAAACTTAAAGATAACATTGCCGGTAGGTTTGCCATCTTCGCCTAACTCTTGAGCATAAGGTGGGTTAGCAGTTTTAAGTTCTTTCTTATTCTGCTTCTTCATCTCTGCTTGCATGTTCTCAGCGAACGCCGCGTTGATCTGTTCAACTAGTGGCTCTGCTTCTTTTTCAGGGAGTATAAGATTAACCTTGTAATCCCCTTCCTCAGAAAACTTGGTATCGGGTTTAGATAACCAAGGGTATTGTGCTATCCCTTTCGGGGTTGTAAATGTATTGGCTTGTGCCATTTTAACTCTCCTTATTTACTGGTTGGTTTTCTTACAACGATGTTAAACTCTCGCATACTACTAATCCCCGGCGGTAGTCCATCATCGGTTCTACTAGATAAAAACTCTTTAAAGTTTGCTTGGTGGATACGCTGTTGAAACAACTCTAAGCATTCATGCTCAAGCACAAAGTCTTTGAAGTTTGTCCAATCAGAACACACAAAGTTTTCTTTAAGGGTTTTTATAATCGTGCCTCCAGAAGTTTTAATACTGTCAGCACTGACTTCATTCAGCGAACCTAACATCACTTGTTCTATCTGATCAAGATCAGCTTTTAGTTCGCGTTCTGTTTGCTTATACTCTTGATACAGAGCATCTTTTTTATTGCGTATTTTTAAATAGGTATTAACCAATTCATCTAAAGGTATTTTAGATTCAACTTGTTCTACATCACTCATAACTGTAACTCCTCTCTATATAAATCAACTAACTTAGTATGTGCATCTACCTTACCTTGTAGCATTCCATACATCCTTTTCTCAACATCAGACCCCTGTAAGTGAACGACTGTCATTTTGTTTTTCTGACCCACGCGATCTATACGTGCAATACATTGCAGATAAACTTCAACAGACATAACAGGCCCCCAGAACACCACAGTATCTGCGGCAGTCAGCGTTACTCCGTGGCTTGCCGCTTGAGGCTGGATTACTAATACTCTTGGATCTTCTGATAATTGAAACTGTGAAATGATACTAGCTCTTTTACTTGCAGAGACAGCACCGTTTATTACCTCGTTTAATACCCCACTTTTTTCTAAGTATTCAGAGATAAATTCTATAGTGTGACGATATGGAACAAAGATTAAAACCTTCTCTTGAGTCTCATTTAATACCTCCATAAGAGCATTTAATCTCGGCTTAATATCAAACTGTATTGTCTCTTTGGTATCGGTATAAACAGCCCCTCCTGAGATCTGTAGTAGCTTATTCATACCTGCCGCCGCGTTAACAGCAGTAACCATTTCTTCCCCTGCGTTAATAAGCATTTCTTTTTTAAGTTGCTTATAATATTTTTCCGCTTGAGTTGTCATTGGAATAACTCTGGTCTGGTACATAACCTCCGGGAGATCTAGACACTGATCTTTAGCAAAACGGATTGCAGGTTGCAGTGCTTTAAATACATCGTCTTTAGAATTTGGTTTTGGTATCCATTTGAAGCGAGAGATCTGATGCATTGTTTTTTCTTTCCATGCCGCAGATAGTCTTGGGACGTTATCAGGACATACTAGCTTGGCTAATCCAAAAGCATCCATAGGGCTTTGACTTGCAGGCGTACCTGTCATCATCCATAACTTCATATCCTCGTTTTTATCTTTGCCACCTAAGATTTTAAACAGCGCCTTCCATCGAGCAGTAGTGTGTGTCTTATATGCATTACATTCATCTACCACAATTAAGTCATAACCCGCTGACATAATTTCATCTTTAACAATACCTACACCATCATAATTAATAATAGTAAAATCCCAGTCGCCTTGAATAATCTTCTTACGTTTATCAGCAGAGCCGTGGCAAACTTGAGACGTTCTATGCATACAGGTATTAAATACATCCCCCTGCCATGCTGAGTACATGATCGAAAGCGGGCAGATGATTAATACCTTTTTAACCTTTCCTAAATTCATTAAATAGTCAGCCGCCCACAACACACTAGATGTTTTTCCTGTACCTGCTTCGTTAAAACAAAAGGCGCGGTGGTTAATAGAAAGAAATTCTGCTGTTACTCTTTGGTGGTCAAAAGGTTCAAACATACCGGGCCATGCATAATCTCTAGCCATCGGCGAAGGTAAGTTTTCTTTGAATTTAATAAGTTTGTTTAGAGTAAGCATTTCATCAATGCCCCAATAAACTAAAAGATCAGATAGGCCATCGCGTGTATCTACTACTTCACTTTGGTCTATTCTATCTGTGATACGCGGAGTCAGATGCTCCGGCACGGCTAACATTAAAGCCTTATTATTAATAACTTCCATTACTATTCCTTACTTATATACTTAATCAACTATTTACGAGTATTATCTATATTTACAAAAGTGTCAACTTTTATTTTTCTTAGTTTTTTTTCTTGGTTGTTTTTCTTTTAACTGTAGCTTTTTTCTTTGTAGGCTTTTTTGTAGTTTTCTTTTTAAATATTCCGGGTGTATTTTTCCGTACAGATTTATCTGAGTTTCTATCAAAAGAACTATTGTCAGCAAACGAAACTATCTTTGTATTTTTAGCAGTATTTTTACCGCCCTTACTTAAAGGTTTAATATGTTCAACTGAAGTCCCATCACCTACTTTAGCTTTACCAGATTTTATGGCAGCTAACCGCGCTTTGTTTCGCATACTCCTAAGTTTAATTTGTTTGGGTTTTGCTTTGTACTTATTTTCTTTTTTATAATCTCTTGGCACTGTAATTTCCTTTTAAACAAACGGATTAAATGGTACGCGGGGTTTCCAAAATTCGCAACTATCTACTGAACACCACCCACACAAAGGTGTTGGATTAGGTTGCCACTGGTCCTCATCATAACTATTCTCTAATCGTTTAAGAGACCTTTCAAACATTCCCCATGACTTGTCCAT